>Ga0265797_10008226_pt1 | contig 13962 bp, 7 predicted proteins | sample P2T30metagenome_FD_192433 | JGI IMG/M metagenome (GOLD analysis project Ga0265797, IMG submission 192433) | Plant litter microbial communities from East Loma Ridge, Irvine, California - P2 T30 | ecosystem: Environmental > Terrestrial > Plant litter > Unclassified | place: USA: California... | reverse complement strand
AGCATATGCGCGGCAGATTGGTGATATTGACGACGAGAAGTGGGCCGCTCGGGAGAAAGAGCCAGCGGCGGAGAAGGTGGAGAAGCGGGTTGAAGAGGAAGAAGAAGAAGAAGAAGAAGAAGAAGAAGAAGAAGAAGAAGAAGAAGAAGAAGAAGAAGAAGAAGAAGAAGAAGAAGAAGAAGAAGAAGAAGAAGAAGAGATGTCGGATGCCGATTCCTTGACATGTGAGACTGGGCAAGAGTCTGACGAGGATGAGTCAGCGGAGAAATCGGAGTCTGAATTTGAGGAGGATGTGGAGGAAGATCTGACGGATTCGAAGGATCCGGAAGAGGAACAGACCACCAATTGACAGAGCTGGCATGGTGATCGCGAACGGAGTATCTGCGGTGCAAGTCTTTGTCACTTTCCACTTAAAGCATCGAAGACTCTGAGGTGCCCACAACTTTCGCAGTGAAACCGAGAGCCCTGAATTTAGTGACCAAATAATCAGAACACATAACCATGACATCAAATAATAACACATGAAGCACCAGAGTAATTATGTAGTATGCAAAAAGTACGTAACTTGTCCCGCCTATACACCCCAAGGTAAACGCCTTACAACACACTGAACAGCCTCTGGCGTATTCACATAACCGTGCAGCAAGAGTTCTGCTTCTTGGCCTAAATGTTCAAGTCAGCAAGCCGAGAAATGCAAGGAGAAAACTATGACAACGCACCTGTGTGTAGAACATCTTGCTTTGCGCGCTCAGACCATCGCTCTTCGCAACCAGGTTATCAATTTTCTCCCCTCGCTCCAGTACACTCTCGATGGTCTTGTGCAGCACAATCTTTGTCTCGTCCAGCTCCTTCTGAATCTTCATGATACTGTCTGCCTGCTGTGGGTCTTGGTATTTGACAATGTAGTCTTTCAGCTCGGGGTAGCTGAGTGTGTTTTCGCTGGCGCCGGTGAAGGCGGTGCGTGGGTATTTGGCGAGAAACTCGTCGCAGATCTTGGAAAGGAGCTGATGGGCGACCAGCTTGGGGTACTCTTCGTCGGAGACTATGATGCCGCAGACACCTTCGGTCCGGCCGTAGGCGTGGAATGTGTATGCTAAGTTACGACATGTTAGCATCGGTTCTTGAAGCCTGGGTTTGGCCTAGCCAGTGAGTTTACATTGTTCCTGCACATCTTGCCTCCGCCCCGGTCCAGTTCCTTCTGCGACCTTACTAGTGAAGAGAGTCAACTAGGCGTGTCATTAGCTTGCGTGCTCCACAGTGCCCGATAGACAAGGGTAGATATGGTATGCCGTACGAATTCGCTGATGCTCGATTTGGTGAAGCGGCTGTAGCTCGAAAGGTCGCGCTGATTGCATAGTTCGACCGCGGGTTTCGTCTCGTTTCGCCATATCTGGACATGGTCGTAAGTACTATGAGCAGTGATGCAGCGGTGAGCGCAACACTTACGCCGATGTAGAGGATCTTCATGATTGTGGTGAGGTGGAAAACGTATGCACGATCCGAATGAAAAGAAGGGTAAGCGGCTCTGAGGTGTTGTCGGGGGCGTGATGTGAGAAAAGAGAAGCCTGGTGCGGTAGTTGCGCATGTGCTTCACCGTCCCAAAGCCGGCGAGCTGCTGGCAAGCCGCGGCGGTGCATGGCTGACGTAATGGCGCTAAGCGGGGGGCCGGGCGGCAAGTCAAACCGAACTCTCAAGATCACCACTCTCGCCAAGCCAGTGAGTCTGCGGGAGGCAAACAGCGAGCGGCAACACTATCACCTGTGTCTATTTTGGCGACACCCATTCGGAACACATTGAGATCCAAAGTCGGCAGCTAAACAACCACAACTACATTCGTAGTCATGTCTGCCGAAAATGCCTACGCACAGTGGCTGGAACAGCTCGCCTCAATGCGGCAAGCCATCGCCGACCTGAAGCTGTCAGACACCACCCAGAATTCACCAGCATATGGAGAAGACATCGATTTCGATGATGACTTTTCTGGGACCGCGAGCGGTGAAGACATCTGGGACATCATCAGCGACGAGTACGAAGAGTACAGCAGCGATCAACTAGATGGATTCTCAGATACTCCAGCAGAGGTCCCTGAGTACAGCCAGCAATGGTTATCAGAAAGGTGCTTTCGTGTTGCACATCGAAGTTCTGGCGGCCTGGACGCAAATGCCTTGAAGGACCAGATTTCAGCGATCCTAGCGAGCGACAGCAACGATGAAGAGCTGCAGATGATGCTGGCAGACATCGTTGGCTACGACGAGCTAGATATGGTGACCGATCTTATCTCACATCGCCAGAAGATCATGAAGTCGTTGAAGGATCCCAATCAGAGCAATGGTGTTGCAGGTCGCCTCCAGACTAAAGCACAGCGAGAGGAGGCACTGAGACGTCAAGATTTCGAACACAAGACTGCCACACTGGCATCTGCGGTAGACCGCACTGGCCCACAATATCCCCACGTCTATCGAACACACGAGGCTGGAAACAAGCTCTCTGCCTACGGCAAGAAGTACGCCCTACCCTCTAATCATGTACACAGTGACAACAACCTTTATGAGGAGTACGAGATCCCAGCTGTCCCCGTTGGGACTATCGGTACCGGGCGTAAGCTGGTCGAAATTGCGGAGCTTGACGGTCTCTGTCGACGAACCTTCAAAGGCTACACGTCGCTCAACCGGATGCAGAGCTTAGTCTACCCTGTTGCATACAAGACCAGCGAGAACATGCTTATTTGCGCCCCAACTGGAGCTGGTAAAACAGATGCTGCAATGCTCACGATTCTCAACACAATCACAAAGAACGTCGTGCCGAACCCGGTGGAGAATCCGGAAGCTACCGACTTCACAGTCATGACGGAAGACTTCAAGATCATCTACGTTGCGCCAATGAAGGCTCTGGCTGCTGAAGTCACCGAAAAGCTCGGAAAGCGCCTGGCCTGGCTTGGCGTCAAGTGCCGCGAGCTTACTGGTGACATGCATCTGACGAAAGCAGAGATTCTGGACACACAGATCATTGTTACTACGCCCGAAAAGTGGGACGTGGTGACAAGAAAGAGCACTGGCGACACTGAGCTGGTCCAGAAGGTACGCTTGCTCATTATCGATGAGGTGCACATGTTGCATGATGAGCGAGGCGCTGTACTGGAGAGCTTGGTGGCAAGGACTGAACGACAAGTCGAAAGCACGCAGTCTTTAATCCGGATTGTTGGGTTGTCTGCTACATTACCAAATTATGTTGACGTGGCAGACTTTCTCAAAGTCAACAGAATGGCTGGTCTGTTCTACTTCGACGCCTCTTTCCGTCCGGTTCCCCTGGAGCAGCATTTCATTGGCGCGAAAGGCAAGCCGGGAACAGCCAAGGGGCGTGAAAATCTCGAGAGGGTCGCGTTTGACAAAGTCGTGGAGATGCTGAAGCGAGGCCATCAAATAATGGTCTTCGTACATTCCAGGAAAGACACTGTCAAGACAGCGCGCAGGCTGCATGAGCTGTCTATCGATGACGGGTGCTCTGATCTGTTCGATCCAACGGAACATCCTCGGTATGACAATGCTGTTCGCGACATGAAGCAATCAAAGGGACGCGAACTGCGGGAGCTGCTTGGAAAAGGCATGGGCACGCATCATGCAGGTATGCCGCGCTCAGATCGCAACCTCATTGAACGACTTTTCTCGGAAGGAGTCATCAAAGTGCTGTGCTGTACAGCGACCCTAGCGTGGGGTGTCAATCTGCCCGCAGCTGCCGTCCTGATCAAGGGCACTCAGGTCTACAATGCTCAGGAGGGTAAGTTCACTGATCTAGGAATCTTGGACGTCCTTCAGATTTTCGGTCGCGCTGGTCGACCTCAATTTCAAGACACTGGCATTGGCTTCATTTGCACCACCCACGACCGGCTTGACCACTATCTACGCGCTGTGACTGAACAGCAGCCTATCGAGTCAAGATTCTCGGCGAAGCTAGTGGACAACTTGAACGCCGAAATCTCGCTTGGTACCGTCACGACAGTCTCAGAAGCCGTGCAATGGCTGGGATACTCATACCTCTTTGTTCGAATGAAGCAAAATCCATTTGCGTATGGCATCGAATGGAAGGAAATTCAAGACGACCCTCACTTGATTCTCCGCCGACGCAAATTGATCATTGACGCAGCGCGAATCTTGCAGCAAAGTCAGATGATAATTTTCAACGAGACTACTGAGGACTTACGATCAAAAGACGTTGGGCGGATCGCCAGTCAATACTACGTCCGACAATCAAGTATCGAGATCTTCAACACGATGATGAGACCTCGCAGCTCCGACGCCGACGCCTTGGCGATGGTCAGCATGAGCGGGGAGTTCGACCAAGTTCAATCGCGAGAGACTGAAGAGAAGGAGCTATCCGCGCTTCAAGAAGAAGGCTATGTGGTGACAGAAGTCAAGGGCGGATACGCTACACCCAATGGCAAGACAAATATCCTGCTTCAAGCTCATATCTCCAGAGCAAGGCTCGACGACTTTACTCTGGTTTCAGACACGAATTACATCACCCAGAATGCTTCGCGTATCGCTCGCGCACTGTTCATGATTGCACTCAATAGGCGTTGGGGCTACCAGTGTCGCGTCCTCCTCAGCCTGTGTCAGTCTATTGAACACCGGTGTTGGTCAATTGAGCATCCTCTGCATCAATTTGATCTACCACAGCCAGTTTTACGGCAGCTCGATTCGAAGTTCCCTACTATTGAGACGCTTCGCGACATGGATTCTGCTGAGATTGGTGCGATGGTACATAACCAGAAGATGGGCAACGTAATCTCCAGATTACTTGACAACTTCCCAACGTTGACGGTCGATTCGGAGATAGCACCTCTAAATCGAGACGTTCTTCGCATCAAGCTCTGGCTGACCCCTGACTTCAAGTGGAATGATCGCCACCATGGAACGTCAGAATCATTCTGGATCTGGGTCGAGAATTCGGAGAGTTCAGAGATCTACCACTACGAATACTTCATCCTATCGCGCAGGAAGTTGTACGATGATCACGAACTCAATTTCACGATCCCACTCACAGATCCGTTGCCTACGCAGATCTATGTTCGAGTACTTTCGGATCGATGGCTGGGCGCTGAGACGGTGCACCCAATTTCGTTTCAGCACCTCATCCGTCCAGACACAGAGAGTGTCTACACAGACCTTTTGGACCTACAGCCACTGCCAATTGCGGCGCTCAAGAATCCGCTACTGGAGGAAGTGTATGCTCAACGCTTCCAGTACTTCAACCCGATGCAGTCCCAGATATTCCACTGCCTGTATCATACTCCAGCCAATGTCTTACTTGGATCGCCTACCGGCAGTGGCAAGACTGTTGCTGCTGAACTCGCAATGTGGTGGGCTTTCCGCGAGAAACCCGGGTCGAAGGTCGTCTACATTGCTCCTATGAAAGCGCTTGTGCGTGAGCGAGTGAAGGATTGGGGCAAACGACTCGCTGGCCCGATGGGATTGAAGCTAGTTGAGCTGACTGGTGACAACACGCCGGACACACGCACGATTCGCGACGCGGACATTATTATTACCACACCTGAGAAGTGGGATGGTATTAGTCGTAGCTGGCAGACTCGTGGCTATGTGCGCCAAGTCAGCTTGGTCATCATTGACGAGATCCATCTCCTTGGTGGTGATCGTGGTCCCATTCTCGAGATCATCGTCTCTCGTATGAACTACATCGCATCGCAGAAGGAAGGTGGCTCAATTCGCCTCCTCGGCATGTCCACTGCTTGCGCCAATGCCGCAGATCTTGGGAACTGGCTTGGTGTCAAGGAAGGCCTTTTCAACTTCCGCCACTCCGTTCGTCCCGTGCCCTTGGAAATCTTCATTGATGGCTTTCCAGAACAGCGAGGCTTCTGCGCACTCATGCAGTCAATGAATCGACCCACATTCCTTGCCATCAAGGCTCATTCGCCTGAAAAACCTGTCATTGTTTTCGTCGCGTCACGCCGACAGACTCGCCTAACTGCCCGCGATCTCATCAATTACTGCGGTATGGAGGACAATCCACGACGTTTCTTGCGAATGTCGGAAGATGATCTAGGAGTTAATCTGGAACGCGTGAAGGATGACGCTTTGAAAGAGGCTTTGAGCTTTGGTATTGGCCTTCATCACGCCGGACTTGTCGAAAGTGATCGGTCGCTATCGGAAGAGCTCTTTGCTAATAACAAGATCCAAATCCTCGTAGCCACTAGTACGCTCGCATGGGGTGTCAACTTACCCGCTCATCTGGTTGTTGTGAAAGGCACGCAGTTCTTCGACGCCAAATCTGAAGGCTACAAGGACATGGACCTTACAGATGTCTTGCAAATGCTGGGTCGTGCCGGCCGCCCACAATTCGACACTTCCGGTATTGCTCGCATCTTGACACAGGATGCCAAGAAGGAATTTTACAAGCATTTCTTACACACTGGGTTCCCAGTCGAGTCTTCGCTTCACAACGTCCTAGACAATCATTTGGGTGCCGAAATTTCTGCTGGGACTATTGCGACCAAGCAGGATGCGCTTGACTATCTTACATGGACCTTCTTCTTCCGTCGCTTGCACAAGAACCCATCTTTCTATGGACTTGAGATCTCTGCGGAGGAGCACAACACTATCGCCGCTCAGGTCATGGCCAATGACTATATGGTTGAGCTGGTCGAGAATTCGCTCAACGAACTGAACGAATCATCCTGCGCAGCGGTCGAGCCAACCGGCGAAGTCGATCCAACGCCCCTTGGAAAGATTATGAGTTACTACTACCTGAGCCACAAGACTATTCGTTTTCTGGTCAAGAACGTGAAGCGAGATGCAACGTTCGCGAACGTGCTGGCATGGATCTCGCATGCAACAGAGTACGACGAACTGCCCGTGCGTCACAATGAGGATCTCATCAACGCCGAGCTGTCGAAGGCCTTGCCAATACCCGCAGATGACTTCGGACTGCCATTGTGGGACTCACACGTCAAGTCGTTCTTACTTCTGCAGGCACATTTCTCGCGCATCGATCTGCCCATCTCCGATTACGTCGGCGACTTGAATTCCGTGCTCGACCAGAGCATTCGTATTGTGCAGGCTTCGATCGACGTGCTCACTGAATTGGGATACCTGTCGAGCTGCGAGATGATGATCACATTGCTTCAAGCTATTAAGTCCGGACGTTGGTCCACAGATGGCCCCCTCGCTCTCTTCCCAGGCGTGGACGCAGACAAGGAGATGAAACGTCTCGAGCACCCCAACGCCAGCCCAAAGACACTCATCGAAGCGAGTACATCCTCGCCAGGTCATTTGGAGAAAGCAGCAAAATTTGCAGGCGTCACTCCTGCTGCAGTGAAACGCTCCCTCGAACCAGTGTCTCGCCTTCCGATCCTAAAGCTCGACCTTGGTGTTGTCAACGCTCTGTCGCTCAGCCTGAACATCGCTCGACAAAATCCTGCAAGGCTACAGAACGGAGGCGTTCGTATCTTCGCGCCGCGCTACCCCAAGCCACAGAACGAGGGCTTCTTCGTGATTCTCTCATACTCTAGCACCGACGAAATCATCGCTCTGAAGCGCGTGAGCTGGAATGATCCGTCGCGTGGAGGTGGTGGGCGCGGCGGACGCGCGAATCAGGGCGGCAACTCTCGACTGCAGGCCTCAACGAGAATTTCTCTGCCTCCGGAAGCGCAGGGCAAGAGGGTGGATGTCAGTGTTCACAGCGATTCGTACCTGGGTATGAAGTGGAAGATTGAGGGTATTGAAGTGCCTGAAGCACCGAGGGTGGAAGATGGTGGCAAGGGGAAAGAGAAGGCTTGATTTTTGATGTTGTAATTGTAGTAAGAATGCATTAGCATTCGCCAAGTTAACAATACTACTATACAGCACTAGCAGCGCTCAAGGCCTTCTGCTCATCACCCATCCTCCCCACCAACCTATCAAAATCCTCTACTTCGTAGATACTCTCGGGTATCAACATGATGTTCGCCCACCACGCGAAACGCACCCCCATAACACCTCCCGTACAACCCTACCGCCTCGCACAAATTGCCCCTCTTCTCCAGGACTCGCGCCAGCAGCCAGACCACATCCCTCCTCTCCTGAAACTGCATCCCTCTCCACTCCTCATGCCATCCCACACAAGCTCGAAGCAAAGTCTCGACCTCTTCCATCCTTCCTTGCACACCGAGTGCCCGCGCAAGATCGACCATGCTTGATATAATCATCCAATGTCCTTACGGCAGCGTGCGTTTCTTCTCCGCTAAGAACGCGCGAACGAGATACTCTGCGTCGCGCGCGTTGCCGAACATGACTGTCTCGCGTCCGAATGCGTCCAGTGTGTGGATGTATCGTGTGTCGCAAGAGGATGGATACAGGGCGCGGAAGTGCATGTTGGCAGAACGGAGAATGTGAAGGGTTAGGGTGTGGTGTCTGCGTCTGAACAGCGAGAAGGCGAGGCTGTGGAGCTGGGTTTGAGTGCGCGAGGATGGCGGTGGCATAACTTTTGCGCAAGGGCTGTGTGCGGCGTGCAGGTATACGTGCTTTTGTGAGGTAGTCTACGGAAGAAAGGTTCAGGGCGGGTCATGGTTGTTGTGGAACTGTTTTGTCATTGACATGTTCTGTCATTGGCTATGAATGTGTGTCTTGCTTTTGGTGACAAGCCGCAACTTTGAATCTTCCTCCCAATCGTCCGCTTCGTCCACTTCAAAGCAGATATAGCTTGCGTCGCCAACCTCGTCGTCTTCTGATGATGAGTCAATATCTTCCCAGTCGCTGTCTCCGTCGTCAGAGTCCAGCTCCTCGAAAAGATGTTCATGACTCTCTCGTTCTATTGACTCCACGCTGCAATCGTTGACCACTGTTTCTCCTGGTCCACCCAATGTGAATACTCTTGTGCCCGAGTAGTCCTCTGAGTCCTCCGATATACCATCTTCTGCCGCATGCTCCTCGTACGTGATAGTGTATTTGCCGGGCTCATAGCGAAGTGATTTGCGCAGAAAATAATCGGTGGGGCGGCCAGGCCAAAAGTTTGTATTCTCAGCAAAGACTACCGTCTTCTCGCTTGTGTTCGTGTTGCACTTCCGCGTGCTGTCGCACCCAGCTACCTCGAACCAATACAGTTTGAGTGCCATTGTGGCGGACTGTACGTCTTGGATTTCTTCGTGAGGGTGTTCTTTTGACCACTCGACCTCTTTTGCAGAGCATTTCTCCAACGCGCACACTTCTCGCAAAGTGCTCATTTTCCCTTGTGACCAGGCCAGGTACTGATTCTCCTGCTGCTCAGAAGGAGTACCTGTACACGGCAACGGCCGACCGTTGACACCATGAAGGGATCGCGTGAGCACTTTCATGTAGCTCAAGTGTATATCCATCGTGCATACGGGACATCGCGGGCGAGGCTGTTCTACCGCTACTGGGTGTATGGTGTGTCGGCACACAGTAGCGATCGACGGCTCGGGTGAAGAAGTAGGTGACTGAATGTGGTCGGAGATATCGTCGAAGATATCAGTGAAGTACCCCGAATCCTGTTTCTTCAGCCACTGCTGAAAGTCATCATACTGAATCGCAGTGGGTAGAAGGCCGTATTCCGAGGGCTTCATTGCGCTATGAAGGCTTTGCCATCGTCGATATTGTTTCAGCTCTCGCGTGTTGAGTATTAGACTTGCCGGCAAGTTATAACGGGGGCGTGGCGGCGGTTGCGTTGTTGGGTTCATGGTTACGTAGCTGGTTAGGCTGTGTCCAATTCGAATTCGACTACAGCCAGAGATATTTTTACCGTGCGCCAAATGTAGCGGTATGTTGCGATACCGGCAGCAACCCAGAGATCTCAAGGAACGTCCAAGCTGGGAGCAGTGCAGTGCTGACGGTACGTCGTGTGAAGGTGAAACTGAGAGTGAATGGTGTACTTCACGCTTTCACGCCTGGCAATACCACCGAGCCAAGAATGTAAGGTCTTCCCCAAATCAATCGACCGGTGGTGTTGTATAAGACGAACAATTTTGAGGAAGCGTGCTCAAATCTGGTAACGGTCGCTAATAATGTCGTCCTTCTTCTCGACGTGTGGGAGTCCAGAGAGCCAGTTGAAAGCCATGACTCTGCTACCCATAGTATGCATTTATTGTTCTTCACTAGGTGGTGGTTTCGTGTATGTGACCGTTCGATCGAGTTGGCGTTGACGGCGGCGATGTGCGAGGTTCGTGGAGGATGGTTTCGCGGGGCTTGGGTGTCCGCGGTTTAAGTGAGTCGCGTGCGCGTGTTTGCGACGAACCTGTATAGGGTTTTTTGCGCGATAACTCAGATGTCTTTGTGACTGAATGTGCGTCAAGGATGTGCAGGTGGTGAGTGATGTGTGAATGGATTAATGGGTGGTTGGCAAAGCGATCCACGGATGCGTCATTGTTCTATTCATGCCCGACTGACTCAGGTAAGTTAAGCGTGTGTGGCGCAAGCGTTTGCGGCTTACAAGAGAAACCACGATCTTTTGCCAGGACACTGCACACGACAAGGTTTGCTTCTTATCACTTGATAGCTTCTCGTCCGAGTCCTTCTTGTGTTCCGAACAGCATGTGCATCCTGGAAACATACCAGGGCACTCCGCAGCCAGGCCGTAGAATATCCCGGGCACAGGGCTGGCTTGTCTAACGTTGGAACTCACCACACCGCATCCCTTTTTCACCGTCAGAACACTCCAACTAAGGCCTTCTTTAACTTCGTAGTAACATCACCAGTGTTTTTGGGATGGCGACACGATCCATGGCAAGACAAGCAGGGGACGTTGAATGAGGAGTGGTCCGATTCTACCACATCTGGCGATCCAGGGACAAGACACGATTTGATCACGCACAGCGTAGAGACTCTTTGGTGCAGTCGCACCACGCTGTCAACCGTCCTGATTCGACACGACGAATACGAAAGTCCTTTTACCTGAGCCGCGACGCCATGCTGAGCTTTCGGGCTGTATACTCCAACGGTTGGCACCACATGGCTATCAGTGTGGTATCTAGCTATCCTGGCTGGTGCTCCCTTTCTCTAAACACTTCAGTGAGCATCGGCCGGGCCTTTATCCGGGCCCTAATGCTATTACTAGATTGTTAGCCGCGGGCTTGTGAAGCCTTTCGACCTGGCCCAGCATCTGCAGTAGCCAGTGTTTTGTCTGATGCAGCAAGAAAAACAGATTAGACTTGTCAGCAACTATAACTTGGAAGAGGGAGAAGATCATCACTTGATGCATTTCCCGACTTCGATGATCGGATCACGAGAATCTCGATCATACGAGGCAGTAGGAAAAGTCCCTCGCCCACAGATGCGTGAATTGGCGGTGTATCAGAGGCTCCAATACATCAAATGCTCTTGCATCGACTGACAAGACTTATCCTTCCGCTGGTTTATGATCGACGCCTTCCTTTGCCGTGCAGCAGCAGTGCGTGCAGGATAGTCTCGTGTTCGCGAATCACAAACACGGTCTCAGGTCAGCTCTCAGCCCTGCATCACAGCTGAGTCTTTGCGGAAACCCAGCAAACGCTTGCTCAGCTCCCCATCAATCTGACCGTCACTCCGACATTGAAATGTACTAGTGACTTTGTTTCGAGGAGACTCTCGAGCGAGATCGTGGTCAGAATTCTCCGAGATGTGACTCTTACATTCTAGAAAGCTGGTGGTGAAAACAGACGGAGCAACGCTGCAGGTCCTTTTCAGACTTGCACAAGAGTGGCTGGCAGCTTAAGTGAGAACAAATCGTTTCTCAGATCGACAAAATGCTATACGGGATGCGTCTGCTTACTGCAGCTGAGGAAGAGCGGTAACCCGTATGTGCAGGAAGCTCAAAGTCTACGATCAATGGTGCTGATCAGTGCGCAGGGCGTCAGACACGACCGATCCCTTCTGTCGACAGAAGCCAGAATACTGCATTGGCGGTGCTCTAAATGCGGACTACATCTCTAAGAAGGGGGTATACAATGGGACTGGTATCGCGCTGGCCGGAGAGTCATGGAACGTTGGCCAACGACGCATCTTCACGCTCTACTTCCAGCACTACACGGGCGACATCCGCTTTATGGAATGCACGACGGACCAAAAGTGGATTGGCGGCTCAAGAACGGAGACCATTGCGACGGATGCAAAGAATGCATCACCCATTTCTGCTGTGGCAGTCGGCCTCAACTCGACCCAATTTGTATTTGATTCTCCCCTAACCCAAAGTGATTGCATGCTGACTGCAGCCAGTTTCACATCTTCTACATTGACAAGAACAACATCGTCAAGCAAATAACAAAGTCGAACACCAGCGGCATCTGGCAACCCGTTCCACTTTCTAAGCTGAACCTGAAAGCTATGGACGCGACGAGCTCGGGTCTGCAAGCTTGTTGGAAAGGCAATTTCTACGGAGATAGTGATTACACGAAATTTTCAACAGCCTCAGGTCAACAGAATCAGCAACCCTTCGACGACCGCAAGGGCATGAACATTTGGTATGCCGTCAACGAGTCCACCTTTGAGTAATACACGTGGTACAACGGACAAGATACCTGGGCCTTTGTGCAGAAATGGCAAGGCTTCAACGGCCACGTCGGCGTCGGTTGCTACAGCTGGGGCGAAGACACGACTACCTACGCCATGTTGGCAAACAAGAACAACGACGTCGAGTTCTGGTGGAAAGATACGAACACCACTAACACCTCAGTTGACAGCCACCCCATTAATTCATGGCAAAACTCCACCAAATCTGCGATTCGCGTCGTGAATCCAATCACATCACTTGGCTTCACTACGTACTTTTATGCGCAAATGGCCGACCGCAGCATCAGAAGCTACAACTACACCTTTCAAGCCGAGAATACTACTTTCGATAAGGATCAATCAATCTCGATATCTGATCCTGCGGGGCCGGCACTGGGTTTAGCCGGCACGCATTTGACGGTAACTGCGTACGCAGAGAGCTGGGAATATGACACTGTGGAATAGTCTGTAAGTTATGTGTTCTACCAGACCAAGGGCGATGATATCACGGCGTTCACGCGGCCGCTGAACGGAGGTGAATGGACTAGAGGCACACTGGATATCCCGGATATGTAAGGATTGGCACCAAGTCCAGCATGAACAAAGAATCGAAATAGTATGTCTCTTGGATCTCCGTGCGGCGCATGGGAGGAATCACTTCCTAGAGATGCGCGACCACCCTCGCTCATGGACTGCCTGGAGTTTTGGAGTTCCTAGATACCTATCAGTCGTTATTTTTCACGATCACAAATTTTGATCTCTCAAAGCTTCTGACCAATAGATCAAACAATGCAATTTGAGTCTCATTCTTTTAAATCTTTGCTGTCGTGTCGCAAACATACGAATGTGGAGGAATACATATCACTGTCGACGTTTTCGACCATACCTCGACACAGTGCTCGCAATTCCATCATCAGCACACAACTAATAATGTGCATCCCTTTACAATTATTCCAATGACGTTCTCGCGATACTCTGGGCTCGCTCTGTATGCCTGTCGCAACAAAAACAGTGTTCCAAGGCACAAAAATGCCAAAAGAATCCAAATCACCGCTCTGCACGCACCACGCACCTCAGATCTGTTGTAAAATGGCAAAAAGAACGCATGCCGCGCTCTACAGATGGACCGGCAGGTGATCGAAACCTGGACCTCCCGCATTTATTGAACTAGGTGGATCACCTGAACGTCCAATGCAAAGCGGGCGCTCTACCACTGAGCCACAGGCCCCACAATAGAGACACAAAAGGTTGAACACAAAAGGCTGTAGACACCATGTGGCCGATTTTAAAATTGAATCATATAATATTGTGAATAACGAACAGCATGCTCTGCTTTGCACTCAGCGCAGAGCTGATCCTTCTCGAAATTCCAAAAGTAAAGGTGGGGTCGGGCCGCCATGGTGGCCTGAGTCTGCCGGCGGTTCCACCCAAGTGTTGTGCCTTACGCTAGGCTTATCTGATCACCAGACGCTGTCTTTGCAGTGTCCCGTGGGCG
>Ga0265797_10008225_pt1 | contig 13963 bp, 14 predicted proteins | sample P2T30metagenome_FD_192433 | JGI IMG/M metagenome (GOLD analysis project Ga0265797, IMG submission 192433) | Plant litter microbial communities from East Loma Ridge, Irvine, California - P2 T30 | ecosystem: Environmental > Terrestrial > Plant litter > Unclassified | place: USA: California... | reverse complement strand
ACTCCGCGACTTTGCTCGGTTCTTCCCAACAGCGTGACCGATATAGACTTTACACCATCTTCATGACGTCTTCAATGCATCACCTCAGTATTCCCGTTCATCAGTTTGTGTAGCACCTGACCAAAAACACGCTTTCCAATGGTACTATCCCTTGTAGATCAGTAGCACGCGATATGTCACACGACTCGAGAAGATCTACCGACCATGACGTTACTGAAGTCAAGTCAAGTGAAGTGAACTTGCGACTTTGGACTGGCGACGTACATGCAACTTTGTCGGTCAGGCCAACGGATTGTCGAGACCCAGTCACGTCAAGAGGGACCCGATCACCACGATCCTAAGCTTATTCCGCTGACATATCGATAGAAGTACACGATATTTAATCAACAGTCAGGTAGAGTGATAAGAAGTGGCCCGTGATCACTATCAATCGTGCCTCCTCTGTGGATCATAATGGGTTACAATAACTTTTCCTAAACCATAGGTACCCTTTGAGCTCTTTCTTGTTAGAGCTCCAAAGACGATTGAGCAGCATACTCCGAAGCAGCAGCTATCATGATCGCCGCGTCTGGTCAAATGCTTGATTGCCACTACATCCTACGATTCGTCAATGTTCGTTGGGTCTTGGAAATGAAGTCGTTGGTAGTGGCAGTCTTACTGTATAGGTAACTTGACATGGCTTCGATCGTTCGAGTTCGTTTCGTCTTGTCTTGTACACACCATCTGTTCTGCATAAGCATCGTGGTCACATCCTGACTTGCAATGTTCGCGATCCATTCGAATAATTATGGTATAGGACCCTAATCTTGACTTCCATAAACATGGACAGTTGATCTTATCAATCGATAGCTATACCATCGGCTAAGCGGCCTGCCCTCTCTACGTCCCAAGACCAGCAGCGCCACGATCGACAGACACTGCATCTCTCACAAGTCATCTTCTCGACATGAATCAAGTCCTAGCCAACTCCCAGACAAACTCCCTCAGATCCCCCCTGGTAGCATCCTCAAGATCCTCTTCCAGCGGCCGCCCATACTTGTCGCTATACGCCCTTTTCACCTTCACCAGCAAGCCTCGGTCCCAATGCAGTCTCACCAAGCGCGAGATGAGAAGTTCGTAGCGAAGTTCGTCTTTCGCGTGGCCGCTGGTGCCGTGATCGTTGTTACCACTGCCGCCGCTCCGATCTCCCACGTCTACGATCGCATGGTGGAGGAGTAAAGCGTCGCGGGCAGGTCGGTTGATCACGCCGTTGAGGATGTGAGCTATCACTTCGCCCTGAATTTAGATGAAGTTAGCAGCTGGAATGTGCATGACAAAAGAGAGATCAAACTCACCACCAGATTTCCCGACTTCTGTAACGCCGCCCTAGCAAAATTCTCGCCATACAAATTCTCATAGGCGCGCAATACCTCACGCAAATGCGCATCACTGCGGCGGACGATGATTTCAAGCATGGCCGTCTCGCCGCCCTCACGAGCACGGATACTCTTGGCCAGTATGTCGACATCTCGATCTCGATACTCGGGCGGATAGATGTCTTGCTCATCCTGACGCCTCGCTTCCAACACCATCAGCACCGCAGTCCGGAACTTGTCCATCTTCAGCTCCTTCTCCATGCAGCGCGTCAGGCTATCGCCGTAGCGCTTGTCTTTGAACGAGTCTTGGATCGCGCGGATATCGGCGTTGGAACGTCCCATCAGACTTTCGATCAGGAGTTCGCGACGCGAGGAAGCTGATTGGTACCAGAAATTCGCCCAGTAGCCTTCGCTCTCCCAGCGACCCAGGGAGGTCACATAGGCAGCTTTGCCGAAGTTGGAGGACGAAGGTGGGAATTTGAGCTTCAGATGTTTGGAGAGATTGATGCCTTTGCCTTGTATCTTGACTTGCCTTTTGTACTCTTTTCGCAGAGCGAGCATTTGGTCGTGTGTGAGGGGCGGGAGGACGTCACAGATGGGGTTCGCGGAGGGTTTGCGTGAGGACAGGGTTGATGCCAGGGTGGCGGTGTCGGCTTCAGGGTCGTAGATCACAACTCGCCGCGAGGACTTCTTGCTGGAGGCGCTGGCGAGAGCGAGTTTGTCGTTGTAGTGATGGCCGTTTCCGGCGTTGTAGGAGAGGGGCTGCAGGTCGTCAAGGTCGCTGTCGGAGTCTAGGCGCATAGCCGATGGCATAGGAGAGAGTTGTTGGTAGGTTCCGTGGTAGGCTTCGAGCATTGGACTTCCGGGAGGTAGGTTGCCACCTGACATTCCGCTGAGGTCAGGGCGATCGCCACTCACGCTCAGGCGGTCCATGCGAGGCCCCAGGCCCTGTGATTGCTGACCACTGACTGATAGTCGGTGGGACTTTGATTTCGATTTCGAATTGCGGGCATCTCGGTCTGGGTCAAATCCGTCAGGCTTCACTTCCACATATCGAGCGTCTCGTTGGGAAGTGTTGCTCTGGCTGTAGGAGCGAGTAATGCTCTGACGCGTATCCTGGGGTGGCGTTTGGGTGTATTGTTGTGAGGTCACGGGCTTGCTGGTGTAAGTGATCTTCTCCGGTGGCTGCGCGTATTGGTACTTCTGGGGAGGCTGATACGAGTTGGTCGAATATTGAGATCCGCCACTTATGTTGTTTGGTGTGTAGCGGTATTTGGCCGAGGATGTGGGTTCCTGCGGTTTGGCCACATATCCAGGCTGTTGAGGATAGCCAGTGCTGTAAGAGGCATGTCTTGAGCCATCTCGGTTCGCGTTCAGAGGCATGCCATACGCCAGGTCATCATCGGAGTCTCCAGATGGTCTGTATTGTCTTTCATCCGGTGGTTGCACATAGCCGGGCCTCTCCGACGGCGGGAAATCATTCCAATAGCTAGAATCATCCGGTGGGTAAGGTGCTGGTTCCAGTGGACCTTGCGATGGGTACGGTGGCCTGTCTCTGGAAGTGCCTCCAGGTGTGCGAGGCTCGTACGAAGATGCTGTCACAGTGCTGTTGGGATACCCGTAGTCCGCGGAGCTGGACCGTGGCTCTGGGGGGTAGTCATATCTGCTGGGCGGATCCTCGATTGACGGTGGTGAGGGCGCTTTGGGAGTCCGAGTTCGACTCGGGTCTCGCGAACGAGAACGACTTCTGGATCTGGAGTGTGCTCGAGGCTTACGATCGTTTGGGAGGAGAAACATGGCAGTGAGATCCCAGACAATGTCTCAGGGTTGGAGGGTGCGAACGCGGGGAGTGATCAGCAATGATGTACGGGATTGAATGATTGTGTTGTTTGCCGAAAAGGTGGGACAACTGCAGGCAGAGCCGGGAGGTCCGTCTTGTTAAACACAGTGGAAATATCGCGTCTTCTACGCGCGCGCAAGTTCATGTAATAGGTCGCGCAAGACCTCTCTCCTCTCAGCCGCACAGCCTTGGGAGTGGGGCTGACTGCTTTCATGGGGGCTAAGTCCATTACGGTATCAGCACACATGTACGCCTGAGTTTTCAAGAATGAGCTGCAGAGTTTTAGGTCGAGGGAAGGATTTGTTCGTCACTGTGAGAACTACATGTATTTGCGTCCTGACTGATGGGAAGCATTCTTTTTGTTGACGCGCAATGGTACAGTGCATGTAGCCAGCCGCCGCCGCCAGCCGAGTCCTGGGATTTGGGAACAAAGGCAAGGACGAAGGGAATGCGTGTGTGTAAAATGCTGTAGCCTGTGATGACCTGTGGCTAGGTGAGATGACACCTGAAGAGAAGACAAGAGAAGCTGATTCTGATTCTGATAGTTATGAACTTTATCTGATGAAGTCCACGTCGGCCGCAGCCTCACATGGCGAGAAACAGGGAACTGCTTCCGAAACATGAGGGTGTCTCGTCTTCAGTCCGGCCTCTTCTCGAGACTCCACAGGCACGGGAAATCCACTTGCCTTGACAGCTTGCACCCATCAAAACATTACGTTATCTTCTTGTTCACGAAGACATCACATGTCATGAGTTCATTGCATGTGTCGCACGAGTAACGCAGGATTGTGTAGCTGTCTATGGTTTCTGCCGCTGAGATGCAGGCATATCTGCTGGTGGGGGTGAATATTGATTGCAGTGCGAGTGGACACAACACCGAGCCGTGGAGGGGAGGGCGGACTTGGTGCATGGACTCTTGCTTGTACGAAGCTAAGGTTACAGTATGATAGGCAAACGGCCTGACCGGGATGAAGGTGGTACGCGGACAAGATGGCGTGCATGGAAAAGAAGGTGGCTGTGGACGCGTTCGCTGCCCAGCAAGAAATGGTTTGCATTGGTTCAGGCGAAAAGAACTAGGCTGGGGGCGAGCAGGGTTCTTGTATTGGCAATTTTACAGTAGGCCTAGTGTGGCTGCAGTGATTGAAAGTATGAGGCATGCTGTCTCTGTGGTCATTACCTAAATGTATGATTATAGCTGGGAGTCATGACATGTCCTCCAAGAGACAAGACTCGAGAGACAGCGAAATGATGCAAAACACTTGGAAAACATGGCCGTTTGATGATGCGCATGGGGAAGAGAGTAGCAGTTTTGGTGAAACCCACGCCGTCGTTCGGCAGAGGAGAGTAGGAAAGCAGCTAGAAGAGGTCAGAGGCATTGCTGCGAGCCGTCCCCAATTTAGCCTTTGTCCCGTGCGTTACTGTACGCCGTTTGGATCTTCCATGTCTTCCAAGACACTCGTGGCCAACACGCTCATACGAAGCACAAACGCGACCACACTGGACTTGGTCGCAGCGGATACCCGTCTTGCTAAGGTATCCACACATTCACCCATACACACATTCACCCATCAATTCGCTCATCAAATCATCCATCAAATACATTGCATCACCTACCTATTCAATCCTTCCATCTTGCCCGGCGCATCTCGTATCGGCAGCAGGCAATTATACTTCGCCCCCGCAAAAAGACACGGAAGGTGCCTGAACCTGGACCGCGACCTGGACCTGGACCGCGACCTGCACTGCGCCGCCCATCGTCGCCAGCTCGTCTTCCACTCTCACAACTGTCATCTCTAATGCCATACCACACCATACCATAACCCTCCCATACCGCCGCCCAGTTCATATCAATCCCATCCATATGCTCCATCGGCGCTCAGAACCAGTCTGATCGCTTGCTCGTCCGCGTGCGCGACCTTCGCTCCCCGGCACCCTCCATCTCCACCCTCCGTCCTGGTTGCCGGCCAGAGCCTCGCGCAAACCCACTTTCCAATATACAACTACACCCACACTCGTTTGAACCCGACCACCGCCGCCGCCCACCATGTTGCGCCCGGCGACACCTCTGGCCATCATCTTCTTTCTCGCCTTCGTACTCTTGCTCCTGAGCACCCTCTCCACACCCATCATCAAGGCCATCCCCTTGGGCAGCTACCAGGGCTATGATTTCGGTGTCTTTGGCTGGTGTAATGGCAACGATTGCGAGGGCGTGCAGATCGGATATACAACAGGTGAGAAAGACTGCGCGGCAATATCGCTCGCTGCTGTGAATCATCATATATGTTCTGACCAACTCCACCAGACGGTCTCTTTTCCGGCGACCAAGCCGATGATTTCTCGCTACCTTCGACGACACGGACCAGTCTATCCTCGATCCTAATCGTGCATCCCATTGCAGCGCTCCTTGTCTTGATATGCTTCTCTCTGGCCATTGCCGCGCATTTCCATGCTCCTGGCCACTCTCCTCGCTTCCTTCTAGCCCTTTTAATTCTCACTATCCCAACACTATTGATCACTCTTCTGGCTTTCCTCGTCGATATTCTTCTCTTCGTCCCACACGTGGAATGGGGCGGTTGGATCATGCTTGCGGCTACAATCCTCATCGTGGCATCCAGCGTTGTGACGTGCGCAATGCGACGCACGCTTGTGAGCAGGAAAGCGCGCAAAAAGCGCATTGCTGAAAATGCAGACATGAATGGTGCCAACTACTACGAAAACATCGGCCAACAGCGCATGCTTGCCGACCAGCTCCCCAGAGCTGACAGCCCGCCACCAATGAGCGGCAGCACTCAGATCGACGATTCTAAAGGTCCTGCACAATACTCGGCCTTTGAGATGAGACGCCAGGAAACCAACAGCCAAGATGGCGGCCGAAGGAGCCAAGACGACAGGACTCCTCTGAATCCTACAAACCAAATGAGAGACCCGAGTATTCGTTCTGCGAGCACCGGCGGTGGCTCTCGAAGGCCTGGCTATGCGGAAGGGCGCCCGCCAATGCCCATGAACGGTCCTGGCGCAGAGCAAGGCCACGGCATGGGTGGACGAAGACCTAGCAGAGACGAGTACGGCAACCCGATTCCGCCAATGGCAGCAGCTGGCATGGCCGGTGGCCTCCCGCCACCTGGTCTTAGACACCACAATTCCCAGGGCAGTCTCGGCTCGAACAGATCTGCTGGCCGTGGCGGTCCTCCGCCCAATTACATGAGAGGCAGAGGAGGTTACGGCCCTCCACCACGCGGTTATGGGCCTCCACGAGGTGGCGCATATGGTCCCAGAGGAGGTTACGGCCCACCCTCGAGAGGTGGCTACGGACCCAGAGGAGGCTTCCGTGGAGGTCCCCCACCTCCTGGCTGGAACGGCAGAGGACGTGGCGGGTACGGACCTCCTGGAATGGGACCTGGACCCCGTGGGCCGCCTCCACCAGGCTATGGTGCGGACCCTTACTACGGACCTCAAGGTGGCATGACACCTGTTGACAGACAACGAGCGCCGCCCATGCAAGACCAATTCGTGGCTCGGGGTCCCTCGCCCGGTGATGACCTTGCTATCGGTCAGGCTATCGAGATGGACGAACGCACCGGAAGCCCGCCAGGCGCAATACCTCAGCAGGTTGCGCCATACGGACTGAGGGACAGCGATGACGATGTGGCAGGGATGGTCAATCTACAGCAGCAAGAACAATCCGCATATAACGACGCGACTGCTCGTGGTCACGAAAGCGATCCACTAAGCCCGACAAGCGTGTACTCGGGGGGCGTCACGTCAGCACAGTAAGGGGATATTGATGTTGCCGGTTTTTCTTCAGTACTGACGCAGACTCCAGATATGTCCCGCCCCGAGAGGCTTGGAGACAAGACGATCAACCGAATGGTCCTGTATCGCCGCCGTTGAGGGAGGAAAACTCATCTGTTCTTCCATCATCCAACTTGTTTGGCCCCACACATGGATTCCCAGCTACTACTGCGGTCTCACCCATCGAACAACATCCCGCGCCTCGCCATGTACGCGGCGGCTCAGAACATTATTATGAGGACGTCGATCCGCGCTTCGCCAGCGATCCACAATTAGAGGCTGGCGTGGACCAGAATCAACGCGGGAGTGGATTGCCTTCGGCACTGACGCCGGGTGCCAATGCCGCCTATCGTATGCCTTCCCCCACTTCGAACTATCCTATACCCACTATAGTGAATCACTCTCCCACTTCCGAATCACCATTACCAATAGGATCGGCTGCGGCAATGACTGGCACTGACCACCTCAGCAGCACGCCGCCTATAGAAGGGGGTGACTCCAACGAGAACCTTCCCGCTGGCATGCGATCGCCAACCGGCTCCGACACCTCTCACTTCACCTCTATCTCTCAGCGCGGCATCAATCCCGCCTGGCGACCAATTGGCGGTTCCCGTCTCCAGGGCCCAGGCTCTACAGCCAGCGCTGCTCAACGTCGTCGCGAAGACGTCATCCTCAACGCGAATCCAGACTTCAGTCTTCCCGGCTTACCGTCAGGTCGAGGTGGTCGAGGACGAGGCCGTGGAGGCGGAGGACTTTCCAGAGGCGGAGCTGGAGCAACGGGATTGACACCAGCGGGAAGGTATCCGATGGAGATCTGAGCTGAGCTGGACCAGCATGTCTTTTCGTTTTGTCAAATTTCTCTATTCGTCGTGAGCGGGTTCTCCCTCTTTATTTGGCTGGCGCCAAATCACCGCTCCTACAGTCTACAGACCACGGCTCGGACCACGAACACTTTCCTTTTATGTCGCCTGCTCTTCCGTATTTGACCTCGCTGTACATAGGGCACGGTCAGGAGTCAATCACCGACCGGAAGAACGATTTGTTCAGGCAGTTCGTATGAGAACACAACCGCTGGTTGGAATTAGTCTTAATATAATCAATGTTGGACTTGCCTCTTCGAGCCCCTGCATCACTGTTACATTATATGTGAGCCGAGCGTCATCACCCGATGGCTGATCTGGAAATCATGCCGTGTTTGTCACGATGAGTCTTCATTCGCGCCGAGATCAGATCTTCAACATGGTCACGTGCTAAGACTTATCGTGATGCGGTGTTCACTAATAAGCTCGCCATGTGCATTCCGAAGCGAATCTTCCACTGAGATGCTTGAAAAAGATACAATATGGATATATAGAGATAGAGACAACCCTTCGCGAGTACTAGACACTCACATAACCTTCACATATAAGACTCCTGCGTCCCTTCTCTTGCTTCTTTAGTCTTCATGTCGGTTCTTGGAGGCGTTTTCATTGGAAGCTTGGCTTTTGATGGATGGAGTTCAGCGGTGGCACACTGAGCAGGTTTGGATGGGGATGGAACGGTAATCCGGTGTTCGTCAGCAACAAGATCCATACGAGCCTCGTATTCACTGGGACGACGACGCGAGATAGATCGGGCATGCATTTATTCGAGTGTACGATGCTGTAGTGATGGCTCAAAGGCTGATTGTCACCTTGCACCCGGATAACCCCAACCCAAACCCCAACCCTACAAAGCGCTTCACTTCGCTCAGTCTTCACTTGACTGCCAACAACATCCACCACATCAACTAAAAATGTTTCGCTCAACTCAGGCCACACACACGCTTTCTACTCCCGCTGACCAGTCTCCATACTCGACAATGCGACGCGTCTTTACCTCTCTTTCGCCTCAACGCAGCATCTCGTCACTCGTGATACTTGGAACTTCAATGGCCTGAAGCGAGGCCCCGGGAACCGTTGTCAAGACTTCGTGCACCATGACCTGCTTACCTGGTCAACTTGCAGTTTATTGGTATTATATAATGATTAGTGGTGCTGTTTAGTCATCAACAACGACAAGTTGTAATTGGCAAGCCTGGTCTAGCGGTTATGATTTCTGTCTAACACTGCGTTGCAACACATGTGTTTGGGTTCACAGAAGGTTCTGAGTTCGATTCTCAGGGTTTGTAATGGATATTCTTTTGGCATTTGTGGTTGCTTTGATCTTGTGGCCTTGTGCGAATTTTTTTCCGGCACGATTCTGCAGCCGGCTATCTAAGCCAGCTTCAAGCCCCGCAGACAGGACCCTTGGCTTGCTTACAATACAGAATGACCGGCTGTAAGAAGTCGAACAAAGCCGAGTATACAGATCAATCAGCAGCTCCAGCTCCTTCTTACAGCGACACCTCAAGCTCTCAGCGAAGCGAACAAGTAACGAGAGGGCCGACATACACACAAGATCACATGAATATTGCGATCATGTCAGCAAATCGACCGGGCGGGCTTGCTTCTATACTCGATGTCCGGTGGCTGATTCATCAGGAACCACGACCGATTGCAATTCGTATTAGTGTCAGTGAATCGCTGCAAGCACAATTGCTCTATAAAGCTATTCATCCATACAATCACACGTTTGACTACACTTAGTCCGAATAATCATCTTCGACCATCATGTCCAAAACACTTGTCGTCGTCGGTGCCACAGGCTCTCAAGGCCGGGCAGTGATCAACTACTTCCAATCCCATGAACCGTCCTGGTCGATTCGCGGCCTTACTCGCAATCCAGCCTCAGACGCGGCAGTCAAGATTGCCAGATCTGGCGTCGAAGTTGTCAAAGCTGACCTCAACGACGTTGCATCTCTCACAACAGCTTTCGAGTGCGCCAACTACATCTTCGCCTACACAGACTTCGCCGGGATCATTAGAAGTTCAGAAGTGATGGGCAAGTTCCAAGCTGGCGAGCTGCAGGCCCCTGTCGGGGCAGCAGGCTACAACATTGAACTGCAGCAAGGCAGAAACATAGCTGATGCTGCTTCGTCTGTACTGGAATTGGAGCGTCTGGTGTGGAGCGCCCTTCCCGGTGTGAGACGACTGAGCAAAGGGAAGTACGAGCAGGTGTACCACTTCGACGCCAAAGCCGATGCTTTCGAATACATGCTGAGTGTTGAGGCGCTGCGTGAGAAGACCAGTGCAGTACACCTGGGTGCATTCATGACAAATGCAATCTCCGGGCTTGATTTGTTCAAGCTGCAGAAGGTGATCATTCTTACAGAGCATGGCATTGACTAATCGTTTCACTGCTAACTTAATACCTCAGCTGGACGATTGCACAGTCTTATGGAAGCCGCCGTTTCCGCTCGGCACCCAGATGCCGTACATCGACGTCGAGAGAGACATAGGATCCTTTGTCAAAGCTCTGATTGACGCACCTGCCCCAACACAGGTCCTCGCTCTCAGCAAATGGGCTACTCCGAGAGAGTGGCTGGCACTGTGGAGTCAAGTCACAGGTTTTGCATCCCGCATCGCACAAGCTGACGCAGAAGAGTTCAAGGGCAATGACTCTACTGGGTTTATGAGAAGTGTTTTTGAGACTGGCCAGTTCGTTAGTGAGTTTGGCTTTACTGGCAGCGATGAGAGGATCTTGATGCCAGGAGATGTAAGTGCAACACTTATCTGAAAGTACTCCATGTACTTCATGTCGATGCAAGACACTAACACAATCACAGTTGAAGAAACAGGGCTTTGTTGTTACTCAGACCAGCCTTTCAGACTACATGTCACGTGAAAACTGGTCTTCAATCTCCAAGTAGTCAGTACCGTGTAATCTGGTCAACATTTATAGTATGGTTCCATTGAATGAGCTATCATAGAGTGAAAATTGACATCAAGTTAATCAAATGTTAGCAAACGATTAAAGTTAAAGTTAGAATATGTAACTTAAGTTATATAAGTTAGGTAACTTACTACATCTGTAATGTTATGATAGGAGTTGCAAGACTAACTTATAGAGGTTGTATGATAGTATGTAAACTATGTATAAGTTACTGTAACTAGTTAATAAATGTTATTTGCAGTATTAGATATATATAGAGTCTCGCAACTCCGATTCTTTTGAAACCACTGCTATGATGTTATAAACTAACGTGACTGTAGGGGAAGCGGCGCAGTAGGGGAAGCGGCGCACTTTACCGAGGTTAGCTTTATAAACCCCGCTTACTCCCCCGCGTTTCTTCTTCCTTCTCTATGCCTTCGTATACCGAAGAAGATATAACTAACGCTTTGAATACGTTAGTAAACGGTGAATTTAAGTCACTTCGCCGAGCTGCATTAGTCTTTCAAATTCCCGAGACAACTTTACGAAAACGAGCTCATAAACGAAAATCAAGAATTAAAAGTCATATTAGTTAACAGATACTAACTCCTATCGAGGAATCAACACTCGAGAACTGAATCTACCGCGCCGCAAAGTTAGGGACTCCGATCACTCTTAAGTTAGTTAAAACTTTAGCTTCTGAAATTCAGTCTTAACGGGGTTCAAATTTCGATAAAAATCAATTCCCTCCTATCTCGGACCGATGGATCGACCGCTTTAGGACACGACACCCGCGAATTAAGACATGCTTTTCACGTACTATCGACGTAGTACGGTCTACGGCACTTGATTTTTCGACGATAAAATCGTACTTTGACAACTTAGGGGAGCTTTTACGCGAACATAAATATCCCCCTAGTGCGATCTATAACGTCGACGAAACCGGCTTTTCGATCGGATCTAGTAGAAAATCAGTCATTCTACTTGATCGGCTGAATCAATACCGAGAAAAGAAACAGCCGGGACGATAAGAGTGGATTACTTCTCTCGAATGCGTAAACGCCGCGGGGGTGACCCTGCCGCCGTGTCTGATTTTCAAAGGCGAAAATCTATATTCAGGCTGGATTCCTGACGAAACCCCGGCAGGTTGGAAGTTTATTACGTCGAAAAAAGGCTGGACTTCTGATTTAATCGGGGTTGAATAGCTAAAAACGCATTTTCAGCCGTTTGTTAGTAAATCAACTAACTTACGACATCTCTTGATTATCGACGGTCACTCTTCTCACGTTACGGCCCGGTTTATCGCCTACTGTATTACATCGAAAATCGACCTCTTTCTACTACCGCCACACTCATCGCATAAAACGCAGCCTCTCGATTTATCGATTTTCGGACCTCTAAAAACGGCAATTAACTTAGAGGTCGACCGAATTTTCCGACATTCTACTACGCGTTTACCTCGCGTAGAATGGACTTTAGCTTATATTAAAGCTAAGACCCGATGCTTTAAGCCGTCGTCTATCGAATCCGGCTTTCGAAAAGCTAGAATCTATCCGTTTAATCCTGAAATCCTACTATCGACGATTACCCCTCCTCCTCGGACACCTACTCCGCAAAATCAAGTTATTAGCCGAATTAGCGATGCATCTCGGATCTTAAGAGCTAGGGGTAGTCCGCGTACCCTTAGGGCTCTAAATCTACGTCAACTAAGCGATCTAGTAAGAAACGACGAAGATATACCGATTTCTGTAAAGGACCTTATTCGGGACTTCGTTGATTTTGCCGAAGATCGCGATACCGACGCGATCTTAGCTCAGAGGGAGCTACGCGAGAAGGACGTACTACTTAATACGCGTAAGACGCGTAAAACGGGTAAAAGAGTAGCTTTAAAGGGTAAATACCTCCCTACGAAGGAGGATATCCTTAAGGTAGTTCAGGATCTCGAAGAGGAGACTAAGAAGAAAAAGACGAAAAAAGGAAGAAAAAAGACAAAGTATATGTTGATTTCTTCAGAGGAAGAAGAAGAAGAATCAGTTGATGAATTAGCTTAGTTAGTTTGTTTTTTACGGCGTTAGTTAGTAAGTTAGTAATCTTTGAATTTTGAAATCAAAAAATTGCGCCGCTTCCCCTACTGCGCCGCTTCCCCTACAGTCACGTTATATATAACATAAGTAGAATAGAGTGTTACTATTTAGTAACCAATCGATTAGTATTTTAACAAAAGCTTAGTATATAACTTATATATTTCATATAATATTTCATATAATATTTCATATAATATTTCATATGAGATAGTAGTTTATAAAGTAATATTATGGTAGAGATAGATAGCTATATAGTAATGTCCTAGTAGAAGAAGCAAAACAGTAGAAGAAGTTAAATAGAAAATAAGACTTACTAACTTCAAAAAATCATAAGTTAGTTGAACATCTTAATTAAGCTATAAAAACTTATTAATATCAACTTTACTATATAATATATATATATATATCTAATCTTGACTAGTATTAGCTAATAATTATAGAGATATGTTGATTTAAAAAAGAAGATCAAAAAAGTTAAAAGACTTAAACTAGATTACTTAGCTAGATAGCTAATTTAAAGATCATTTAAAGTTATACTACTACAGACTAGCTATATTAGGTTAGTATAGATTATTAGAGTAGAACTAATTTAGATATGTTGATTAATGAATAATTTAAGATAACTTTAAAGCCTAAATTTTTATTATATATTTATTAAAATCTTCTAAGTAACGTGCCTGTAGGGGAAGTCCCGCAGTAGGGGATGTCGCGCACTTTACCGAGGTCAGCTTTATAAACCCCGCTTTTTCACTTTGTGCTTCTCTTCCTTCTCTATGCCTTCGTACACTAAAGAAGACGTAACTAACGCATTAAATACGTTAGTAAACGGTGGATATAAATCAGTTCGCCGAGCTGTACTAGTCTTTCATATTCCTATATCAACTTTACGAGATCAGCTTCATAAACGAAAACCGAGAAATAAGAGTCATATCAATCAACAAATACTAACTCCGATCGAAGAATCAACACTTAAGAACTGGATCTACCGGACCGCAAAGCTAGGAGCCCCGATCACTCTTTAGTTAGTCAAAATCCTAGCTTCAGAAATTCAGTCTAAACGGAGTTTTAAAAACGACGAAAATGAATTAAGTCCTATCTCCGACCGATGAATTGATCGCTTT
>Ga0265797_10008224_pt1 | contig 13964 bp, 11 predicted proteins | sample P2T30metagenome_FD_192433 | JGI IMG/M metagenome (GOLD analysis project Ga0265797, IMG submission 192433) | Plant litter microbial communities from East Loma Ridge, Irvine, California - P2 T30 | ecosystem: Environmental > Terrestrial > Plant litter > Unclassified | place: USA: California... | reverse complement strand
AGAGAGGTCTCTATATTTTGTAGGTGCTGACCCCTTAGCCCATTCAGGAGTACAACATTATACTCCATCCTCTGCTTCACCTCTTCCCGGTGGTTCTGAATAGTCGTCTGGAGGGAGGCAGCATCGGCATCCCTTGCTGCAGCAAACTGCTCGTGGGTGACACACTTGGCGGGCATGTCTGTGTGGTCATTGCGCATCTTGTTGTAGTTCTCTTCCAGTACGCAGATCCTATTGTCAAGTTTGCGAGATGTAGCTGTACCACGGTGCTTTTCCAATGCGACGAGTCGAGCTTTGCAATTTCCGAATGAGGCAAGTTCATTCTTCATTTGTAAATCGACTGTATCAAGCTTGTTTCGGAGGCCGTCGAGAGCAGAAGTAGCTGTTGCGGTAGTTGGAGGTTTCAAACTCGGCGTTTGGATGGATTTGATAGCGACTTCCGACACGTCCAGGCGGGCATCTAGGGAATCGAGTCTGGTCGTCATAGCCTGAGAAGCTTGCAGTGCCGCATCATGTGATTCCACAGCATTCTCAAGCTCTTCGACGCGGTGTTTCATGGCTTCCAGGAACTGTGGTTCTACCATCGCATTTCCGAGCTCTTCCATACGCTGGGAGTTACGGTCCACAACCAGAGCGGTCTTCTCGAACGCTTCCGTATGCTCGCAGGATTGTGCCTGCACGGTATCAACAGCGGTGGAGAGGTGATCTGTCGTAGTAGCAAGCTTTTCCGCCGTCTCGCTTCTGAGGAGTTCTAGACCTTCGATCCAGGCGGCTTGGTTGTGGCGCAAGGATACTTGGGTATGGAGCAGTGCTGTCCCGAAGCGATCTCCTAGGTCCTGTCTAAGCTCGAGGATGTCCTGACTGTAGGTATTGCCGGACCGTTCCAGCGACTCAATCCGTTGCGTGAGATCTGGCACGATTCGATCTGTCCTTTGCAACTTCGCAGTAGTGATAGTCTCGTGGGCATGAAACCGGTTGGAGAGATCATTCAACTGTTGACCGGTCCAGGTAATTGACTGTTGTGAATTCTTAATCGTAGTCTCTAGTCGCTGGTTTCGATCCCTCTCAGCATCCAGTTCGTTTCGCAGCTGCTGATTCTGCGCCTTCTGAGCATCAATATCGCTTTGCAGTGCTTGGTTATCTGCTTCGGACTTGATCTTAACGTCTTCGACAAGCTGTTTGAGATGCGTCATTTGCGCTTCCATGCCGTCCACCCGGCCGTTCACTAACTTGAGTTTGCCATAGATATATTCGTAACTGTTCCTCAAGACCCCAGAGACACTATCAGGCTTCATCCATGGACGGACGGTAGAAGCAGGTTTGCTTGGAGTCTGCTCCATTATGTCGACTTTCATCATCGCAAGGTCCACGGTCCTCGAGAGTTGCTTCCTGTAAGGATTGGCGCTTCTCTGTAACAAGAGTTCGAGCTTCCGCTTGCTGAATGCCGGGATATCTGAAATAACTGGTTGGAGAAATGCGAAATTTTCCCCAGTCACGCGTGGATCACAGTAAGAAGCCGTATCTTTACGGAAGAAGACGTAATGCATAGGGCCATGGTCGACTCTCTCCACGGTAGCGATTCTCCACTCTCCCTTACATGTATCAAACGTACCATGGAATGAATCCCTGCTTCTAGGCAAGAGCGTCCAATCATACAATGTAACGTCTATCATTGCCACCCAGGTTGGAACGCTGGAAACGACAGCTCGACTTCTACTGTTCACCGCCACAAGCGAGCTGCAAAAGGGCGTTCGACATCTCCAAAATAGGCACCGATAGCGAGAGCACTACAGCCGCAGCGACAAGACCAATAGGTGTATGGTCGGAGAGCGAGCAAACTGTGACGTATCGGGCTGGAACTTTGCAGCCTGGTGGCGCTATCTGGGACTGTTTGCTTCATGACGGCGAGAATCTGCTCGCCAACACAAAAGAAGGGCCTCAGGCACAAACGTGAGGCCGGGGAGGTCGTTCTCGTTTCCGTCCAGCCAATCGCGAAATGCAGATGGAAGGTATGGACGCTGTTTTCTTCCCGGTGGGGTCGTGGGTAAAGACACCGCTAGGCTGTACAACTGCAAGCGCGTATGCTTCCGAAAAGATAGGAAACTTGCTTTGACAGCCTGTCAACGTGGCCCCGTTGTAGTTAGGGCGTTCTTGGTGTTGCACGAAAGAGAAGATGGACGCGATAAAGATGGAGGCGAGGCGAGCACACGGCGGTCCGATGCGGCGCTACTGGCACGCCAAGAAGAGCTAGCTTCGGCAGTCAGTTCGCGTGCATCTCCCCCGCCATTACCATGCCACCCACATGCTTTCAATTCAGCCCGCTACATGCGTGCTTGGCTGTACGGCTTTGCTGTAGCGATATCAAGGTCCTCGCTTTTCCTTGTTTGTCAGCCCCCAGCCGTGCCGCCGTGGCGTTCTGCGCCATGTCGCCTGGCTTGCCGCTGCCTCGTCGGCTCAGGACGCCTGCCAATACCGTGCGCGGAAGCCGCTGGGCCATTACATGAATACGATGTGTCTCATTCATACATGCGCCGGTGATCTTATCCAAAATCGTTCGCTGAGTTCCGGTTATCGTTATGGCGCGATCTGAGCTTTCCGCTGCTGGCTGCGTAGTCTTACAGCGCCTTCTCGTTCAGGAAGCAGCCTTGTGAGAGAGTATGCCTGCATCTGCAAGATTCTACCCGACTATAAGTAAGTATGTTATACACACTGCGTCTAATCCACGCAGAATCCAGTACATGCAGACCCGGATGTTCGGCAGGTCCATCATCGCATATCATTTAGTCTCCAAAATCAATACCCGGATCGAAATATTAGTCTTAGAACATTTGTTTCGCACCACCCATTCGAGAGAAAACTGGATAAGCTGGAGTCTAAGTTGACGTCGGGTTGCACATTTTGCATCTTTACCTGTTAATGTAGGCTCCAGGGTGCTCGGTTTTTTTTCTTGAATGGGGTGACACAACGGACTTCTGCATCGGAAGATGCTACCCTTGAACGGCTACGGACTGGAACGTCCCTGTCTTAGAGCTTTGTCGCAACAACTTTCAATGTGGTACGGCATGACTCAATGGGTCTATAGAATTTGCTCACAGACAATGCTGCGAACCAGGAGTGAAGACCTCGCGGGGCCTATGAACGCTCAGGCAGTATCTTGCAAGACATGTTGGACCGATGTTGGACTCATCCGTTCATGTTTGGAAGACGTACCAGTCGCAGCTACGTCGTGGCTCTCAGCCGTGCAGCTGGGTGGCTTGCGAACAACCCGCCTTCACTGCTTGAGCGAGCGACAGTCGTAAGTAGAACAAGACAGCACTTAGGGGTTTCATTCTCACGTGCAAATGTCAACAATGGTATGCGGCCCGCTTCCTGAAAGCGGTATACGTGCTGAAATCTGATGCCTGCCGTCCTGGCTTCTAGAAGGCGCAGCGTAGGCTTATTCCGCAGATTGCCGTAGCTTTGATTACTATGCGATACAAACAGAAACCATGTACCCAGACGGAAACCTACCCAGAACACTGGGAATTCCTCGTCAGATCAATGTGTTGGTGATTGCTTGTTTGCACGTTGTATCCCGTCGGCGTCCGTAGCTCTTACCGCGTTGGATGAATCTCTTGTCTTCTCCAACGGATACTGCCTACGAATGACACTTGCTCCACAGACTAAGTGTATTGGGAATCATGCCATTGAGGATTCATAGTGCTCATGGATCCACCGACGCTTGCCCATGACTGGCCGTAGTCTCCGACATTGGCCGCTCGTACGAGTCCATTGCTGTGCACACAGACGATCTCAGGTCGATCGAGAATCTGGACTTAGGGTCTACAGGCGATACCCTGCAAAGAAGTTCGTAGTCCCCAGAATTTCTCCATGGGGGTGGAACCTTGAGCTCAAAACTCGCGCAATTGAAGGCATAGCAATCATCAACAACAATCGTGGTCGGTAGCGGGCTTACTACCCTCCTTTGAGTCTGATTTTGATGGCCATCAGTAACAAGTGAGATCGGAGATAGCACTCCTGCATACTTCCGCAGCATTCCCATTCGCCTCATGTACACCGCGCACACGAGGTCTACCGACGTTGTCATCCCACTTTCCAGCCTCACTAATGTGCTTGAGGGAGTACTTCCGCAACACTTGTGTCGCGCGGCTCTTCTATCCACTGTTGTACGGCAAGATCACCCAAACAAGCTACAACTATTTCCTAGCTTTCGAATTTCGCATCAATAGCAGGTCTCCATAGCATGACGTTTCAGGCTAGAGAGTGCTGCGCGGCTCTGCTCGGACCCCGGCCTCCTCCTACCCCAGAGACCCGCCAATCAAGACCCATCAACGTGACAAGCACCCTTGAAAGCTTGTCGCGGGGCCCCGTGGGTTCAAGTGGGTTGATGATAGCAGAGCGTACCCACGCCGAGGTCGAATCTAGAGTGCATACAGTATATAAGCTCTCCAAGCTCACCATGTCTGCTTGGCTTCTGGCATCGGCTTTTGCTTATTCGTTCTTTGCTCTTCGTGGCGTCCAATCAACTTACACGCTAACTCGAAATGGCGGGCTTTGCCGAACCCAAGCGAGATGGTACCCCTGCGGTCGACGATGGAGTCCTGGAGAAGAGCCTCAGTCGCCAGGCTGAGATCTTCGAGGACAAGGAGCTCATGACAGATGCGCAGGCAGCTGAAAGCCGCGAACATGATATGGGAATGTGGGAGGCCATGAGGGACCACCCCATGGCTTGCTTTTGGGCTTTCATCTTCTGCTTTACTATCGTGAGTCCTAGGCCCCTGCTAGCATCTCCAAGAAGATTTTGCTGACACCGAACAGGTCATGGAGTCTTTCGACATGTTTTTGAACGGTAACTTTGTTGCTCTTGCGGCGTTCAAAGAACGATATGGCGTGCAAGTCGCTGGCGAAGTCGGCAAGACCATTCCCACCAAATGGCAGAGTTCACTCTTCCAAGCCGGCCAATGCGGTGCTTTCATTGGAGTTTTTCTCGCTGGCCCAATCACCAACCGTCTTGGTTACCGCTGGACTACTTTACTGGCACTCATGCTGATGAATGCGACAATCTTCATCTCTTTCTTCGTAAGTATTCCATCCCAGATGTGATTTCATGGACTGACAATATCCAGGCGGATTCGCTCGCGGTTCTCGTCATTGGGCAAGCTTTCGAAGGTATCCCATGGGGCATGTTCATCGCCAACTCGCCGGCCTACGCCAGTGAGGTCGTCCCTCTGGTTCTTCGTGGTGCCTGCACGGCTACACTTCAGATGTCTTGGTCTATTGGAAGCATCATTGTCGCTGCTGCGACCTACAGCTACAACAAGCGGAACGACGAGTGGGCGTGGAGAGGTCCTCTGGCCCTACAGTGGGTGTTTCCCGTAAGTACATCGTTCGTATGTTTCCTTACGATAGCTGACAGTCATAGACCCCTCTTATGGTTCTCATCTTCTTTGCACCCGAGTCGCCATGGTGGCTAGTGCGCAGAGGGCGCAAGGAACAGGCGCTGAAGTCCATCAAGCGCCTTGGTCGTAGAAACGGAACTCAAGCGGCCGCCGAAGACACGCTTGCTATGATGGAACGCACAGTACAGATCGAAGCACACAAGGGCGGCGAGCCTTCCCTGCTCGACCTCGTGAAGGGAGTCGACCTTCGCCGAACACTCATTACCTGCTTGATCTACGCGTCTCAGAACTTCGCCGGCAACCTGATTGCCAACCAAGCAACATTCTTCTTCGAGCGTAAGTCAAGAATCGCCACAGCCCTTAGAGATGCAAAGCTGACTATCCGCAGAGGCTGGAATGTCATCTGACTTCTCATTCAAGCTTAACTTGATCAACTCGTGCCTGCAGCTGGTAGCCAACATCTGCGCGTGGCCTCTCAGCAACTTTTTCGGCCGCCGCACAATTTATCTCGGGGGCACCGCCATCAACATCTGCCTGCTCTTCGTTCTCGGGATCTGCGCTTCTATCCCCCAGAGCAGCGCGACCAACTACGCCCAAGCTTGTTTGGGCATCGTCATCTCGTTCGTCTTCGCAGGAGCCATGGGTCCGATCTCATACTCCATCATCGCGGAAACATCATCCGTCCGTCTCCGCGCGCTAAGCACTGGTGTTGGCCGAGCCGCATACTATGTCGCCGAGATTCCCATGATCTACTTAGCCTCGCAGATGCTCAATCCCACGGGCTGGAACATGGCTGGGAAGTGTGGATACGTGTGGGGCGGTACAGCTTGCGTCTGCTTCATCAGCGCATACTTCGGCCTCCCTGAGCTCAAGGGCCGCTCATACCGTGAGCTTGACATTCTGTTCAACCGGAAGATCTCTGCGCGCAAGTTCAAGTCTACCGTCATCGACGTCAGGGACAACGAGTAGATTATCAGAGTACGACGTGTATTTGGGTCGCACCCCATTCAAGGGAAAAATCGAACACCCTAGAGCCTCCATTGACGCTACGCCTCCATATTTGCTCATCATTAGTCTAATTTTGGTTCCGGACCTGTTCAGTTTTGATTTGTATGAGGTGATTGTGTACTATCCGGTATTGTGGAGAAGATCGTGTCGGGGTGGAAGGGTGAGCACAGATGCGTAGACGCGCTTTTCTTGTAGCTAGCGCGTCAAGGGTCAGTGCTTGCACTAGTGTAGGGAAGCTCCTGAGGCAACGCGACGGCATCTTCTAATCACATCCAATGTCCATCTGGACACACGTGTATCCTATGCTTACTGATCGCGGTCGTGTCTTGTATACTCAAAAGACAATCTTTTTATCTACCACCAAATGTTTCGCGCAAAGTAGACGCGGGTAAACACCTCGGCTGCATTACCCCGAGCTTCCTGCCGCCGCCACCCACGAGTGCCTCTCCACCAGCGTGTACATACCATCTCACAACAAAAGCTTGGGTATTTGATATTTGACTTCTCATCAATAGACGCCTCTGATTGATGCATCGTCGCGGAGCCCGAAGACGCGGTGTCGACCGGTCCATGCCGGGAATGAGAATTGAACGAACTTGTTTGGGATCAACCGCCGTTCTCAAGTTCTTCAACCCAGGTCATGATCACGCAAAACTTCCTCTTCTCTTCCGGTTTCCTGTTCAACAGCTTGACCGAGCGGAAACAATGCAAGATGTCCGTGATGCTAACCTATCTGCGCAATGCACCCGCGGCCGATGTGATGTCGACAACGTTTACCCGGGCCTCGGCGCACCCTAGCCCAGCGTCCGAGCATGGGCATCTCAATTCCACCATTGAGACGACCTTGACATCCCCGCAATCCACAATGCATTCCATCATAGCGCGGCATTAGTGTCTTGTACGCAATTCGGGGTAGACTGGGGCTTGGTACCTGCGTAGTGCTCTTATACCCTCAGCATGTCCGATGCAACGGCGACAGCGCTCATTGGCCTCGACATCTCCATCCTGCATCCATCATGAAGACTCTCGTAGGGCTCTCGTGGCTCTCGGCTCTGTCTTCGTTGGCAACTCTACCCAATGGATCTGGTGTCAATGCTCAAAACAACACACCCAGTGCATGGCCACTACACGACAATGGTCTAAACGATGTCGTACAATGGGACCATTACTCCTTCAAGGTCAATGGGAAGCGCCTATTCGTCTTTAGTGGAGAGATTCACTACTGGCGTATTCCAGTCTACGAGGTTTGGGAAGATCTATTGGAGAAGATCAAGGCGGCGGGTAAATTCATCAACTCGCCACGTACTATGAGCCGATGCTGACAACGAACAGGATTCACGGCTTTCGCGTTCTACGGCAACTGGGCTTACCACAGTGCTAACAACCAGACCCTGGACTTTGAGAGCGGCGCGCATGACTTCACGAAGCTCTTTGAGATTGCGGAACGTGTTGGCTTGTATGTCATCACGAGGCCAGGTCCATATGTCAACGCTGAAGCCAACGCCGGAGGCTTTCCACTGTGGCTCACGACAGGAGCCTACGGCAAGCTAAGAGACGACGACCCAAGATATCTTCAGGCTTTGGACCCCTACTTCGCCAAGTTCTCCGAACTCACCTCCAAGCATCTCGTGACCAAGGGTGGCAACGCACTGGTCTACCAGATCGAAAACGAGTACGGCGAGCAATGGAACGACCGTGATGAAAAGATCCCCAACGATGCTGCCGGGAGATACATGCAAGCACTAGAAGACTCTGCACGAGCCAACGGTATTGATGTCCCTCTCATCCACAACGACCCGAACATGAACACCAAGAGCTGGAGTAAAGACTATGCGCCTGGCGCTGTCGGTAACGTCGATGTTGCTGGCTTGGACAGTTACCCGTCGTGCTGGTCATGCAACCTGGATGAGTGCACTGGTACCAACGGAGAATACGTAGCCTACCAGGTCATCGACTACTACGACCATTTCGTGGAGGTATCTCCTACCCAGCCAAGCTTCTTCCCGGAATTCCAGGGTGGCTCTTACAACCCATGGGGTGGACCTGAGGGAGGCTGCCCTGCTGATATCGGAGCCGACTTCGCCAACTTGTTCTATCGCAACCTCATTTCTCAGCGTGTTACCGCGGTGTCGCTGTACATGATGTTCGGAGGAACGAACTGGGGTGCTCTAGCTGCTCCAGTCACAGCTACTTCCTACGACTACAGCAGTCCCATCAGCGAGAACCGTGAGATCGGCGCCAAGTTTTACGAGACCAAGAACTTGGCTATGTTCACCCGCGTTGCTGATGATCTCACCGTCACCAACCGTCTCGGTAACTCCAGCTCATACTCCACAAACCCGGCGGTCGAGGCTAGCGAGCTCCGCAACCCCCTTACCAACGCTGCCTTCTACGTCACCATTCACTCCACGTCTTCGTCTGCCACCAAGGAATCGTTCAAGCTACATGTCAGCACTTCCGTAGGAAACTTGACTATTCCTCAGCATGCGGGCTCCATTGTTCTCGACGGCCATCAGTCCAAGATTCTTGTCACCGACTTCGCCATGGGCAACAACACCTTGACCTACTCTACTGCTGAGGTTCTCACATATGCTATGGTTGATCACAAGCCAGTTGTGGTACTGTCGACTGGTGTCGGAGAGTCTGTTGAGTTCCACGTCAAGGGTGCTACGAAGGGCTCCCTAGTCAGCAGCGGTACCAGCTCGAACGCGACTTTCCATGCCGAAGCTCACGGTCTAACAACCAACATTCAGAAGGTTTCCGGCATGAATGTGTATCAGTTTGACAACGGTGTCAAGGTTGTTGTCGCTGACAAACCCACTGCATACCTCTTCTGGGCCCCTAATCTCTCGAACAATCCCTTCGCACCGGTCGACCAATCCGTGCTGGTCCAGGGCCCATACCTCGTCCGCAGTGTAGCTCTAGATGCTGATTGTCTCGCTCTCAAGGGTGACATCATGAACAGCACCGACATTGAAGTCTTTGCCACTGGCAGTGCGAAGACACTATCATGGAACGGGAAGGAACTAGCAACCTCACGCACATCCTACGGTAGCTTGAAGGCACATGTCGCTGCTTTCAACGGCACCATCAACCTTCCGACTCTAGGCAACTGGAAGATGAATGAAGGACTCCCAGAGAAGATGCCCGAGTACGATGACAGCGGTGCTGCTTGGGTGGTCGCTGACCACACCACCACCCCCAACCCTACCAAGCCCGACACCCTGCCTGTTCTCTACGTTGACGAGTATGGCTTCCACAACAGCTTCCATCTCTTCCGCGGATACTTCGACGGCGCGGCCACCGGTGTGCAGCTTTCCGTTCAGGGTGGCCTCGCCTTTGGCTGGAGCGCATGGTTGAACGGTGAGTTGGTCGGATCGTGGTTGGGCAACACCACCCTAGGCATTGGCAACATGACACTGTCTTTCGCCAATGCCACTGTTTACGAGAACAGCACCAACGTTTTGCTCGTCGCACAGGACAACACCGGTCACGATCTGCGTGGTGGTGCTACCGACCCCCGCGGTATCCTCCGTGCCACTCTCGAAGGCGCAGAGTTCACATCCTGGAAGATTGCTGGTGAAGCCGGTGGTGAAGATGCGCTACTCGACCCTGTTCGTGGTCCTCTTGCTGAAGGTGGTCTCACAGCCGAGCGTCTCGGATGGCATCTCCCCGGTTTCGACGACTCTGAATGGGCATCTGGCTCACCATCCACTGGTTTCGAAGGCGCAGACATCAAGTTCTACCGCACGACCATCCCTCTTGGCGTACCTGCTGAAGTCGATGCTTCTTTCGCTTTCGTCCTCAATGCCGTGGGCTCGAAGACCATCCGTGCGCAGCTCTTCGTCAATGGTTACCAATACGCCCGCTTCAACCCGTACGTCGGCAATGAGATCAAGTTCCCTGTTCCACCGGGGATCCTCAACTACTCCGGTGACAATGTTATTGGTTTGAGTGTGTGGGCGCAGTCAGAGGAGGGCGCACAGGTTGATGTGCAGCTTGTGCAGGAGTATGCTATTGAGAGTAGCTGGAGCTCGAACTTTGACTCTGAGTACTTGAGGCCGGGGTGGACGGAGGAGAGGCTGGCTTATGCTTAAGCGTTCATCATAGTGACGTTGATACTGTCGAGCCGTTCGAAATACGAATCCTGGTAGTTTCACGTGCCGTTTAAGCTTTTTGTATCGACCCGTGTTGGATACACGGCCTGTAGTGTGCAATACAATGTGATGATGTGATCTCAAAGGTTGGGCGGTCGATCGACCTGTTAGATGCATATCAGACCTCGTTTATACGTGACTGCAATAGCAGCTGGATTGTCGATTTTACTTCACTGTTGTAAGTTGAAAACTCTGCTCTGACGAGGTGTCACCTCGTTCTACAAAATGTAAATTATCTCGGAGCCTACAATAACGTCAACTACTCTATTTTGCAGCTTATATCTCTATGTAGGCTGCAAACCTGTTTAGTATTCTGTCTAAGGTAGTGCTATTCTTAAGGCTTCTTATGTTATCCTGCAATTCCTACTAACGCGTTAAGCTCCTAAGTTGTCTCGATTCTTTACTGTGGTCAACACTGCTCTAACACGCATAAGTGACGATGATTGCTCGCACACCACATCTCTGGGGAAAAAGTAGAAATTTGTCGAATGAAATTTTCAAATCCACATCTCCCCGTGCATGAGTTGCCACAGTGCTGCCTGCTTTCTCGTGTCCTTGATGGATATTTCAAGATTCCATAGTAAAATCTCTTCGGAGCGTGTCTTCCTTGCTATCGCCTCCAGCTTGAGACCTCCTTCGATAGGGAAACTAAGATGGTCTGTGAAGTGATTCTGTTGCCCAGGGATGGATTGATCTCCCGTTCCAGCTTCGAACAATTTGCGTTTCTCGTTCACTTCTTCCGCCCACCGGGCAGGGACGTAAGGTGATGCATGAATCCATGGACGACCTCCGTACATACCTAAGAAGAACAGGTAGCCAACGAGGTCGTGCAATATGATCACAAAACTGAGGAACTCGCCATCGTTAATGATTTGGTCTTTTAAAGTCGAATTGAAGTCGTCCTGCGGCAGATCAAGATCCTGAATCTCGTACAAAACATCTCGGTAGTCGGGATGGAGTTCCATTAAATCTCCTGTGGCGATGCGGCCAATCCGACTCGGTTCTGACATATTGTGCACTGTCATCTTACTAAAATATCCAGACGACTCTTCAAGACTTCTGCTCCGTGTCTCAATATAGATAGTTTTTGTGGTCGCTTGCTTGGCCTCTACATCATCCACTTCCGAAAGGGGCGTATTTAGTCTTCTATATGTTGAAGTACCAGTGCATGCTAGATCAACCCCAAAACGCATTCCAGTCGAGTCTGAGCAGTCCAGAAGTGCAATTATACCAGCCCGGCGATATATGCAAGGGATAGTGATACTGAGACCATGATTGGTCATCTCGTAAGTTGTAGGCTGCCTTTCTCGCGTAGCAATGGGCCGGAAACCAGCCGCGTTCGCGAATTGTGCAGGTGAAGATGCGAAGAGGCCCAGGGAACCATATGGTAGATGAACGGGAGCCCAGGCGAAGATGGTATGGTCGTTATTCTGTTTGATGATTTCTAATTGCAACCGGTAGAAGGCGCCCCGGCCCTCGCCGTACAACATCGGCATGTTCACCTGCACGAGGCCGAGTAAGCAGTATGCCAGATCTTCTTCGCGCGTCGTCACTCTACCGGAGGCCCAACTGAACTTCGCTGCTATGCTAGCGTTCTCGATCACGGTTCGATCAAGTAGGTATTGTTTGTTGATCTTCGTTGCGGCGAAGATTGGTTCCACAAGGCTCGTCTTGGTGCCCAGAAAAATCCAGTCCGAGTCGTAGAACTCCATGGTATCCGGCGCAAGGAGCTCTTGTAACGTCCATCCTCTTTTGAACCATCGTGATGATTGAAGATATCTATTGTCGCCGGAAAGATCTGAGATGAAAACGTAGCAGATCGCGGCATTCCAATACCATCTGTACATTGAATTGATCGCTTCTGACAACCCAGCACTACTTCTCTTATCAATACAGCATGTGTCAATCCAGACCCATTCAAATCCAGCCCGCACAGCCTGAGCGCAGCATCGCGATATTTTAGAAAAGCCGGCCATGTCTTCCGCGTAGGGCTGCGCGATGTCGTCGAAGCCAACTTCATCCTCACCCCACGTATGGGAGAGTATTACGTAGTCGGGTATGTTGGAGATGAAGTGACGCAACTTGAGATTTGTAGTGTGGAGCAACCACATGGTGAGGTAGGTAAGAGTTGAAAAAAAGTGTAGTGGCGGCAGGCTGAGATCAATAGTGAAGTCAACTCGAGGCAGTGCACCTGGACATGGTTGCAAGGCTCAGCCTCGCTCTCTTGGCCACCCTCACCGGCGGCAGGTACATTGCAGCCATTCAACGACCACGCTTCTAGCTGCCAGGTGAACTTGTGCGATGCACTAGCTCCTACTACATGCCATGAGACTCTTTGCGCAACCAAATCCAACTGCGCGGCAATGGGATCTTCGTGCCAAGCATCACGTGATGGATACCATAATTAGATAGCCATAACTAATCGATGACTTCCCACAAACCTACAGTCAGGCTGAGCTTTCCACATCAAACGGCCCATCAATGCCCCTTATCTCCTTCACCGCAATCCCCAAAACCACATCCCCATCGGCCTCCCTTTCCACACCCTCAGTTTCCACATGCCCACCCCCCACAAACCTAACCCCATGCGCCCTACAAGCGCCCTCCAACTTTTCCAAACCTAACACCAGGTTCCCCACAAAGCAAGTATGCAAAGCCAACTGCTTCGCCTCCTGCAGCCTAAAAACCTTCAGCACCCTCCTGGTACCAAAGCCCGGTAAATCCATCTCAGCCAGCACATCCGCGTTATCCACAAACGGCTGACCGATGATCGCCCTGCCCTTTTCTTCTAGGCAGTCGCGCAGTGCAAGGAGGTGTTCTCGGCCGGGAGGTGGTTCCGGGATCGCGTCCTAGGTGAAAGCGGAGGGGTTATTCGGAGGGATGGGGTAGGGTGAAGCGATGTAGGGGAGGACGGCTTCCCAGCGGGTGATGATGGCTTGGAGAGTTTCGATCAGCCAGGTTGTGTGGGGTGTTACTTCGGGGGAGGTGGTTAAGGCGCGGTGGGCTTTTAGCCAGTCGAGTTTGCGGATCTGGGAGTGGTAGGCGTCGTAGCCTTTGTAGACTGCTTTTGCTTTCTTTAGCAGGGGATTGAATGTAACCGCAGGGTGGACGGCTCACCTTCACTGTAACGGTCGTACGGCGTAGGTGGCTTGTCATCTGTTGAGGTGTCGTTGCTCTGCGTTGAGTTGTTGATTGTTGGATGTTTTAGGTCATCACAGCCGGGTAGTGGCGGTAGTAGGTAGTCGGCGCGATTCATGGAATGATCGGTGAGGTTGAAATGTCGTAGTGCGCGAGTGGACGCATGATGCAATGAAGCTTTGAGCATGAGATCGATGCTGAGGAATAGGTTATCGTACGAGGTGATGTGGTAGCTTCCCACTGCCCAGAAGCGATGATCGTGATC
>Ga0265797_10008223_pt1 | contig 13965 bp, 14 predicted proteins | sample P2T30metagenome_FD_192433 | JGI IMG/M metagenome (GOLD analysis project Ga0265797, IMG submission 192433) | Plant litter microbial communities from East Loma Ridge, Irvine, California - P2 T30 | ecosystem: Environmental > Terrestrial > Plant litter > Unclassified | place: USA: California... | reverse complement strand
CATCACCATGCCCGAGCTTGCCGCAAGGCTGGAGACCGAAACGAAGGTCGTGGCGCACCCCGCTTCGCTGTCGCGGGTGCTGGTGGTGGCGGGCTTCCGATATAAAAAAGCCTTGACGGCATCGGAACCCGGCAGCAGGAAGGCCGGGCGCGACGAAATCCAACGTTGCCCGTCCAACGACAGTCCGCCACCCGGCACGATCATGTGGATGTGCGGGTGATGGGTCATCGCCGAACCCCAGGTGTGCAGGACGGCGGTGATACCGATGCGGGCGCCCAGATGCTTTGGGTCAGCGGCGATGGTGGTCATCGTTTCCGACGCCGCCTGGAACAGCAGCCCGTAGACCGCCGCCCCTTCGGCAAGCTCAGGACAGGCTTGTTCTGGAGCGCAATGTCGGCGACCTCGGCCGGCAGCGTGAAGACGACATGGAAGTACCCGACCGGGAGGAGGTCGGCCTCGCGCTCGGCCAGCCATGTACGCGCGGCCGCGCCCTGGCACTGCGGGCAGTGCCGGTTGCGGCAGGAGTTATAGGCAACCCGCCAGTGCCCGCAGTCGGTACAGGCTTCGACGTGCCCGCCCATGACGGCGGTGCGGCAATGTTCGATGGCCGACATGACCTTGAGCTGGTCGAGGCTCAGATGCCCGGCGCGGGCAGGCCGGTACGCAGGACCTGCGGCACGGAAGATGTATGGAGGCACGCATGCCCGCTCAGCCGCTGGACGTCCTCGCTTCTCTGGCGGCCGTCGCCAGCCTGTCGAACGGGCTGGTCACGTTGCGCAGCACCCGGGTGGCGACCTGCGTGTAATAAGCGGTGGTCTCCAGCTTGGCGTGCCCCGGCAGCGTCTGGATGAGGCGGACGTCGATTCCGTCCTCGAGCAGATGCGTGGCGAAACAGTGCCGCAGCGTGTGCGGTCCGACCCGCTTGCCGATGCCCGCCGCCACGCTTGCTTCCACGACGATGCGGTGCAACTGCCGCGTGCTGACCGGCTTGAGATAGTGCTGGCCGGGGAACAGCCAGCCATCGACGTGCAACACGCCCTCCCGCCGACCGACCCGCCACCATTCCCGCAGCAACGCCAGCAGCCCGACCGGGAGCATCACGTTGCGATACCGTCCGCCTTTACCGCGCTCGACCCGCAGCAGCATGCGCTCGCTGTCGATGTCGCGCACCTTGAGCGCGGCGACCTCGGCCGCGCGCAGCCCGGCACCATAGGCGACGGACAGCGCTGCCTGATGCTTCAGGCACGTGGTCGCAGCCAGCAGCCGCGCCACCTCGTCCTGACTCAGCACCACCGGCAGCTTGCGCACGTGCCGCATGCGGACCAGCTTGCGCGCCAGGTCCGGGCGGTCGAGCGTCTGCGTGAAGAAGAACCGCAGCGCCGACACGATGGCGTTCATGGTCAGCGCCGGCACGCCCAGGTCACATTGCTCGATCTGGAAGCGACGCACCTCTTCCGCCGTCGCCGTGTCCGGCGGGCGCCCGAGGAACGTGGCGAACCGGCCGACATCGCGGATGTAGTTACGCTGCGTCTCGTGACCGAAACGGCGCATATCCATCTCGTCGATAAGACGCTGGCGTAACGGGCTGACGGCAACAACCGGGGCAAGGATGGTCATGGCAGGGCTCCTTTCGTGGAACCCCGATGCTCTGCCTCCCGCCCGCAGCGCTCAACTGGCGCGCGGCGCCCGTTACATCACCTCAACCGCCCCCCGCACGCCCCACCCGCGCAGCGGGATCGTGCATCCACCAGAATTCACCTTGAAAGCATTCCGTCGCAAGGCATCTTCCCTCGCCGCTTTGATCTGGCCGGGACTGGCCGACAATCGGGTAGCCGAGTCGAACCGAGCTTCCGGGCGCTTCAGCTTGCGGTTCAAGGAGGTGGAAGGTTTCTGCCCCGGTCGAACAGCACAGCCACCAACGCGAATCGCTGCCGGAAGGGATCACGGCCTTTATGGTGCAGCTGGAATGAGGCGGGCAGAGTTTTGATTACCCTAACCTGCCCCGCATCGAACTGCTCACGCCCATCTCGCAAACCACCCCGAGCGTGCATCAATCCGCAGCAGCGCGACGGACGGTGAGGACAGCGAAGAACCGCCCACGGTGCGCGGGTTTCGAGACATTTCGGACGTCCGGAAAAGTGCATCAAAAGCGACCCGAAAAGTGAGCGGGCGAGGCGGGGGGAAAAGCGTGCATTTCGGGTCTGCAAATCTGCCGGCGCCAGCCCGCTGCCAACACCTTCTTGGGTAGAGTGTGTCTCTACAAGGCCGTGTCCTTGCGCTGCTCTGCCCGACATCGCACCGCCAGTGCGATGTGAGCGGGCAAGGAAGCGATATGCGTGCAGTGAAATTGCAGGAGCCGCCGGCGGCGACAAATGACCGTAAACCGAGCACCGTCGTCGAACGGGTCCGTAGGCCCCAGCAGACCCCGCCGGCGGCAAACGATGCCGGCCCGGACGAACGGCTGGTGCTGTTGGTCCGGGCGCTGGCTCGCTGCGCGGCCCAGCGTTATGTTGCCGAGTCGGAGCTACAGCGCCAGCGCGGCGCTGTTTGAGAAAGCAGGAACCCCTCATGAAGGTCGCCCTCTACGCCCGGTATTCGAGTGACGCCCAGCGCGATGCGTCTATCGCAGACCAGCTGCGGATCTGCCGTGCCCATGCCGAGCGGCACGGCTGGCACATCGTTGAGGAATATACGGACCATGCCGTCTCTGGCGCATCGCTGCTGCGGCCCGGCATCCAGGCGCTTATCGCCGACGCGCTGCAGGGGCGCTTCCAGCTGGTGTTGGCGGAGGCGATGGACCGGCTGTCACGCGACCAGGAGGACATTGCCGGGCTGTTCAAGCGCATGGCGTATGGCGACGTGAAGATCGTGACCCTTTCATAAGGCGAGGTCACGCAGCTGCATGTCGGCCTGAAGGGCACGATGAACGCGCTGTTCCTGAAGGACTTGGCCGACAAGACCCGCCGCGGTCTGCGCGGCCGCGTCGAACAGGGCAAGTCCGGCGGCGGCAACGCCTATGGCTACACAGTCGTCAAACAGTTCGACGCGCATGGCGAAGCGCTCCGCGGCGACCGCACGATCCATCCCGAGCAGGCAGACGTGGTCCGGCGTATCTTCAGCGACTATGCGGCCGGCAAATCGGCGAAGCGCATCGCGACGGAACTCAACCGTGACAAGATTCCCGCGCCCGGCGGCGGTGACTGGGGCTTCAGCACCATCAACAGCAATCCGAAGCGCGGGACGGGCATCCTCAACAACGAACTCTACATCGGCACGCTTGTCTGGAATCGGCAGCGGTTCGTGAAGGACCCGGCGACCGGCAAACGCCAGGCAAGACCCAACCCACCTGAGGACTGGATCACCCAGACGGTCCCGGAGCTTCGGATCGTCTCCGAGGCGATATGGTCGGCGGCAAAGGCGCGGCAGTCGGCGATGCGCGCGGACAAGCCGGAACCTGCCGCGTCACCGCTCACAACAGCGCGGGACCGCAAGCGACCGCGCTACCTCCTTTCCGGGCTGACCCGCTGCGGCTGCTGTGGTGGCGGCTATGCGATGATCTCCTCTGACCTGCTGGGCTACTGACCGCGCGCAACAAGGGCACCTGCCAGAACCGCCGCAACGTCCGGCGTGACCAGCTGGAGAAGCGCGTGCTGACCGCGCTGCGCGAGCATCTGATGGAGCCGGCGCTGTTCGCCGAATTCTGCGAAGAGTTCACGCGTGAGATCAACCGCATCCGCACCGCCGGTTCGGCGACGCTGGAGTCGGCGCACGCCGAGATCCGCAGGATCGACCGCGACCTGGACCGGCTGGTCGACATGATCCTGCGCGGCGGGGCAGCGGAGCGGTTGAACGACCGCATGGTCCAGATGGAGGCACGCAAGCGCGAACTGGAAGCGGCGGTGGCCGAGGCAAAAGAGCCCGCCCCCCTGCTCCACCCCGAAATGGCAGGCTATTATCGCCGCCAGGTCGAGAGCCTGCACGAGGTGCTGAACAGTGGACTGGAAGCCGAGCGCCTGAAAGCGACAGACCTGCTGCGGTCGCTCATTTCCGCCATCGTGCTGACACCGACCGACGAAGGTCTGGAACTCGACGTACAGGGCGACCTCGCCGGCATTCTAACGCTAGCATTGAACGCAAAAAGCCCCGCCGTTCTACGGGCGGGGCGTTCGCAAGTATCGTTGGTTGCGGGGACCCGCTTCCATCTGAACTTGCAGGCATTGCAGTGTCTAAGCCTCGCCACCACTCCCACCTGCCGGTCTCATTTTCATACCTTGTTCGAGGCTATCGCCTAACGTCTGCGCAACTCGTTACGGACTTGGCATGGTAGCGTTTTCGTTTCTCGATCGAGCCGCGGGTTTGCCAATCGGGCTGGCGCAAATGTGCATCAGAACCAATCCCTAATGCGACTGATTTTAGCGACACCGGAACGTCAGCAAACGCGTTTGTCAGAGCGGTGTCGCAAAACTTAGGACATGCGCGACACGCGCAGGCAAACCTGGGAAAGCGGCATGTCCGCTAACACCCAAAGGCAGACGTAGCCGAGGCAAGTTGCCAGTCTTGGAAGCTGACATTCTGAACCGGGGTTCTGACACACGCAAACCCCCGGAAAACCGTGGTCGCGTCTGCAGCGTCAAAACCGGGCCGGTTGTGACACCAGTGCGGACGCGCGCGTCGTGCCGGAGAGCTGGCTGAAGTCGGACGCATTGTCCAAGTGACAGGAAAGCTCAGCCGGTTTAACCGCGCGCATAGTGTTCGCTGTCCGCCGCCTTATCGCGCAACGCCAACTTGCCGTGCTGATCTGCGCGGCGGCGCTGGCGCTGAAGTTGTTGGTGCCGACCGGCTACATGATCGACAGTAGTCACGGCCGCATTACCGTCACCATCTGTTCGGGAACCGACCCGGCGACCATTCCGATGGAGATGCCGGGCATGGATCATTCCATGCTCGATCAAGGCAAGAAGGACCACGGCAAGGCGGAGATGCCTTGCGCCTTCTCCGGCTTGTTGGCCGCCGCACTTTGCGCGATCGATCCCGTCCAGCTTGCTGCCCTGATCGCCTTCCTGATGTCGGTCGGGCTAACCGGCATCGTGTTGCCGGTGCCGTCGAGAGCTACCTGGCTGCGACCGCCCCTCAGAGGGCCACCCATCTACTCCTGACCTAAGGCATCCTGCGTCGTAGCCCGGCGCATTCCCGGAGTTATGCCCTGCGCACGTTCTGCGCCGGGCCGGTCAGAGGTATCCCCATGTCCCGATTCCGCTTGCTGGCGGGCGCTGTCGCGCCCTGCCTTTTGCTCGCTGTCCCCGTCACCGCCCAGACCCGTGATCCATCTACCGCTCTTCGAGGCCAAGCCGATATCGGGGTGACGATCGGCGAAAGTGATATCGTCGTCACCGCCAAGTCGATGGCCCGCTCGACCACCAACGTCCTGACTTCAGTCGATGTGCTGGGTGGAGACGTGGCGCAGCGCCAGAATGTGGACACCGCCTGGGAGCTGTTCGCCCGCTTGCCGGGCGTGGTGCTGACCGACTTCAACCAAGGCACCACGTCCGGTCGCTTCTCGATCCGCGGCTTCAACGGCGAAGGAGAAATCAATGCGGTCAAGCTGCTGATCGATGGCGTGCCGTCCAACGACAATGCCGGGCGGATGGATTTCATCGACTTCGTGTCGCCGCTCGACATCGCTTCCGTCGAGCTGGTCCGCGGCACGTCCGATCCGCGCTGGGGCCTCCACGCCATCGCCGGCAGCGCCAATATCAAGACGCGCTCGGGCGGCACCTACCTCGACGCGCGCGGGATCGCTGGCGCGTTTGGCACCTATGACGCGCAGCTATCGGCGGGCGTCGCAACCGACAAGCTGAGCCAGAACTACCTGCTCGCCTATCGCCGGACGGATGGATACCGGGATCATGCTGACCTCGACCGGCTGAACTTCGCGGGCAAGTGGTTCTACGATTTCGGTCCCGCCGAGCTAGGCCTGATTGTCCGCCACAGCCGCGCCGAAGCGGAGGAGCCCGGCTATCTGACCGATGCCGATGCTTACACGAACCGGCGACGCTCCTATGCGGTCTCGCAGACGGACGGCGGCACGCGCGAACTGTCGCAATACAGCCTGCATCTCGACGCCGACCTTGCCGCCCGGCTGTCGCTGACCGCCCTGGGTTATGCCAACAGTATCGACGACAATCGCTATGTCCGTTTTTCGGCGAACGTCGCGCAACAGCAGCGGCTGACCGACGAGCAGCAATATGGCTTCGTCACCGGCCTGCACTGGCACGCGGCCGACTGGCTGATGGCGGAGGCGGGCGGCGACGTACAGTGGCAGCAGAACCGCAGCCTGCGCTGGACGACCGACCGTCGCCAGATCGTCGCGGCGTCGCGCGATCAGGATTACGACCTGACGGTGGGCGGCGGCTATGTGCAGGCGATCGTCACGCCGGTGCGCTGGCTGACGGTGACGCCGGCCTGGCGGATCGACCGGGTGGGCGGCAGCTATACCAATCGGCTGAACGGCATCAGCTACCCGCTCAACGACTATGGAACGATCAGCCAGCCCAAACTGTCGGTCGCGCTGACCCCGGTGGCCGGCATCACCGCCTATGGCAATTTCGGCCGCACCTTCCAGATAGGCGCGGGGTCGGGCGCGTTCATCGTACCGCCGCGGGTGCGCGACCTCGAGCCGTCGATCAACGAAGGCTATGAGGCCGGGATCAAGCTGTCGCAGGGTCGTTGGCTGACCGCGCGCGCGGCGGTGTGGCAGCAGGCCGCCAGCGGCGAGCTGCGGCGACGTCTAAACGATCCCTCGGGCGAGTTCGATAATCTCGGCAAGACCCGCCGCCGCGGATTCGACCTAGAAGCAAGCGTACAACTGCGGCCCGGCCTCTCCGCTTGGGCGAGCTGGTCGCACCAGAAGGCGGTGATCCGCGTCGCCGATCCGGCCGCGCCGCTGACCGCGGGCAACGAGATCGATCACGTTCCCCGCAACGTCTATACCGCCGGCGTCGAGTGGGCACCGGCTGCGCTGCCTTGGCGCGCCTCGCTCTGGGGCAACGGCCAATCCTCCTACGAGTTGAATACCGCGAACAGCCAGGGCCGCTACGGTGACTATTTCCAAGTCACTGCCGAGCTGGCCTATCGTCTGACCAAGGCGATCGAGGTGTCGGCGCAGGTGCGGAATCTGACCAACGATCGATACGAATATGTCTGGTTCGACGGTACACAGCGGCTACACGCGCCGGCCGATCCGCACAGCGTGTTCGCCGCGGTGCGGGCACGGTTCTGATGGCGGCGGCCGGTCGATCGTGGCGCATCGCCGTGCGCCGCGTGCACCTATGGCTGGGTCTGTCGCTCGGGCTGCTGTTCGTTCTGCTCGGGCTGACGGGATCGGCGCTGGTCTTCTATGTCGGGATCGACGAGGCCCTACACCCCGTGGCGCGCAGCAAGGCGCTGACGCCCGGTCCCGGCTGGACCTCGCCCGTGTGGGACCGGGCGCTGGAGACGGCGCGCTCGCGGGGGTTCGATCCGGCTGGCAAATGGTCCTTCGAGGTGACCGGTGAAGGCGGTGCGGTACCGGCGCGGTACTATCCGCCATCGGCGCATGGCGGCCACAACGCGCCGCGCCAGATGGTCTGGTTCTCGGCCGATGGGGCCACGATTCTGCGGATCGATCCGTGGGGCGGCTATCTGATGAGCTGGCTCTATGAACTGCACATGGAGTTGCTTGCCGGCGAAACGGGCTTGCAAATCGTCGGCTGGTCGGGCGTCGCCCTGCTGGTGCTGCTTGTCACCGGCATAATCACGTGGTGGCCACGCGGTAGCTGGGCAAAAGCGTTCGCGTTCAAGCGTGACGCCGCGCCGATCCGGCGGCTGCGCGACTGGCACAAGCTGGCGGGCGTCTGGAGCGCGGGATTGCTGGTCGTGCTGGTCGCGACAGGCGTGATCCTGGCGCTGCCAGTGGTGAAGGCAACGCTGCTCGCGCCCGATGTGGTGCCCGATCCGCGTTCGGGCATCGGCTCAGGCAAGCGTATTTCCGTCACCCGCGCGCTAGGCGCGGCTCGAAGCGCGCTGCCGGGCGCAACGCTGGCGTTCATCGACGTGCCCGGTACCGTTGATGCGCCGTTCCGCGCGAGGGTGCGGGTTCCGGGCGACCCGCATCGGCGGTTCCCCGGCAGTTATGTCTTCATCGATCGGCATACCGCTCGCGTGCTGGCGATCCATGATATCCGCCACGGCAACATCGGCACCTCGCTTAACGCTTGGGTCCGGCCTCTGCACGACGGATCGATTGGCGGATTGCCAGTGCGAATGCTTGCCGTCTTGATCGGCTTCATGCCCGCCATTCTGTTCGTGACCGGATGGCTTCATTGGCAGCGCCGTCGAGCGGTGCGCCTTCCGTCTATGCGCCGCCGATAGCGGACCGGTGTCACAACCGTTCGAGACTGTTGAAAAACGGCTGATTGCGAAAGTCCCCAATGTCGGTCGCTCCAGCCCCAGCCGGGAGCAAGATGAACGAAGGGCCGGTTTTGGGAAAGTGCTGGGTGAAGCTGAACGTCGGGAACTGATTCGCTAGCTGCCGTTTCGAAAGGCTAGCCTCAACGGCAGCTATCGCACTTTTCCGCCCGAAAGCGGTCAGGCAGGAGTCCATCAGGTCGCGACGTTCAGCGGCTTGACTCGCGGCTGGGAAGCCCGAAAGCCGACCGGCCGCTATGGAGCGTAAATAGCAGTCGGGCGGCAGTCGCCCAATAGCGGACATGCGAAGCTAGGCGGCGCTTCCCGACGTGAGTCTCCATCTGGCAGCAAGCATCGCCTGCAGAAGATCGACGTAGCTCCAGCGATCGGCGCGAGCGGCGATGGCAGACAGGCAATCTTGGTCTTCGCGCCCCGGCCGGCCCGGCCCCGTCATGTTCGGTTTCATATTGAGGTCGAACAATTTGAACGTGCCATGCCGATCGGCCCGGCAATCGATCCGGATCGCGGCGCGGGCGTCAACCAGCGCTGCTGCGGAGACGCAGCTTTCGATCATCGCCACGATCGCAGGGTCGAGAAGCCGCTCGCCGCCGATTGCTGCACTGTTGGCAGTAACCGGTACGTCGCCGTTGTACGGAGCCACCCCATCGCGCTGATCGAAACGGTAGACGGGCGGCAAGGCCCAGTGCGTCCTTGCTCGCGACCCGTCCGGGTGCGGAGACGCCGGCGGCATGATCGTGACCGTCATTTCGTCACCGGCAAGAAACTCTTCCACCATCAGCATGTCGCCAAAGGTGGCGGCCTGGATTAGCGCTGTGGCGGCATCGCGCAACTCGCCAGGGCTCTCTACCAGCGTGACGCCTTGGCTGCCACGTCCGCGCACTGGCTTTACGATCATCGGGAAGGACATGTTACGGGCAGCGCAAGCCTGCTCGACATCGGCCAGGGCGCAGACGTTCTCCTTCGCCGTGCCCGACAGTAGAAACGAGCGCGCTACGGGCAGGCCCGCCTTGGCAAGGAGATCGTTGGTCTCAAACTTGTCGTCGAACGCCTGCATGGTCGCGGGAAGCTGCCCGACAATGTCGAAGTCGACGAGCGCTGTTTCGAGTGGATGCCCCTCGAACAAGACAGTGTTTGCCCACAGTACTGATGCGCCGTCAGCGCCCGCACTGCGGATGCCCTCAAGAGTGTCCGGGAATACCCAGTCGAGCGCCATGGCCGGGTCTGGCGAGGCGGTTGGCGTGACCACATCCACCCCCGCCCTGCGTAAAGCAAAAGCGATGTCGGCACCCCCGTCCGAGTACCCCCCCGGCTTTGCATCCTTCCGCAGCCCCCCTATCAGCGGGGGCGGAAGTGCTTGGTACAGAATGGCAACCGGCGATACTTTCATGGGTAATCTCCTGCACGGCGCGCACTAGCCCACAGCGGCATGTCGGGCAAACAGACTGCACTACGGCCGGCGATGCGTGAGGCTGCTGGCTTTCCGCAAACGTCCGCTTCCCACCAAGCTGCGACATTGGCGATCGACAAAGCGGACGCCGAAAGCCGCCGGTCGGCAAACGCCCAAAAGGCGACATTCGCTGCGGAGTTGCTGGCACTCGAGGGCTGCCGTAAAGGGCTCCTGCGGTGGGTAGACCAGCCCCTTGCAAGGGGCACCAAGAGGGGAAATTCTAGCCGCGTCAAAGGTCTGAGCTAGCCAACATTGACGTACGTGGAGCTTCGGCGATGGAAGAACCAGGATATCGAAGCGATACGAAAGAGCATTGGAAGCGTGTCGTTCCCGCAATCGTCGGAGTGGTCGCGCTGCTTGCCATTCCACAAGCGGCCATGATGGCGCTCATGACCCCGATCTTGTTTGACGCACCCGGGACAACCTCAAATATCAGCTTCTATATTATACTCATACTGCTTTTGGCGAAGCCTGTGATGCTCTTTTGCACCGTCGTGTTATCCTTTCTCGTGTTCAGAGATTTTTCTCTCAGGCGCTTTGCGGGGCTGCTTGTCGTGCCGGCACTTTGGTGGACAAGTTACTGGTTGTCTGTCGCGGTGGCTGCGTAACGCAATCCCCAAGTTATGGCGTTGCCTGCTCCGGGAACGTCCGCTCTCCACCAAGTCGCGACGTTCAGCGGCTCGGCTCGCGGCTGGGAAGCCCGAAACCCGACCGGCCGCTACGGAGCGAAAAAGCAGTTGGGCGGCAGTCGCCCAGTTGCAGACGTCCGGCATGTCGGGCAGCGTGGGCCCGTGAAAAACCACCATGACGCTTTCGAGCAGTCTGCTCAAATTGTGGAAGCCTTTTCAGAAGGCGAGAAAGATGGTCGCACTCTGGAGCTACTGGCCCTGATCGCCAAGGCTATCCGCGACCACGCCACTAACGACAAGGATCGGATCATGTGCGACCGTCCTCGCCTATCCAGCGAACCCGAAACTTATTAACGACCGGCCTCGCGACAACCATTTCAACTCGAGTGAGCTACGTCCAAAACCGCACTTACGTGGTACGCGCACGATGACCTATTCGGGAAGCGAGTTTCGCACTTTCGCGGCTAATGTCCTGTAATACCGTGCGGAAGCCGGGTTGCCGCGAGCTTCCATGCGCTTCGCGTTTGCGTCAGCAGCTGCGGCAGCGCGGCTGAACACCGCCCCAAACACCCCTTCTGCGGCATTCGGGGTGCGCTTGATTCCACCGCGTTCATCGAAGCCATGTGCGACCAGCCACTCGGTACCGTGGCCAATCATGAGGCCATCGACCGGACGACCTTTGGACATTCTACCCAAGAAGAAGTCGTATGGTTCCCGGTTGCCAGCACGTAGTATGCCAAGTCCGTTCGCCAACCCTGCATGGCAATCGCCGAGCCATTGTACGGGGCGCTGCCGCACATCTACCGGGACGCTCCAGCGGCATGACGAGGCAGGGGCTGAGGCTGTCGAGCCCCCAAGTCCAGCCATCGCGGCCAGCAATATGCCAGCCCGGATCATCGCGTTGTCCTCATCAGCGTTGCTCCGCATTCGAAATGCATGGCGTCAGCGCGAGCCCGACGATAGCCCCCGCCCCAGTACCAGCCGGCTCGGTTAAAGTATGGGACGAGTGCGTCCAGCCCGCGACACGAGTTTGGTGCACCGAACGGCACCAGTTTGCCGGCGATGGTCAGATCGATCGCTGAGCCCCAAGCGTGGTTCGAAACCTTCGTAGTGCTGCCGCGCTGCAACCGGTTCACCTGCATGCCCGCCTTCCCGATCAGCGGATAGAGGTCAGGAAGTTCGCGCTTCACCTCTGCGAAGATTGACCGCAGGCTGGCTAAAGCGATCTTCAATCCGGTCGCCCGAAAAGGGCCGACCGACTCGGTAGCCATAAGTGCGAGCAACATGGGATTAGTCACCGGCTTGTCTTGCTGGCTCATGTGCGCGCTCGGCATGCCCTGGAACCGGGCGACCTGTTCGGCGCTGGACGGCGAAACCAGACCGCGATTTACCGTGCCCGGCGCTGGCAGCGGGGTGTCTTGCCGCCAGTAGGATTCCGCATGCGCTATCGACGGGGCTTGCGGCTCCCGGTCGCGAACAGGCACTACGGGGAAACGCGGAGTTGAGCTGCCTGCTTTCCCCTGCATATGCGGTATCGCGGACCGTACGTGCGGCGCAACTGTCGTTTTCTCCAGTCGCCGCCAACTTGGTCCGTGCGGATCGACCCGGCCATCCGGTTTCGTCAGGAACTTCGACTGGAAATGCTCAATCGCCGCCATTGTCTTGCGTCCGCAGATCGTGTCGAGTGGTCCAGGCGATACGCCATGACGTCTGAGGGCGGTCTGGACTAGCAGCACGTCGCTTTCGCGGTTGTTGCCACCCAACCCTACCGAGCCATGCAAATCCGACATGCACGTATTCCTTGGATGGGACGCCCGGTATCGTGCGAATGATCATCGCAGTATCTGTTAAGGTCAGTTCAGACTCAAGGGGTTCCGACTTTCCGGGGCGGCAACACTGGCCCGTGCGCCGTCATGCCGGCAGCATCATTGGCATGCGGCAACTTAGTGACGCATGCAAAGCTACTACCCGATGCCGCGATACGACCGCTCACCGTCAAAGAGGCGTGTAGGTGCTGGACTAGCGCCCACCCGCGTAGGAATGTTCAGTCAGGCTCTGGACCGTCCGGCCGATGTGTTCAGGATCGCTGAAACCAACCCCGATTGAACGGCAATTGTGTTCCGTCCTGTGTGTCCTGTCAGGGGGAACCCTGTTCGACAGCCTTTGTCTGTCAGCTCCCGCTCAATAGCAGACCTCTTTGGAGGTTGAAGGCCGTACGATTGTGAAGGGTTTTGCCTTCGGGTAGCCTCACGTAATCTGACGGACGAGGGGTTGGCGGAATGAGCTTAAAGACATTCGCTTTAACGACTGTGTCCCTGTGCTCCCTCGCTGGTGTTTCGAACGCTCAAACGGGTACGAAACAACCTTTGGATCAACAGGCCGGCGCAAGCGAGCCGCTCGATATCGTCGTTGTTGGGCGCCGCCGGACTAGATTAGAGCCGTCGCCCAAGACGCCACCCCGCTGCGTGCGACGCTCCGGCGACCCAGCTGATCTAGTGCGGGTCGAGAATGGCAGAAGCGATCAACGCGTCATCGCACCCGATAAGCGAGGTGTGCTGAAGTGGCAGGCTGATCGCGAACAGATTTCCGGCTCCGACACATGGCAACGGGCCGGCAATGGTATTGGGCATTACGTCTTCCGTGTGCCTGAAAATGGTGATCCCATGTGCATCGGCGCGGCCGTGGCCTCACCTAGTGGCTTTGGGCAGCTACGCCAGATCGTGAAGACCACGCCGGCAATGATCGGACGTTACCTGCACTTCTCCGCCATCGTAGCTGCGCGCGATGCGAGAGAGATCCGCTTCTGGCTTGCAGCTGGTGGCTATGGTGGTCGGGTGATGGGCGGGGACACGCACAGGAACCCGCTCCACGGCACCTTCGGGTGGCAGCAACTCGATGTGATCGTGGGTCCAATCCCTGTGGGGGCTGAACATGTTAGCTACGGCTTCCTACTCTCAGGCAGCGGAGATGTTTGGCTCTCTGAGCCACTGCTCGAAATTCAAACTCGCGAGCAGGTTCGCAAGATACCAAGCTTGCCCACTACGCTTAAGAGAGAGGGATAAAACATCCGCCCCTCCTCGGTTGCCCGTCCCAAACCGGACGGGCAGTTTCCCACCAAGAGCGGTCATTTTAGGCGCGTCGGTTACTCTAAATCTGCCGGTCGTTCAGCCGTTGCTGCGCTAGGCTCAGGACCCATTGATATGAGCTTCGCGATCTGATTCAGGCTCCGCAAGGAGACCGAAGATGAGCAACCTGTACTGGCTGACCGAGGAGCAGATGGCGCGGCTTCAACCATATTTTCGCAAAAGCCACGGCAGGCCGCGGGTTGATGACCGGCGGGTATTGAGCGGGATTGTTTTCGTCAATCGCAACGGGTTGCGGTGGTGCGATGCGCCGAAGGATTATGGCCCGCACAAGACGCTG
>Ga0265797_10008222_pt1 | contig 13968 bp, 11 predicted proteins | sample P2T30metagenome_FD_192433 | JGI IMG/M metagenome (GOLD analysis project Ga0265797, IMG submission 192433) | Plant litter microbial communities from East Loma Ridge, Irvine, California - P2 T30 | ecosystem: Environmental > Terrestrial > Plant litter > Unclassified | place: USA: California... | reverse complement strand
AACGTAAGCCACGTATTAGGAATAGAGTTGCCCCAGGTGACGGTATCGGTGCTGTCTGTAGACTGGCCCATATACCAGTGCAGAGAGTTATCCGCCTTTCGCCCGCGCAGATAATAGGCTTTGTCTCTGGTTTTAGCCTTCAGCTGCAGCGCAACCGAGTCCGCGGTAAAAAGTCCCGCGCCGTCAGACGTCAGGCCACCGCCACCGGTGATAGCCAGCCCGCCCGCACCCTGCAGCGTGGCTAAGCCGTCACCACTGTTGAGGACAAAGCGCGCCGTGACCGTACCTGATGCCGAACGCGCATCCAGCGCGATTCTTCCGCCGCCGTGCGTCATGTTAGTAGTCGTTAAGCCGCCGAGAATCCTGCCACTCCACGCGTCGCCTCCAGTGGCCGCAACACGGCCAACGATCTGCATGATGTCTGTTTCGTATGCCGGGGGTTTGTCGTCTGGCTGATCCGTCCGCAAAAATGTCATTGACGGTACGGACGGCTCAGAGCGAACTACGCCGATACGGTACCCGGCGCTGATTTGAGAGCCTACTTCCAGATTTTTTGACACCTTCAGCTTTGGAGTGTTGATATCGGTCAGCTTGTTCATGCTGGTGATATCGTTGTTGTCGCCCGCCTTTGCCACGCCTGCCTTTAACAGAACGTCCAGCGTCATGCTGGCGCTGTCCATGACCTTACGCCAGCCGTTTTGATCAGCGCCGTCTGCAAGCCCTGACCATGCCCATGAGCCTGAACCGCCGCCTGCAGAGCGGATATACATCACGCCGCCCTGCGCCACCAGCAGCTGCAGCAGCGATGCGCCGGCGTCGTATTTGCGGCGCATGTTAAACAGCTGACCGCTCAGCGCCTGCGTGGTTTTGCCAAGCTCGATCGGACCATCGTTAAAGGTACCGCTCAGTGTCCAGAAGGCGTTTTGGGCTGTTACTGTAATGTCAGCCAGCGACGTGATTTTACTATCCAGCTCAAACGACGGCGCACCCAAACCAAACGCGCCCACGGTCATGAGTGCGTCTGGCGTCATATCCATGGGGTTAGTCTGCCGGTCTGACTGCGCGGCAGTACCGAGGCCAAGATTGTCACGCGCTTCCGGCACGTCCGGCAGGTCCGCCAGGTTCTCACTGGCCACCAGCTGCTTTGCGTTGATCAGCTGATCCAGCCCGATGTTTTTGCGGAACATCGCTTTGTCTTGAATATCCGAGCCATTGTTATCAATGGCCATGTTGTTATCGATCATGCCTTTGAGGATTTTCAGCCCCTTCAGGTTGGCCGCTATCAGCTCGTCGTCGCTGGTATAAATTGAGTCCAGCGTTATACCTACCTGCCGGTTAATGCGGTAGTTTGTGACGATCATCGCCTGTGTAACCTGCGTGGTACCCGTTGGTACAAGCACACGGCAGAGCTCCAGCTGGTTCGGTGCCAGCGCCACAGACAGATCCTGCGCAAAGACGCGTGCGGCCTGAACCGTGGCGGTGATATCTACCTGATCCGTCTTCACGCCCAGTTTATAGTTCGCTTCCAGCACAATGCGCGTGGTTTTGCCCGCCTCTACCGGCAGTGTGAGATCGGCCAGGTGCTGAACGGTTATCTGATGCGCGTTCACGTCAATGGAGGCCGCACCCTGCCCGCCTTCAGCGTCTTTTGAGGTGACGACGACATTCAGATCTTTACCGGCTACCGGCGCAAAGCCCAGGTAGAATCCGGGGCGCACCACGCCTTTCAGTTTTCGGTTGAGCGCGGAACTGGTGTATGTCTCCAGGTACTGCATATCCGCCGACAGAGGCGCGGAGCCATACGCCTTACCAGCCATAACGCCAATGTCGGTGATTTCGTTATCGGTCATGAGCGTTACGCCGTTTTCTGTTCGATGGTGACAATAAGGCGATAGGCCTTACCGCGGAATACGGAATCCTGCTGCAGACAAAGCACCGCAAAAGCGTTGCCGTCACCGTCCACCAGCGTCAGCGTGTTGAGGTCATAGGCTTTGCCTTCCGGCAGTATGGCTTCGTCCAGCTGAATGGTGATTGAGATATCCGCGCCGGTACTGGTAAGGACCAGTGGCGTTTCAGTGAACTTTCCAGCCAGATCGGCATTGCTGAATGTCGAGGGAATATCCGCAATATTCCAGCCGCCAGCGGCGTTACTGGTTACAAGCGCTGACTTGCCCCAGTAGGCTTTGACCATTTGGAAGCGGCTACCCTGACCGATGGAGGATTCAGCGCGACGGATGTAGTAGTAATCAAGCAGCTTCGCTTTAAACAGCTTGCTGCTGACGGAAATAGTATCAGCCATAAAAAAGCCTCTCAGAGTTAAGAGGCCAGAGGGTACGGAGTTTGTAATTTCCGAAGGTCAACTAAGAGACAAACTGCTCGTAAAAAAGCGCTGAAATTGTACTGGTGCCGCCGCCAGGCAGTGCCAAAATAAATTCAGGCGTACCGTCATGGGGAAATGCCATCGTCACGCTGCTGCCGTCCGTGCTGGTGGCGGTAATGCCCTGGCTGTCGCCTTTCTGGATCCCGATATACTGCATGCCCCCTTCCGTGAATAACCTTGCGCGGCTGTCGCTATCGGCGCTGGCAATGACAACCGGCGCTGGTGCGGCATCAGGCCTGCTGCGATAGTCATTCCACCAGGCATCAGCGGCAAATACATCGTAGCGTTCGCACCGCCTCACCTGCCGCACCGGCACCGCAGGAATGTCGAACTGCTGCTGTGTGGCCATGTGCAGGTTTTTGATTTCTGACTGGAGATCGGCGTAGGACATTTTGGCCTGGTAGTCGATGCCCGCGCTTATCAGCCGGATGCTATCGGCGTCTGCTGTCATTTCAAACGAGATGAAAAGTGCCAAGCCGTCAAACACGATGTGGAGCGGCAGCAGGGGCGCAATGATCTGATCAAACTGTGTCAGCAGCTTGTTAACCGCCACATCCTGCTCCAGATAGCCGTATCGCCTGTACAGCTCATTCAGCGCAACCGAAATTTGAGCGCGTGATGTCAGGAAGAACTCGCCATACTTCGCCTCTGCAATCGGCAGACCTTCTTTTGTGGTAAAAAATGTTCCGTATGGCGCCTTCTCCTGATCTATCGGCGCATACAGATGTTGCCAGGTCACGGGCAGATTATCGAACTCACGCCAGAATGTAGACGTGATTGGTTTTTCCGTTCCTTTAAAATGCACTTCATCCAGGCGCTGTGCCAGCAGCACGGGCCTGCTGGTGTCCGTAGTTTCAGCCACGATGAAGAAGCGGCCATATTCGCCCATACGCAGCGTCAGATCGTCTTTGTTCATCGTGTAGTAGCTTTTGCGATTGGTAATACGGTCCAGAATTGGCTCTACCGTGTCCTCAAATATCGACTGAATTGTATTGGCGAACCCCGACCATAGCTCCGAGCCTTGCTTTTCTTTGGTGAGCCGGTCTTTTACCCAATTTCTGATCATGGACGTGCCTTACAGGTAGTTAATTTCAAAGGTGGAATTAGCCACATCGAGATAAATAAAATCGTTCAGCTGCAATGCCGTTTTCATGTCATGCGTGGTTAGCTCATATGAGATAAACAAGTTCAGCTCTTCAATGACGCGCCACAGGTCTTTAACCTGCACCTGTGAGAAGTGTTTACCTGCCTCAACGTCATTCTGATCGCTATCGCCAAACGCTGTTGCATCGCGTCCGAAACGGGCTTCGAGGGCTTCTTGCACCTCTTTTTTGGCATCAGAAATAATGACGTTCTTTTTCGCCAGCGCGGTAAGTGAGATGGTAAATGGTTCCTCCTGCGTGCGAACGTAACGGAATTTTTTATTCAACTCATTGGGAATGGAGGTGACAGCCGTCATAAGCATGGTTTCCAGCTCTGCCTGTGTATATCCCGGCTTATGCCCGCAAAAGAAGATCGTGTTGATGTTGGCCAGCGACTTAATGCCAGTGGAGATCTCCTGCTCCTGTTCCCCCCAGGCGCTGATCCATGACATACCTGGTACGGCACGATTGAGGAAATACTTATAGTCGCCGCCCCACACTACCTGCTCGTCATACGCCACGTAATACTGCGCACGGTTGCGGGTTTCTTCAGTACTTTCAAAGCCGCTGCCGCCCGTTATTGGCGTCGTTGTCACGACTTCAATCTTATTGTTCATGTCGGCAATATTGCCCGCTGGCGTCAGCTTCTGACCCTGCGTCAGTGTGGTATCGCCCCGGCTGCACCATACGTCCAGATCAACCTTACTGCCGGTTGTCGGCATCTTGCCAATCGCCCCGTCGCCAAAGCGCACGCCCAGCTGTTCGGACGGCTTGTAAACCATCACGTAATGCTGACTGGAACCGCGTGAGAGGCGAAACAGCGGGTTATTTTCCCACAGCGTTTTATGCTCGTTTTCCGTCACAAACACGTCCATCGAGACCGTTTCTTCCGTAATATCACGCGGCAGCATTACTGTGTAAAAAGGCGCTTCAGCTTCAATCGTGGATGACACGTTGACGCGCTCCATCTGACGGAAGTCGTTCACCACCACACTCCGGCCAGCGGGAATTGTTACCACGTCGGTTGTGACATAAGGCAGCTGCGCATTCGACAGGAACTCCGAATAGATCGGCAGCTGAATATCTTCCGCTGTTTTGTTGGTGATCTTCACACTGCCCCACGACGGCATGATCAAGTGACCGATGTAATTGCGGTCTTCGGCAGCAGCCAGAATGCTTGAGCGTTTAGTAGCCGTAGAGATAAAACCCTCTGTCAGCCCCCGCTCAGCGGTAGTCTGCGCGGCATAGATGATCTGCGCGCCAAACACAGCCATCATCTGAATGAACTGGCTGTTGGTAAACTTTCTCCACCAGCTGTTTGCCTGCAGCAGACCATTAAATTTTTCAAGTAATTCCTGAATATTCACGTTTTCCCTCGATTAACTTTTGTTCATGGATACGGCCAGCGTGCCGTTTGATGTAACGAATGTGATTTGCCAGGTATCGACGTTCTCCGGCGCGCAGCGGATAGCGCGCAGGCCCAGCGCTGGCAGATCAATTCGCAGCTTTCGGATCAGCGCAGCCTCAATGGCAACTTCGGTTAAGTGGCCGGTTTCAGAACCGACCGGCTCATGCTTATAGTCCTGCATGGTGTTGCCCCATCCGGGCAGGCCATAAACGCTGCCCTGTGGAGTTCTCAGCCATTCCTCCAGACGGGCAATCCAGGCATCTGAATCTCCGAGCTTTACCACTACGCCGCCCTGATCCACGCGCATCAGGCAGTCAATTTCGTTTTGCATGCGTCAGTCCTGCAGTAGTTCGTTGAGCGCCGGATCATTGATGCTCAGTGTTGATGACTGGCGTGGCGCCGGTTGTGCTGTGTTGACCACTTTGTCCGGTGCGATATCGCCTTTTTTCTTTGTGACGCCCAACAATGCCTCCAGCTGGGTGCGCATGCCTTTGAGCTCCTTAAGCATGTCCTGCTCATGGTTCCCGTTGTCGCCGTTCATCATCGGGCGCACGCCGCTGCGCGGTAGATCGGTGACGTTCGGTATCTGCGCCGGGTGACTCAGCAGCGGCTGCTGTGTGGTTTGAGCCTTAGCCATGCTGCTGCCGCTTAGATATGCCTTACCTGCGCTGGCCAGCGACTCCGTGCCGCTATCGAGCCAGCCGCCAGCCTTGCTGGTGAGCGGAGAAATGGCGCGCAGAATGCCCGGATCGGCAATGCCTGCCTGATCCAGTACGCTGCTGATCATGTCGTTGCCGCTGAAGCCGCCAAGCGTCTGGCTGAAGGTATCTCCCACGGCAGGCATGATTGAAGCGCCAACGGCTTTCACGCCGTCCATTGCCCCAGCCATCACGCGATCAAACATGCCGCTGCCACCCTCTGCCTGTGCAGCTGGCTTTGACGTGGCCATGGTGCTGGCCATGTTGATCGGGGTGCCTGACGTGGCAGAGTTTGGACGGGCGCTGACTTTGCCGGATGAGACGCGAGAGGTGGCGGCGGGCCGAGCACGGCTGGCAATCTGATCCGGCGACAGTGCGGCCAGCTGAAGGCCTGCCGGTAGCGACGCGCCAGCAGGAAGAGACAGGCCGCTGGTGGGCCGTTTTCGGGTCATACCGGCAACGCCTAATGATTCAGTCGCGCCCTGCACTTTCCGGTCAGCCCACTCGTTAATCGCTTTAACCTGGCCCCATGCCCCCGCCCCGGCATGTTTGATTTTGTCCACTGCTCCGGAAGCAGGCTTATCCTTAGCCGTCTGCGTGGGTTTGGGTGTAGCTGGTGCTGTCGGTGCCGGTGCCGGGGTTGATGCTGCTGGCACTGCTGCGGGTGCCAGTGCCGCCGCGCCAGCTGTCAGCTTCACTTTATCCCCAGCGGAGTAGAGCGAATCCGCTGCCACAGGTGCCTGCCCTTTCTTGGCGCGTGCTTCGTTTACCGATTTAAGGGATTCGTCACTGAATTTACCACCAACCCACTTACCATTTTCGTTGTGGCCAATGGCGTTCATCATGAAATCGTTAGTGACCTGCGGGTTGCCGCCCTCGATGGTGGCGATACCGCGCATCATCTGTGTCATGACTTTTGGATCTTTCAGGTCCAGTTGCTGATCGCCCCGCACGCCCAGCTTTTTAGAGAGCGAATCCACGTATTGTGAGGTGTTGTTTTCGCTCTCAGGCGCGTACAGCTTGATGATGTCCTGTACGGTATTGAGTTTCTTGTAACCGGCTGCTTTAGAGGTGCCTTCTGAATAGCTTGTCAGCTGATTGGCCAGCGCCCTGAATCCTTCCTCCGGCGTGTTGAATTTAGCAAAACGCGCTTCACCTTTGCCGTTCGGAGCTTCCAGGCTTGCGCCCTCCTGCCCGACATAATTCAGGTTGCCAAAGTTGTTGTTGCGGAAGGAACGGACCTTAGCATTTGCGCCGCCCACATTGAGATCCGCGCCGATGCTGTTTTTCGCAACGTCGGCATAGTCAGCAGTGCTTTTACCCTGTGTACCTACGCCATCCTCGCCCCATTCGCCGCCCTGAAGCTGCGAGCCCAGCCGGTTAATCGCAGTGACGGTTTTCGTTGTACCATCGGTGATCGCTTTCGTCTGCTCAGTACTGGTGCCGGTCAGCTTGTCATACGCGCCAGCCGCGCTGGTTGAGAAGGCGCTGAACATGTCGCCAACCTTCCCAAGCCCTGTATCCAGCCCCTTTGCTATATCACCGGTGTCGAACGTGAGCGCCTTCGCAACGCCATTCATACCCAGTGCCGATGCTCCGGACGCCAGCAGACCAGACGCGCCCGATACCAGCCCGCCCATGTTAAGCACGTTAGCGCCTGTGTATGCGCCCTTCTGTCTGCCGCTGACCGTCTGGCCGTCTTTAAGACCAAATGCCTCTTGCTGGCCTGCCGTATCGTTATAACCCTCGTAGGCATCCATGCCCGCGCCGATTGCTGTACCAACCAGCGGGATCGCTTTAAGCATGGTTTTTCCGGCGACTTTCCCGGCCACCTTCAAACCGCCTTTTTCCGTGGCCTTTTCTGCTGCAGCTTCTGAGGCCTTCTCCGCTACTTTCGCTCCTTCTTTTCCGGCAATTCCGCTGGCAGCAATCGTTGCGCCGGCAGCTGTAGTTGTGGCTGCTGCACCGGCGACCGTTGCCGCCTTATTGCCACCCTTCAGCACATCCAGCGCCTTTGAAAGCAGACCTTTCTTTTTGGGCTTAGGTTTTGACTTTGAGCCATCCGGCTTGTTTTTGCCGTCCGGAAGCAGATCACCGGCAACGTCAGCCATATCGGCAGCAGCAGACAGCGCTCCGCGTTTACGATTGCGGCGTTTACGCCTGCCGGGGATCAGAGAGTCCATCAGCCCGCCGCCGCTTTTTCCTGACGCGTGAGACAGCTTTTTGATTTCTTCGCGCACATCGTCCAGGCCATCCACAATGCGATCGTCATTAGCAGCGAGCACTTTAGTCTGTTCCTGCGTGACCTGGATTGCCTTAGCCTGTTGTGCATTTTTGAAGCCGTCAGCGGATTTTGGCTTACCGATATCTGGTGGTGTTTTGGCCTCAGCGGTCACAGGCGGGTGCGTTAATGGCGGCTCCATTTTCAGCGCAGCGTTGCCTTCGGTTTTTCCCTGCATGAAATTTTTCAGTGTGACGACGTTCTTTCCGACTTCAGCTGAAATGTCATACATGCCTTTACCCATCATCCACAGCGGACCACCAGCAGCCGTACCTGCAATGTCAGCGCCGGACGACATGCCATCACTGTTAGTTTCGGTGGCAGACTCCAGCATGCTACTTAATGAGCGGAAAAACCCCTGCTGCTGTTTGTTTTCGGCACGCCTTGCGTTCTTTTCCTGCTGTGCAGTAGATGCGTCTGCGGAATCAGTACGGGCTTTAAACCGCCCGTTACTGCCTCTCTCCGCCATTTCGCCTTTAGAATTTTCGCTTTTTTGCTGGGTCTCTTTAGGTGTTTTTTCTGGACTATTTAAGGTCTTTAAACGTTCCTTTTTAAGGCCAAAACCGCCTTTTACCTTTATATCTGACCTTAAAGATTCTTTTTTTGACCCTTTAAGGTCTGTTTGTGGACCTTTTTTAGACCTGAAATAGGACAAACTTACAGAACGCGCATCATTCGGTCTTTTTTCGGTCCGTTTATGGCCTTTATTTGGTCCTATTTGGTCTGATTTAGGGCTGTTTTTAAAATCGGCATTTTTTCGGTTCGATTCAGGACCATTAGTAGGCCCATACCGTCCCCTTTCAAACCCATTTAAATCGTCATCTTTTTTAGCGTCGCGCCCAGTCAGGGAGCGCCTTATGGTCATACCAGACGTATTTCGATTGCCGCCATGTGCCTGGGATTTATAGCCAGCGAGTGCGTTACGAATTAGCGTCAGCTGTTTAAGCTCGGCCTCGCTGGCTTTTTCAATTGCATCTATGATGCTGGCCTGATCCTGTTGCTTCATCATTCGGACCTGTTGTTAGTCTTTCTCAGTTGTTCGGTGAGCGTGTTATTCATCTGAATGGCACGCCACAGTGGCAGCGCGTCAACGTCACCGACAGGCTGACGCGCTGTCAGCGTCAAGTTATCAATGATGGTTAGCCATCCACTGAGGTGAAAATCGTGGAACAAAAAATCCAGAGCGAAATGGGATAAACAGTTGAGTCGTATTCATCTGCATACCCTCCTTTTCGCAGGCGCACGGCGGTAGCAGCAGGCGAACTTCACCTTGTACGATTTGCATGAGCAGGCCATGACGCAGGTTTCTCTGCATCAGCTGGATGTGAGCTACCAGCGGCGCAAACTCCAGATCGGGAACCATGCCTTCCATAAGGTCAAAGCGACGATTTGCGGCTTGCTCATAGTCTTCCGGATCGTCATCGAGCGCGGTGCATAGCGCGAACTCAGCGATGCGCATTCGCATAATCGCAGCGTCATACTCCGGCGCGTCGGCGTCTGGAAGACCGACGCGCATACGTTCCAGCATTTCCTGCCCGCGGCCGGTCAGCGGCTTAAGCGTCCATTCAGTTGGCACGCCGTTAACCGGAACGTTTACGCGCTCGAAAGGTGCGATAGTCAGGAGCTCGACGGTCTCCGCCAGGTCAGACAGATCGAAGTCGTAGGTATGCAGCTCTTTGCAGTGCTCACAGCTGTAGTGAAACGCCTCAAGGTTATCGGCGCGGCTGTTAATCATGATCCACCACAGCGCAGTACGGCGTTCCTGCGCGGTCCAGTCGCGGCTGTCATCAACCGGGCTTTCCTGCAAGGCATTCAAGTATTCAGTTACGCGCCGCTCATCACCGATCACGTCGGTGGCGCAATACTTCAGCGCGTCTTTAATCACCGGCTGGCGAAAGATGATTTCGGTAGAGGGCCGCGACGCCAGCGGCAGTGGAGGAATGATCACGGTGTTGTCCTTCAGAATTTAATGAGGTTTGATGCGGACGATTGAACCTGGTTTGTAATTCCTCCGGTTACTCCTTTTAACAATCCGTTTGCGAGGCTTCCGGTGCTGGTGTACTTCACGAACGTCACCGGAATGGTGGCAAACTCGCCCACGGCGTCACGGGCGCGGGAGATCTCGCCAATGGTGGTGATAAAGCCTTTCATTTCCTCTTCCAGTGTGGCGCGGCCATCCTGTGAGACACGGTATATCCGGATGTTAAGCAGGTAGGACGGAGGAAGATTAAAGGTGCCGTCGCCGTTGGAGATGCGCGCACGACGCTCCTTGAACTTCTGCAGGATTTCGCCATCCTCGTTATCACGAACGGTCATCGAGACAGAGCCCGCTGTGACGTGTGTCGGCTTCACAAATTCATTACCGCCAATCAGTTTGCTTTCGGTCTCCACGTTGCCCGTGCTGTAGGTAATGTCCTTCACGTACATGTCTACGCGTGAGAAGCCGTCTATCTCAATGTTCCACTGCCAGCCCTGCGCGTAGCGGATACGCATAGCCATTTCGAGCAGTGTCTTTGCGTTGGCCAGCTCTGGCGGCAGGCCTGCATACGATGCACCGCCGCCACCGCTCATGGATGCGGAAGCACGCGACAGGATGTTGGATATCAGGTTGCTTCCGGCCTGTTTCGCCGTGCTGGAGGCAAAGCCTTTAATGTTCCCGGCCAGACCGTTAAAAAAGCTCATAGCGCCCCCTTACCAGGTGCTCATTGCGGGGATAATTGCCCGGCTTGCAGAGATCTGCGCTTCCAGATCGGTTTTACGCTGGTGTAGCGTGGCCTCGTCTGGCAAAAACGATGCATCGAATTTCCCGGCGATATGCAGGCGGCGCAGGCGTTCTACGTTCGGTATAGCAATCAGCGCTTCCAGATAGTCTTCAAGCAGCCCGGTAGTGTCTGGCGGCAGCTGTGCCTCGTTGTAATCGCAATCGCGGATATTGCGGAAGTAGAGCAGGGTAAGCGGCCATTTCTCGCGGCCAGTCAGCTCAAGCTCAATGGTTGATTCGTAGGGATCGGCATACACCAGCGCACCATTGAAATCGTTCACGTTTACCAGAGACAGGTAATCAGACGGAAAAGGGAGGCTTACGCCCCCCGTTTTTTCAATGCGTTTGCGGCCTGGTACACCGGCACGATCCTGATAAACGCCTAATGCCTGACGAAGAAGGCTTTTTAATACCGCCTCTTCATCCACCAGCAGCGTCGTGAAGCGCGCTTTCACGGCTTCAAGCAGTTCGACCGGCGTCATGTTTATTCAGCCCAGTTGTAAACGACGCGCAGCGGCAGCTTCACAGCAGCAGTGGTGTCTTCAGAGCCAAAATCCACGGCGTCTGAATACACTTTGCAGTGCAGGTAGCTACGCGTCAGCCCAGCGTTTTCGCCGCTGTTCGACTCTGCTGCAGCGGCGAAGGTGATATCCAGATATTCCTTGTTGAGCACCATCTGGCGGACAGATGCAAATACGTCGCCCTTAATGGTTTCAACGCAGGTCATCTGGAACTCGCCGGAGTTTTTCAGGACGCCATGCTGGTTAAACTTCATGCCTCCTGGAGCCACGTCTTCAACGTCTTCGCGGGCCATTTCTGGCAGCTGCGTAGTGCGGACCAGGATCGACAGGTTTGGGTAGCCTTTAACGGTCATCCAGTACTCAGATCCGACAAGTTTTTCACCCGCGGCAAGGTTCTGGTTAAAGCGTTTTTTCAGGAAAGCCACGTCGGCTTTCGTATTGGAAAATCCGGACATATTTTGTTCCTCAGATAAACATATATGGAATATCAGACTGGTTCTGGACGCTCAGGCCGGAGCACTGGAGCGTGACGGTGTTGTGGGTGTAATACCCTTCAGCGGTGCGCGGTGCGTCCAGCTGGTAGCTGACGCTGCGTATAACCACGTCCATGATTTTCAGGCGACGGCCAACGTCCAGAATCACGGGAAGAGGACGGCGACCGCCCGGAAGCGCGGCGTTCAGCTCAGGCGAAGCCATTTGCTGCAGCGTCATGATCGCGTCCATGACTTCCACCTTCGCGTTAGTTGTGGCCATTAGGTCTACAACGATGCTGAACTCAGGCGGTTGCTGGCCCTCCCAGATAAGCAGGGAGTTAAACTCAGACTTTGAAGTACTGCCGCTCACTGCCTGCACGCCGCCCGCCAGCTTGCCGCCAGCCGCACTCACAGCACCGGCGACGCCGCCCAGCGAGTCATTGGCAAACGGGGATTCCCACATGGATTCAATGCTGGCGCTGGAGCCTTCCCCGATATAGCCCACGACCATCGCCGTTTCTGACGTGATATAGGTTTTCAGGAAGGGGCTGACCCCATCCGGCATGATTGCACCGCAAATCATCGCGCTATCCTCATTGCAGCCGGTTTTACCCGGCTGCTATCCCTTACAGGCCGCGTTTTTTGCGCAGTTTCAGTGATTTTTTACGGTGCGCATTCGCCATTGAGCTATGCGCCTTCATGCGAGCTTTTTTAAGTGCCTGCTTCTGGAGTGACGTCATGCGGCGCTTCTTCGGACGTTTGCGGATAAGCGTTACCACGCCGTCACGCACGGCTTTGAAGGTGGCTGATTCCATCATGGCTTCGCCGCCTTCACCGCCAGCAACGGTGTAGTCCGCGATCGCTTCGTCATCGTCGCCCAAGCCGGAAAGCGCCTCGAAAACGCTCTCAGCGGCGCTGTCGTCGTCGTCGTCGATCATGCTGGTGACATCATCCTGATCCGCGCCCAGGGCAATAGCAGCGTTTGCCAGCTGGCCCAGCGCGACGTTGAATGCGTCTACCTGCTCGTCATCCAGATCATCGTCTTCGGAAAGTGAGTCCAGACCAGCCAGGACCAGCGCCAGCGCTTCAAAACTGTCAGCGTCAGCTTCGCCATCGGCTACCCAGCCAGAAAGCAAAGAGGCGGCAACCGAGCGGGCATCTTCACCAGCGCGACGCTCCACGGCTTCAAACATCGCCACGATGCGCGCCGAGGCCGCAGAGCCTTCGCCAGCGCTTTCGAGCATTGAATCTTTTTTACCTGGCATTTCAGCTGGTGCAGGTGCTGCGAATGCCGCACCCAGCAGGCCATGAGCGGTGTGATTAAAAATGTTGTTCATAATTTCCTCTGTTAGCGGAACAGCGTTGGCTTGCCGACGATGCGGCGGGAAGAACCGGTAGGGCAGACAGACCAGGTGGCTTCCCACAGATCGATATCCTTCTGCACAACGGTTACTACGAATGGCTGCGTGCCTTGCGTGACGTCACGCGGTTTAACCAGCGCCTCAGCGGCGACAAAGCGCTCCAGCAGGTCGGTTAACCCGTCATACAGGCCTTTGAAGGTGATACCGTCCGGCTCATGCTTCAGTGCTTCTGCCACGTCATAAAAACCGCGTGCGATCGCGTTCATCAGCGAACTGATGTGCTGCAGCCGTAGGTAGTTGTTTTTGGCAAACGTGGTCAGGGAGTCGTCGATATACATGTTTCCAGATTTATCGAGGCTGACCGGATTGATGCGCGCCGTTACAAAGGCTTCGCGATCGATTTCGTCCAGGTTTGGGATCGGCTTGATGTTCTGACGCGCAATAATGGCGCGTGACACGCCAGCCGGTGCGTAATGCCAGCCGCCAACGTCGGAGACCAGCGCCACACCTTTCGCTTTCGCCACAAACGCGTCACAGGAGATCCCCCAGTTAACGTTGGTGCCGGTAAACGCGTCGCGTGCGGTGTACGGCCAATAGTAGCGCGCAGGCTGGTGTGAACCGCCGAGGCCATGGCCCAGCGCTTCTGCCATCGCTGCTGCTGACAGCTGCGCGCCATGCACGTCGTAGAACATGTCGGTACGGGTGTCTTCGGCCAGCTTAACCAGCGCGGCGATTACGGTTGCGTCATAGCAGCCCAGCGACAGTACAGCCGTCCAGGTGAACATGGATTTACGCAATACCGTCAGTGCCTTGGTGTAGTCCGCCGTAGCGATAGCAGACAGATCGCCATCGGTGCCGCCACCGAACTGAATGTCTTCGAAGCCTTCGGTGATCTGCTGCATTTTCGTTTCAACATCATCCGCCACGATAGCGCGAAGACGGG
>Ga0265797_10008221_pt1 | contig 13970 bp, 13 predicted proteins | sample P2T30metagenome_FD_192433 | JGI IMG/M metagenome (GOLD analysis project Ga0265797, IMG submission 192433) | Plant litter microbial communities from East Loma Ridge, Irvine, California - P2 T30 | ecosystem: Environmental > Terrestrial > Plant litter > Unclassified | place: USA: California... | reverse complement strand
GGCCGTCCAATGTGATTGTGCCTGCTGCTTGATCGTACCAACGCTCCAAAAGCGCAACTATGGTACTCTTCCCAGAGCCACTGGCTCCAACGAGAGCCGTGGTCTTCTTTGCAGGAATCGAAAGCGAAAGCTCGTTGAGGACTCGACTGTCTGGCCGAGAGGGGTAGGAAAAGGCTACATCTTGTAGTTCAATGTCGCCAAAGCAATCGTTGGGTTGGAGACCGGATGTCGACATGGGATCGATTGTCGAGGTTCTGTCGATGGTCTCGAAAAGCTCAGCCGCCGCGGTGGCAGCCTTGGTGATGTTGAAGATTTGCATGATGACTGTTGTCATTGCTGTTGCTGCAACGATGAGAGCGAAGATGACACTGCCTTGCTGTTAGATGCGGAAGCCACTTGAAAAGATATGAAGACCGACGTTACTATGGTACCCGGCTGAGCGATTTCGCCTGAAGCGTACATGCGAATGCCCTGCCAGAAGGCAAGGCCGTATCCCGAATATACGCAAAAGAAGCTAGTAGAGAACATGACGCCGTAATTGGGCGACTTCTTCATGCCAAGTCGTTCAGTCTCCGCAAGTAAGCTGTCATACTTGCTAAACATGAGTGGTTGGAGCCAGAATGCATGGACTGTGGCAATGCTTGAGAAGACCTCTTCCGCGAGTAGGCCGGCGGAAGAGTAAATCTTCATGATCTTAGCTTCCTGCATCATGTCGACGGTGGCGCTGATACCCATGACGACCACGATGGTTGGTAGGATGCAAACGCAGATCAAGGCCAGCTTCCATTGCACTGCGACCGCAATAATGAACGCGGAAACCATGGTCGAAACGGCTTGAATAAGCAGAAGGAGCTTGTCCGAGATACCATTGTTCACATGATTGCCGCTTGTCGTGACCTTGACCGATGGGGACCCGCCTTCTTTGGAATCGAAAAAGGTCATGTCCTGACGGAGGAGACTTTGCAGGAAGTCTAGGCGAAGTGCTTTTGTTGTGCGAATTGCAGCGACCGATGCTCCAAGCGTGTAGGTGTAGGTCAAGAGGAACTTCGCAATGAAGAGATACACGAAGTATAGCGTGTACTGCTCGACTTTGTTCATGTAGGCCGAAGGACTCAACGCACCGATCGCGAAGTTGTTGAAAGCTGAGAGCAGGCTGTTAATATGGCACAAAAGAAGCAGATGGATGTAACGCTCACTTGTCACAAATTTTCCAAACACGATGTCCATGATTGGCAAAGCCGTCCCTGCTGCGATGGCGGCGACAACAGACAACGCGTAGAGAGTCCTTGCGAAGTTGTCGGCGTAGCGAAAGACGCGCTGCGTTTGAACATGTTAGGCAGGAGGATTGATCTTCCAGCTGAAAAATACTCACCAGGTAACTCTTCAACCCAGAAGGCGTCGTCTTGTCTTCTTTTGAGCCATCTTTGGGGGTGTCATCGGTGGTCTCACCGCTGGGGTCGACTTTCTCGGGTGCGGCAGTCATGGTCAAGCAGCTTTCGACTGTTGAATCTACAGTACAGTAGCTTACGGGACAGACAGCAGACAGTTCTTGTTTTGATGATAGATGTCACCATGATATAGATGGAGGCCGCGGGATCCAGTCCCTGTGCTCAACGCATGGCAATGGCAGTGACCCATCACAAAGGGAGGCTCACTTGAAAGCGATGCAAGCGATACAAGCGATATGTCCGTCGAAGGTACAGTACTTGATAGTAGTGTCAAGCATGGACATGGTCGGACAACATGCGACGAAAGCGATCAGTTTCCACTCTCGGCGCCGTGGCGTCCAAACATCAGAAGTCTCGAGTGGTCTCATCATACGACGCCGTAAACTTTACTTTTCGAGGTTGCCTGCCGGCTCTGAGTTTCATCCGAGATTCCGAATGCGAGGGGCATCTTTGATTGGTTCGTCGTTCTCCACAGCCAAGACTTTGGCAGACCAACAGATATGGACAACCGTTTTCTTCTTGTCCGCGGACCCCGAGCACGCCCCGTTGCGCTGCTCACTCACTATCATCACCTGTGGTCACAACAGGCAGCCACGGTGAGCAGCCACTATACTAATTAGCCTGGTCGGATCTTGTCCAGCTACCGGTGATACAAAGATTAGGGCAGCTATGTCGACCGAGCAGGGCTCCTTGGCCACGCAACGTGCCGTATGTTCCTCGCTGTCCCTTCACCAGTATCAATAGGCACGCGACATGCTGATGAATTTAGTGTGACGCCTGCAAGCATAGGAAGGTCCGCTGTGACAAAGGATCTCCGTGTTCCAATTGTAAGAGTAGTGGCGCAGGTGTGTATACCAATCTAAGAAACCATTACGCGTTAGACCAAATCACTGACCGCGACTTCACACAATGTCACAGTTTGTCGAACAAGTCGGAATGAAGAAAAAGAACCTCGATCGAGAGTGATCATCACCAAGGAATAGTATGCTAACCAATCATTGCACACGTGGGCCACTGCTAAAAGTATCCTCAGTGAAAAGAAGATCGACCGCATTGGCGACCGCCTGGCCAATATCGAATCATACCTCAAACGTATGCCATCAGCCTCAAGTCCATGCGCGCAGGGATACAATTCAAGCTTGACCCAAACGCCCGGCAACGTATTTGCATCTCCCGGCGCTCACAGTGTGTCAGACTCATCTGGCATACTTACCGATCATGCTGTAGCCACTGACGCCCTCGACGCCACTACGAACACCCACTCTGTGCTTGCCAGTAAAGTCATTGAACAAGCAGTTGGGGAGAGCCCAGTCATGACTCAAAATCCGGCACTGGCCACTGCGTTGGCCTCACTGAAAGACATGCTCGGCAAGATCAACGAGAACCCGCACACAGCGGATCTCAACACCACCCTATGGAATCGACCGGTTGACGAAGCCGCTCCCCCTTCGCGTGCTGAGATATACGAGATCTTGCGAAAGTCCGAAAGTGAGTACGGCTCTCCGGCACGAAGAGAAACAACTGACAATCAGTACAGATAGCCTGTTCCTCACCTTCTTCCCAGTGACTTCAATAATGCCTCTGAAGCAGAAGTGCGAAGAAATGTTCAACCACCCGAAAGACTGCGGTCCCATCAGGCGCGTCCTAGTATTTGGTGCTCTGTTCGAGCTTTGCATGGAGTACAGCGAAGAAGGCGGTAACCCTGCGCTTGCCCAACGGTACTCGGTTCTTGCGAGGAAGTTCCTTGCGAAAGTCGAGAAAGCAATCGCTGAACTACCCCTCATGATTAAGCCCAGTACCGAATCTCTCACCGCTTTGATCATAGGTGTAAGTTCTGCCTTGTCACTTTTCATGGGACAACACCACTAATGCGCGCAGGCTACCGTTGCTATCGAGCTATGTAAGCCTTACTTGGCATTGTCTCTGACCTCAACAGCCGCGTCCATGGCCATCTCACTGGGCTACAATCGACTGTCTTCGATGCAGTCGGACACAGAGCAACAGCGACAGCGCAAGATTCATGTCTTCTGGATGGTGTACATTTTCGACACTAGCTTCTCGATAAGACTCGGGCGCTCGCCAGTAATACGCGATCATGACATTACAGTACCCATGGTCTCGGACAATGGCGTCGTCCCTACTGCTTTCATCGGAGTTCTTCGCTATTGGATCGAGCTTGGTAGGGTGCAATGCCAGGCGGTGGAGCACCTGTTCTCTCCAGCGGCGCTCCAGCAACCGCCAGAAGAACGCTCCAAACGTGCCGACAAGCTTGCCGTGCGTCTGCAAGAGGTATGGGATGCTCGTGATGTGCTGTCGCTCTCTCACGCGTTGCAAGGATCACCTGCATCCTATCTCTTTCTTCTCCGCGAGTCTGACGCCATCATTCACTACAGCACAGTGGCTCTGGTGCAGCACGCAACCATGTCCGCCCAGAGAGGCGTATCCCCTGCCCTGGACGCTGCTCGACACGCTCTCTGGCTCTCTATCGACATGAAGAAGAGCCACAAAGATCTGCCAGAGTCGATGTGGAGTGCTCACTGCCATTGGTCTCTACTCCATGCCCCGTTCACCCCATTCACCGTGACTTTCTGCCACGTAATCGCAAACCCCACAACCGCCAGCGAAGACCTGCAGTTGCTCGGCGACTTCGTAGCGACTTTGAAGTCCCTCAGTCATCTTTCAGAAGGTGTCGGCAAGCTGTATCGCCTCTGCGACGTCTTCCAAAAGGTGGCGGATCTGTACGTCAAAGCGAAAGCCCAGGAAGCCGCGCGGATAACCATGCAGAGCAGTAATGCCGCTCCCACTACTCAGCCGTCTATGCAGCCGGCCATCAACGATATTGATGGGTACCTATCCGCTATAGGATTTGCGCCACCTGCCACTGACAACTTTGCCAATAACTCTACGGGCGGCAACCAATTGGACGCCACTTACTTAAATGATTGGTTCTACGGCAACAGCTCGCTCATGGGACTATTGGAGCAAGACATCACCTACCCTGGATGGTCAGACGTCAACTTCACGCCTACTCAGTAGCCTTGCCAGGGAAATTACGCGATACATCCTACCGATGCTACGTACGAAGTACTGTTCAGCCTTCCTCGAAACTGTAAATGTACACGAGCTACTCGAATCCAACCATTGGAAAGACTTGGAACCCCCAAGGGAAATACACTTCTCGGGTTCCAATCGGCCACAGCAGACCTAAGGCCTCCACCTGAAAGAAGGGTGCCTGTAATCCAGATCCGCCTGAGCCTTCTGGTCCAGACCCGCTAACTCGGCGTCGACATTTCTGCCGTCTCGCTTCTTGTTGCTCCGCTTCATGTAAAGCAGCATCGCCACGCTCAAGATAAGAATAACCGAGCTCGTCGCCAAGTTCAGCCCATTTCCAATCGGATAGTTCGGCCCGTCGAACGGCAAGAAGGCCCAAGTACTTATAAGACCCCCGATGTTGCCGAACATAACGTTGGTGCCGATGGCAGTTGCGCGCGCGGTATCTGTCAGGACGTTCGCCGAGACTTGGGCGTTGCACAGGGCGCCGAAGGAGAATGCGCCGGCTGTGATCAGGAAGGTCGCGCCGTAGCGGACTTGCGGGTTCTCAGAGGCGAGGAACATGATATAGCCGACCATCATTAGAGGCGCGGAGCCGATGAAGAAGATCTGGCGTCGGTCAAAGCGTGTGGACAGGTAGGGGAATAGCACGGTGAAGAAGGCGCCGACCACGTAGGGCGGGACGGTGCGGAGCTGCTGGTACACCACCGTGTGCACGGGGGGAGGGTAGATTGTCTTTTGGGAAGTTTGTCAGCTGGCTAGTCTTCTTCTTGTTGGGTACTCTCGTCTCGGCCTGCATTATACTTACTCGCACGATTGTAGGCAGGAAGAAGGCCAAGCCCTGGACGGTGATGTTGTCCAGCAGAAAGATGAACGAAGTGCCGAGCACGACTGGGTTGAAAATCCCGGCGAGCAGTTTCTTCTTGTCCATCTTGTCGAGGACTTCGGTCGTTCCCACGCGCTCGGACTTGATGCGAGCGATCGCCAATTCTTTCTCTTCGGCGGTCAACCACTTGGCAGACGACGGGCGGTCCGTCAGCGTCACGAACGCAATGAGTGACAGGCCGCATGTGATGATCCCTTCGATGATGAAAATCATTCGCCACGTGGTGAGGCTGCCGACGCTGTCGAGAGTGAGGATTCCAGAAGCCAGCAGGCCGCCGAACGCGCCGGCCAGAGGCGCCATCACAATGTACATCGAAAGGCGGAAGGCGAGCTCGCTGCGTCTGTACCATCGCGACATGTAGTACGCGATGCCTGGCAGCATGCCCGCTTCGAAGATTCCTGTTCAAGGTCAGTCTTTTGCGGCTTGGTCGTTTGGAAGAGATGGAATCATACCGAGCAGGAAGCGAACGGCGCAGACTTGGGAGTATGTGTTCACGAATGCGGTTCCCAGCGAGCAGATGCCAAAGGCGAGACTCGTTGCTGGGATGAACCAACCCGGGCCCATCTTCTTACACAAGATGTTGCAAGGGATTTCGAAGATGATGTAGCTCACGTACTGCACATTGTCAGCCCTCACTCTTCGGAATCAACCCTCACTCTCCGAAGCGGAAATTTGAGGGCAGATAGGGTACGCACGAAAACACTCAACACGGCGTTATAGTCGTATCCTGAAAGCTCCAAGTCTGCTTCAAGACCAGCCAGTCTTGCATTGCCGATATTCGCTCGGTCAATGAAGCAGAACAGGTATAACAAAGCGACGGTCGGGACAATCATGAGGTCGATTTTCTTCCTCAGTTTGCGTTCCGCCACCGCGTCGAACTGGAAGAGCGGCTGGCCATATCTGGGCGATCGTCAGTGGAGTGTCCTTTGAACAGTCTGAAAGGGAACGTACTGGTCTGTTGCTACCTGGCCTTGTGCGGCTCCATCGTGGGCAACCTCGTCGGTGTACTCCTTTTCGGTCAGGCCGTTTTTGACGTCCATGGCGGTCATCGCTGTAATGATATCCCGAGAACCGGTGTCTCGCGTCAACGAAATCCTGGATCGGGACACACAAGAAGAGATGGGAGATGTGAAGTCGGCGCGCGTGTCACATAATATAGGACAGAGTTTCGCCAGGGATGCCGCGGGTACATGTAGAGCTTACCACGCTACGCTTGCCCTCCCTCCTCCTGAACAGCGAGCACAGAGTGTCAACAAGAGCTGTCCCGCCCAATCTGTGTCCCAAGAGCAAGCCCCCGGTCATTCGTCTCCATTCGTCTCCGCCGAATGGAAGCCCGCTAGCCCTCAATCCCCCACACGCCAAGTGCATTGAGGCGGTGCCACGTGTCCCTGATTGGGCCTTGGGCCAGACCTGGATGCTTCCTCCACGCTACAGACTTAGGGTTGAGGTTGCCGGCACGCTCTGTCGGTAAGCATCGAGGTGTTGCGGCAGATGGGAAAGGCAGGCAGTATGCTTTGTGCATCCGAGGTCATCAGAGCGGAACGACATCGCGTCTCGACTTCATTTGTTTTTCGGATTCGAGATGGAAGAGCGACGGTGTTTCGTCCTTCTCGTTATCTTTTACCGATGCTGACCATAAATAGTCAGCCGAGATGAGGTCCGCGCTCTTGGCTGGGTCCTTGCGCCGCGGATCTCTGGAGAACCCGTCGCCCGTTGCCTCTTCGAGTCTTAGAGTCTACCCATGGTAGGGGATGGATGTCGAGGATGTGAAACAGTGAAACCGTGACAAGGCGGGAACGAAATATGGAAGCGATGCTTGCAATAACAATGCACTAATTAGACGCCTCGCATAGGTCTCTTATCGTGATCCCGGCAATGCTCTGTCTTGTCCCAGGTATGAATCTTTATCATCAGACGAAGGATGTATTATTTTTATCTGACGATGATTTGGGATTCAAGATTCAACGGCGTATGCCGTGCTGGCCGTTGGAAGTATAAAAAGAAGTTGCTTGGTACAATCTCAAGACCTCGCGGAATACGAACTGGCTTTGCTTTCTTCAACCTTCGGTGCCTTACAGACACGCCTCTTCTCGTAGGCTTGCAGGTAGCGCGAGTGTCCGGATCAAGATACAGAAGCGAAGCGGTTCCTTCGGCTCTCTTGAGATCTCTCACTTGTTATGAGCTTGGACAGCCAAGAAAACTCGGTGTCGGATACCACTTTCATATTGATCACATTCTGGCGCTGAACGTGTCTTTCCCGCGACACACTTGCTCATAACTTTTCGCAAGGTAGAACCTTCATACATTTACGCAAGCTACGCCTAGGCGGTCTCATCCTCTTGAGTGATGACCTGCTGGCTTTCGTACAGAAGCATAGACCCTCACTCCACACCTGTGCGCACGCGGGATTGCTTTCTACTCAGTAGTCTGGCGCAACAGAAAGTTGACAACCAGGCTTATGTTCGCTAATTTCCGTTAGTAACACAGTGAGGTATTGAGTGTCGTGATCAGGAGTCCCGATCGTATTGCTGGTTCCTTCTTGACTTCGCCGAGCGATTGCGGGGCGATAAATGTCGTGATCGCTAAGAGCTGTACGGAATGGCTATAGCTTGATGTCTGGTCCCACGAGGTCGTAATGATTCGGGTTTCACTTTACTGCGACTCCCAGCTGTCCAGTCTGTAGATACCACCAGAATTTCTCCTTCAAACGATGGCAGCCGCGCAGGTTCTCAGACAACCAGATATCTCATATCACCCAAATTTCGAACAATACAAAGCACGATCTCAGAAACGGCAGAAGGCAGACCAGTTGCCAACTTCCCTTCCTGATGGCTTTCCCAAGCAGCTGTCCTCTCCATTGGTTTGGGACGGCAAGGATGTCGAGGGTAGAAGCGACTGGATATTCGAGCCGAATGAAAGCCAACTTGATGAGATAGATCAAGCACTCCAGAATTTTAAGTGTGAGTATGAACAAGCAATATAGTGAGCACCAGGAATGTTGACTCCAAGCTCATAGCACTCGATATACCTCTCGGTCAAATCAGCAGGGAGACCTTTCCCTTGCAATCGACCGGTCCGCTTTTGCGTGGACTGTCAAAAGAGCTTCATTTCGGCCAAGGCTTCTTCGTTCTGCGTGGCCTGCGCGTGGATTCCTACTCTCGCGAAGAGAACATCATTATCTACGCAGGTGTCAGCGCTTATGTGGGTGACATCCGTGGACGCCAACAAGACCAGCGTCATTCGAACGGCACTTCGCTGGTGCTCTCTCACATCAAGGATCTGAGCAATACCGCCCAGAAGAGAGCCATCGGAGCTCCGTCGAACACAAATGACAAGCAGGTCTTTCATACGGACTCGGGCGATATTGTGTCCCTTCTTTGCTTGCACCCTGCCGTTTCTGGTGGCGAGAGCAAGATATCCAGCAGCTGGAATGTCTACAACATCTTGGCCAAGGAGCGTCCAGATTTGATTCACACGCTTGCGGAAGATTGGGTTGTTGACGGGTGAGTTCAGGCGGAAAAATCTCTGGTAAGTTAGTAAATCGCTGATTCTTCCAGATTCAACGATCCAGTCCATCCATACACCAAACGCCCACTGCTGTACCATCAAGCCGCGACAGACTCAACACCAGAGCGCGTGATCATCCAGTACGCCCGCCGCTACTTCACCGGCTTCCTAGCACAGCCAAGATCACAGGGCATCCCTCCGATCACAGAAGCTCAGGCAGAGGCCCTGGACGCTTTGCACTTTACTGCCGATAAGCACAGCGCGTCTCTGGACTTCCAAAAGGGAGACGTGCAGTACATCAACAATCTTAGCGTCTTCCACTCGCGCAACGGTTTCACGGACGAGCCTGGGAAAGAGAGACATTTACTTCGGCTTTGGCTTCGCGATTCAGAGTACGCGTGGGAGACGCCGAAGCCGCTTGGGAGTCGTTGGGATCGAGTGTACGGGGAATTGAGTGCTGAGGAACAGGTGTTCACGTTGGAGCCTCAGATTAGGAGGACCGTGGGACCGTAGGGCGGTAATCAGGTGTGGTATGTAGCTATGTTGTTAGTACATTGGACGTAACAGGCTTGGAATGGTGCGATGAGAATGCCAATTTGTGTCCTGGGTTGTGCGAAGTATATCGTAATGGAAGCTATAGAGGGAAGTCACGACAAAACAAGAAGGAGCCGTGCCGAGGCAGCGACGTCGGGAATCCGTTGCCGATCTGCGGCCAGCGGGCAGAACATACATTGGTACATTAATCTTCCGCATATACCACTTCTGTATATTCACTCACCTCACTAAACATGGCAGCCGGTAGCAGTACCTTCACATGGGGTCCCAACCTCACCCTCTCATCCGACAAATCGCCCTTCGATTCTCCGTTACCATCGACTCACTCAGGCTTCAAAGATGTGGGAACTGTATCATGGCAAAGAAAGAACATCGCTGGAATACTCTTGACTATATACGGACTCGAAGAGCTTCCCGCGAAACAGGATAATGTGACATGCCTTTGGCTGCTTCACGGTAGAGGTGACACTCAAGACTCGATGAGCTTTGTCGCAGCCGCCATGATCAAAGCGTGGAACAGCAAGAAGCAGGCGGGAGACAAGAATTTGATATGTATATGCTTCGACCAGCGGAACCACGGCTCTCGCATGATTGACAACAAGGCAAACGAGTCCTGGAATGGCGGGAATCCGACTCACGGGCCCGACATGTACTCTCTCTTCTCCGGCACAGCCCAAGATGTCTCTCAGCTCATATCTCTGCTGCCTGCGTACTTGCCTTTCCGTCCTACCGACCATATCTGCGGCGGAGTCAGTCTGGGAGCTCATGCGACGTGGCACGCCATCATGCATGACGAACGCATCACCGCGGCGATCATAATTATCGGTTGCGCCGACTATGCTAGGCTCATGACCGACCGTGCTATCCGCGGCAAGCTTGCTTCATGTACCGCAACAGACCCTCCCGGCCGCGACTTTCTCGGTTCCAAAGACTTCCCTGCGTCGCTTCTCGAGGTGATCCGCCAACGTGACCCCGCCGGTCTTCTGCTAGGCGAACTCGACGATCCCAAAGCACTTTCCCTCAAGCCTTCGGAAGGCGAGAAAGCACGACTGCGACCTATCCTAAGGGAGAAGCTCGCTGGCAAGAAGCTACTGGTCCTGAGCGGTGGTAAAGATAGGCTTGTTCCCTACGCGCAAAGCGAACCTTTCCTGACATGGCTGAAACATGCGCTGGACAAAAACGGAGGATGGTTCAACGACTGCGGGACTGAGGTTGAAGACATCTTAGATCCAGACGCAAGGCACGAGTTTTCTGCAATGATGCGGAAGGAGACGGAGAGGTGGCTGTGCGATGTCATGGCTGGCAAGCAGAGCGACGAAAAGAGACGGAATAGCAAAATGTGAATACATCCGAATGATAACGTGAAACGAGCGCACTGAGTCGTCAATCAAGCCCGCCCGGCTTTTTCAATCAGGACGCCGTGCTGTCCGGGATGGTTTTTCTCAACGTTGCCCTTTGCCATTCTGCAGACTCACGTTAGCGCTTGTACTGCTTTCCAGATTCCATCCAACGGGGGAAGGTGGGAGCACCAACCTTTTCGTCATGAAATTACCATCGATCTCAACATCCTCCACCAACTGCGCGTTGGCGACGCGCCACTTCGCCCTGATCTCTAGCTTCCCGACGGGTACCTTTGGCTGGACGAGGGTATCGACGCCATCCGGCAGGTTGGTTATCGTAAGCGGGTAGGTGGAAGTTCCTATAGGCGTTGGGGCAGTCACGCTGTACTCGCACGGCGACTCCATGGCAGCAGGGTCGCCAGACATGAGTTTGCAAGCGGTGTTGCCGGGCGCGAGGGCGTTGACGATGGGCTGGTGGTCGTGTAGGATTCGGATGAGAGAAGCTTCGGTGACGTGGGAGGGGATGGAGGTTTTGATGCTTGTGGTTGCCATGATTGCTGGAGAAACGTGTTGCTCGTCCGGGTTGTGTTGATTAGAGGATGAAGGAGTTGAGAATTGCCGCCGATAGAGTCCCGTTGAGCCTTTATACGTACATACTCGAGAGTTCGGCTTCCATCGTTGTGAAACGGGAGTTCCGAGCGAAGCATCGACCTCAGAGCGCAATAGCACGATCACAAGTGAGAAGGATGCCACTAATAGCTCGCCCATCACGGCTTCGGACAATGCGTTTCAGATTCCAATAGAGGAGATTCAGAGTCGCAAGTCCGAAGTTAGATATTCGTACGACAGTGGCACATTCACGGGATAGCCGGATATGTGGAAACAGAAGCCATGGAGTAAGGGACACAAGCTGAAACATCTGGTCTTTCAATTACAAGTAGGCTTTTTTGTAGTGTACAAGGAAAAACAAAAACTCCGTGCCATGCCATGCCAAATATCCCTTGCTGTACAAGTGAAAAGCATAATGCAATATCCGGCCCCAAAGGACATGTCCCTCTTGACAGCCTGCACCCAAACACCTTCGCTTGCCCAGCCCGACAAACTCAAGAAGGAAAAAGCACGTTCTGGATCCCGAAATGGAAAATTTGTGTACACCTTAGGTCTCTGTTTATTTAGGGGAGATGAGCATTCCTGAATGCCTCTTGTCCCCGTCTAGTTGTAGATTTCGAGTGGCGCTAGCTGGTCAACAGCGTACAGCCAATTGCTGCCCTTTTCTTCTTTTGCAAGCCTTTCAACAGTGTTAGTGCTTTGTCTACAATTCATCGTTTCATTGAAGTGAGGGGACTTACCAATCGTATGGCCATTGCACGAGGTGGCCTTGCACCATGTTCAGCAGCTCCTCTGCGTCCTCCTTGCTCATCACGTCCTCCACTATGGGCGGGCGCGCACTGCTCTTGGTTGTAGCTCGGCGCCTGCGCTTTTGGCTCGTTGCGTGCTGCAAACCCGCGCTATTGTTTGTATTTGACTGCGTTGCAGTCGTCTCGGGGGCATCGTTGGAATTGGCGGCAATAGTGATAGTTCGCTGGCGGCTGACGCTTGGATCCTCGGTCTGCGTTGGCTCAGTCCTGCTAATTTGTGGTGCCAGCGACAGGGACTCTTTTTCCACAGCCTCAGTTGGCTGCAGCGCGTCTGCTTCCTTTGCAGATTCCTTCTCGTCCAGCGGTCGATCATCTGGGGTCGGGACAGCGGTGGGCGCACGAGAGATGCCAGATTCTGGCGACTCGCCGACCTTCTCGTTGAGCTCCTGAGACTGGACGGCGCTTTCGTTAGACTTCTTACTGCTTGGTCGCACTTTGTTCGTCAGATTGCCGAAAATGCCCTTCTTCCCGGCTGGAGCCTTCTCATCGAGCATCTGAGTCATCATGGAATCGGTGCCTGCAGAGCCAGGTGGGCCAGAGCGCGGTGGTGCATCCCTCGATGGCTTAGGTTTGCTATGACCTAACCCTTGAGATTGCATAAAGCGCTCGTTGTAGTCATTGAACCGCTTGTAATCGTCCCAATCCAATACCTCAGAATCTGGCATAGTCCGGAAGACCTGGCGGTAAATTTTGGTGTTGTTTTCAGCGACTCTTTGCCAGATGTCCTGCATGAAATCGGGTGCCAGTGGATCCGACATGCAGTCTTCCGTGATCTCGGCCCTCTGCAATGTGTGCAGCAAGGGAGCGACGGTTTTCCTAGTAGTTACCCGCGAGAGTTGATGTGTCAAGGGTGGTCCGCCGATATCGGTATCATCTTGCGTAGGCAACTCGGGAAGCTGGTAGCGTGGTGCAAGACCTAACTCGAATGTGTCATTGCGTTGCAATGGCCATGGTGGGCGTGGTATGTTGCGTGCACCGTTGTCGTCATCGCGTTGGACCTTGTGGTGTGCATGTTCCATCTGTCTGATGCGCTCAATGTCGGGAACGTCTTTGGACCTGAAGACTTCATGGCCCTGCATGTTGATGTATGTGTCCCTCAAGCCAATGTCACCAGGCATTTCAAGCTGCTTCTCATTGTCGATGCCGTATCCCTCCACGTCGAGGTCATGCTGCTTCAAGTCGGTAGGTCCCTTCTTGTGTTTCTCGCCGTTCTCACGCTTGCTCTGCTTCTCAGTCGACGCGTCGCTATCAGATCGGCCGGATTGCGTCTTGTTCACCCATCCTTTCAGGTCTGTCTTTTCGCCAGCGAAGCCACTGGCACTAGCTTCGAGGTTGTGGTTGGTGAGAGCATGCGGCTGGGGGGTCTGAGGCGGTGTGTGGAAGTAGTCTGTACGTCCTGTGGCCGGGGTGGCAAAGTCCTCGCGGTAGATGCGGTTCATCTCCATGTCCTGCTCTTTGCGTTCTTTCGCCATCTGATCGCGACGGTAAATCGCATCGACGTCGAGGCCAAGATGCTCCCTCATCAATCGCATGCGCAAGCCGTGTGCAAATTCGCCAACCATGTACGGTCGACCGGCCATGTAGCTCGGGATCATCATCCTGTCGGTGACCACAGAGGCAACTTCAGAGTCTCTCGAGCCCAGCATCGAGCGCTCATTGATGTTGGCAGATCCAATGATGACGTGGCGATCATCCACGACCATACATTTCGCGTGTATGTAAAGCTGTTCGGTTGTCAAGCATTTCTTGGGCCCAATCTTTCCCC
>Ga0265797_10008220_pt1 | contig 13972 bp, 23 predicted proteins | sample P2T30metagenome_FD_192433 | JGI IMG/M metagenome (GOLD analysis project Ga0265797, IMG submission 192433) | Plant litter microbial communities from East Loma Ridge, Irvine, California - P2 T30 | ecosystem: Environmental > Terrestrial > Plant litter > Unclassified | place: USA: California... | reverse complement strand
TCTCTCTCTCTCTCTCTATCTCTCTCTCCACACACTTGTTTCCAAGAAGCACGAAAAGCAACCCAAGCAACTAATAACAACACCACCATCACCACAGATACAACGCGTTTAGTCCAGAACTAAATAGAGCATGCTACCAAGCCCGCGCCTTCCGCCACAAATACAACACCTGGTTTCCCGACACCGCCACCACCGATCCAGACAAAGGCTTCGATATTCTCGCAGCCGAGCGTCTCCGCCTCCTCAGGCAAATCATCGGCCACATAGCTGATGACAAGGTCCTCATCGAGCCACCCTTCAACATCGACTACGGCTGCAACATCTCCCTCGGCAAGCGCTTCTACAGCAACTTCAATCTCACCATCCTAGACTGCAGCCTCGTTACCATAGGGGACCGCTGTATGTTTGGGCCCAACGTATCCATCTTCGCTGCTACGCATGAGGCAGAGGTGCAGTCGCGGCGCGACAACATTGAGTATGGGCGTCCGGTCGTGATTGGTGATGATTGCTGGGTGGGTGGTAATGTAGTGATCTTACCGGGTGTGACAATAGGAAAGGGGGTTACCGTGGGCGCCATGAGCGTTGTGACCAAGGATGTTCCGGATTTCTGTGTCGTCATGGGACAGCCGGCTAGGGTGGTGAAGAAAGTGAAGGAGGTACCACCGGTGGAGGAGGATAGTGTCGATGGAAACAAGTGAGCATATGGCATATGGTCAACCAGAGATTGTTAAAGGTAGACATGATCAACTATGTAAGACAATCGAGCGAGTGTTAGCACAACGCAAACAGGACGAAAATGATCAATGTAATATCTCTGCTCAAAAAGACCAAGTCCTCCATGGAAAGAATCTAAACCGTCACCCTTTCCAAGAAGCACTCATAGGGAGGCGCGCAAGTCCGTACCACCCCCCTCACAAGACCCAACTAAACCAAGAAGAGAAGTGAAAGCAAACCAGCGCGGAAGCTGAACTGGCGCCAACATGTACAATAAAAGTATAAGAGCTGGAAATGATATAGAAGAAAAATGGCCAAAGGAAGAGTCTATGCAAGCTGGAGCTGCGCAACCAAACTGAACTATGCAACATGCTTGATTCGATTGCGCAGCCCAGTCTTGATTTCTTCCTATCCAACTAAAATTGGCTGAAGATCATGCATGTCGCCTTCTTTGTAGAAGTAGCGACAAAGTAAGGATATAGAGAAGTGTTAACGATGCGAAGAAGGCGCACGGCTGGGCTTTGTTTTCCTGTGCCCTTCTCTCCGTCAGGCTGATAATGTAGGTGCGGGTGTATGCGCGAAATTTCGAAGCTTGCAAGTATATTCGCGAAGATTAGGGAGACCGACTTAGAGGATCGTGCAACCGCCGCTCTGGTCCTTGCTGGTTTTAACTTGCAGAGCAACACGAGCAGCCTCTGTAAAGGCTTCGTTGACACCCCGGTTCTTCATCGCGGAGCACTCTGAGTATGTATTAACTTAATGCAACAATGCTGTGTATCATACAATCCTACCAAGATATCGTAGCGCCTTGATCTTTTCTGCCACACGCAGACCTTCGTTGTAGTCAATGCACGGCTTCTCTGGCTGTTGGTCGTCGGCATCGTCGTCTTCCTTTTTCCGCAGGTCACACTTGAGGGCCACAAGCACGAGCTTGACGCCCGGGCAGTTTTCTGCTATCTCGCCAACCCACTTGGTTTCCACATTCTCGAGCGAGTCAGGGGAGTCGACCTGTACGGTGTAAGTCGCGTTCTGGAGATTGTTTTTGGGCTGACTATACTGAGAAGCAGAGCATGATCGCATGCGTGTCATCGTAGCTAAGTGACCGTAGCCTGTCGAATTCCTCTTGTCCGGCAGTATCCCACAAGCTGAGCTCGACGTGTGTGTTGTCGATGTAGATGTCTGTTGAGTGAGATCAGTCTAGTCATGTAGGGATCGTGTATAGGCGCACAAACCGTGGACGTAGTTTTCTATGGCAGTTGTTAGCAAATCCCTAGAGATAACACGCAGTTGAAGTCTTACCAAACACCGTGGGTTCACTGGAAAGTCTTGGTCAGTGTCACGCGCCCTTATCAAATGCGCCCGTTACTTACTATACTGTTGGGAAGTATCTATACAAAGGTTAGCGCTGCGATTATGGAAAGGGCAGGTAAATTAGGGCCTACCCTCTTGTAAAAACGTTCAGCAACGAAGTCTTGCCGCATGCGCCGTCGCCGCTGTCGAAAGTCGGTTAGCCAAGTGCCGTCGCATTGCCGCCGGGTCGCCCAAACAAAGAGGCTCCCCCGCATGAAGCAGACATACAGGAGTACCAGCTTGCGCTGCACAGACTTTGTTCCACCGCACATGGGCATGGTGAAGGTTGGGGGAGAAGACTCGGCGATGGGTCCGTTCCGTCGGCTCAGGGACGAGAGAGAGAGAGAGAGAGAGAGCGCGCGCGCGTTGGTGCTACAAAGGACGGTCGTGGTAGTCGCAGTCGCAGTCGCAATCGGGACGGGAAGGACAGAAGTGAGGGTCGTACGCGAGTGTCCTAACGACGGGTGGGGATAAGGATGCTTGGTGATGAAGGCGGGTGGATGCTGGTCTAGAGAAGTAGGCGATGGGTGGATTTGAAGATGTACGGTAGGGGTTAAGCCTAAAATGGCGGTTAGCATTTGCCTACCTCGACGCCCACATCACAGCCTCAACGCCAATGCATTCAAGCGGCAAGGCGGTCCTGGCGCTCTGTGTTTGCCCTGACTTACTAACACTGAAGAATGCCGGCGATGGCGGGTGAAGAGCTGAGGAAGAGCGATAGAAAAAGAAAGGAAAGACGCCGGCAGTAAGCTGGGAATTGATCGGGAAAGCTAATATGATGACCTCCGGCCGTGAACCAAGTTGAGGGAACTACTAGCGACAGCGACGGCCTTGGATGGCTGGGAGGGGGATCATGGATGTGAGGTCTGGGGTTCTCCACGTGCTGAGAAGCCGGACCGAAAGAAGAAGGTCGATTTTAGCAGATGCCCAAGTGCCGACCGATGTTTTCGATCTAGGCCTACGTACAGTAAGCCAGCCAGTATGGGGAGGCTCGTATCTTGCATGCTTCCCTCTTATCGTGGCCCGCTGATACATTGACCAAAGTGCTCACCCTCTTCTACAGAAGCATCTCTAATCTTTTCCCGAAAACATGCTGGCAAGCTAGACAAGACACTGAAGACATTGCCCCCCTTCACACTTCACATACGCGTGTACCCACTTATATCACAACTAAGCATCGTCGGTGGAGTTATTACAGCTTCATACCCCCCATGACCCGGATGGAGATCGTACTAGTTGGACTGCATAACACATGGGTACCAAAGAAAAAAGTTAATCGCGCAGAGCCTTCGGGGCGTGCAATGAGAAGTAGTAACATTGGCAGAGGATAGGCATGGTTATTTCTATATTACGCACACTGCCGAATAGGCTTCTAGTCGTCGTCAAAGCAGCGTAAGAGTGAATGTTGTGTGTGTGTATGAAGGAAGCTCGAGATTGGCCTGAGCTTAGCCCCGCGGAAGTGGGGCTCCGCCGCAGGCACCACCGCCGCTCACCTACATACGCAAACAACCACGCAGTTGCAGCTCTGAGCCCTCACTACAACACGCGAACACGTTTCCCGCCCGTAAATATTTTCGGAATCTCAGCTGTATTGTATTGCCAAGCAATTGCTGGAACGCCACACATTTCAAATACACCGTCCGAGCCATCGCCATGTCTGATGACGATGACTTTATGCAAGACTCGGGCGATGAGGAGTAAGTCCGAGTGGCAGATGAACAGTATGCCCTCTAACAATTCCCAGGTACGATTTCGAGTACGAAGACGACGACGACGAGCAGAGTGGCGATGTCGACATTGAGAACAAGTACTACAATGCGAAGCAACTCAAGGCCGACGACCCCGAGGCAGCCATAGACGAGTTCTTGGGTATGCCTGCACTGGAAGAGGAGAAGTCAGACTGGTACGCAACATGAGTATCTGGCGCCATGGATATGAGCTGACGGGTATGTAGGGGCTTCAAGGGCTTGAAGCAGGCAATCAAGCTGGAATTCAAGCTAGCGCGCTACGACAAGGTAGATATGGCAACGTCTGCGGGTTGGCTCTGACTGACATATCCACAGGCTGTGGAGCACTACAAGGAGCTTCTTACTTATGTCAAGTCGGCCGTGACGCGCAACTACTCGGAGAAGTCTATTAACAACATGCTCGACTTTATAGAAAAGTCAGCAGAAGACGCCGACGCCTACCGCTGCATGGAAAAGTTCTACGCGCTCACCCTTGACATCTTCCAGAGCACCAATAACGAGCGACTTTGGCTAAAGACAAACATCAAGCTCGCCCGGCTGTGGTTGGATAGGAAGGACTATCGGCAGCTTACGGACAAGCTCCGGGAGTTACACAAGGCTTGTCAACTCGATGACGGAACCGACGACCCGAGCAAAGGCACATATTCATTGGAGGTCTACTCGCTGGAGATTCTGATGTATGCCGAGACCAGGAATAACAAGCGGCTAAAAGTAGTCTTGTCCGAATTCAACATTGTCCGCATCATCGCTAAACACTACGACAGGCACTGTACCAGCGAGCGCTCAAGGTCAAATCGGCCGTGCCACATCCCAAGATTATGGGAATTATCCGGGAGTGTGGTGGCAAGATGCACATGAGCGAAGGCAAGCACCCAGCTGTCCGAGACTCCCAGTCGGTACTAACGCGTCCCAGAGAACTGGAAGGGGGCGCAGAGTGACTTTTTCGAGAGTTTCAAAAACTACGACGAGGCTGGATCGCTTCAGAGGATCCAGGTTCTCAAGTATCTAGTTCTGGCGACGATGCTGTCGGGGTCGGACATCAATCCGTTTGACTCGCAAGAGACCAAGCCGTACCAGAACGACCCGCGCATCTCTACCATGACGGACCTTGTCAACGCCTATCAGCTCGAAGACATCCACGGGTACGAGAGGATTCTGCAGAACAACAAGGAGCTGCTTGAGGATCCGTTTATTGCCGAGAATATTGACGAAGTGACGCGGAACGTGCGCACCAAGGCGGTGGTCAAGCTGGTTGCGCCCTACACCAGGTTCACATTGGCATTCATCTCGAAACAGCTCAAGATCTCCCTTTCCGAGGTCCAGGAGATCGTAGGGTTTCTGATTGTCGATAAGCGGCTGCGCGGCAAGATCAACCAGCAAAAGGGAACGGTGGAGATAGAGAGCAGCACAGACATGGATCGGGTGCAGGCAATGAAGGAATGGAGTAGTGCGATTGGATGTCTGTGGCAGACGGTGTTGAACGAGGGGGAGGGCTTCAGGGCAGACGAGAGTGGCTCACAGTTCACGGGGGGTGGTGGTGGTGGTGCAGGGGGCGCGGGCATGGTTTGGAGCCAAGGTTCCATGGGCGGCAAGTCTGGACGAGCAAGAGGCAAGGGCCTGGGGCGGATGTCGGGAATGGTAGGGAAAGGATGACTTGCAGCATCGGTCGCGGGCGGTCCACAAGACAACCTGTAACTGGGTTGCCGGGCAGACCACGGGGACACTGGCAGTTGCACATTACCGTCACCGAGGCGTCTCTCACCTGAAAGATTGAGACATGCGGTCAGGGTGCTCGAGGCGGCGGGCGAGGGTTGGACGGTCGGGTAGCACCGGGCAAGAGTTGGCCTGCACATGGGCAGTAGGCGTCTCAACATGGTCGCTGGGGCGGCGGACATGTTCGGTCACGCAACAAAGTGCAATTAGCCACAGGTCGGTAGCGGTCCAAGTCGTATGTATGTAACATGGTCTCGTTTTCTTGCTGCAACCCGCCAAGGTTCCGATTGCGCGGTCATCGCGGAAGCTTGCAGCCCCGGTGCGCCTCGACAGCATGCTGGGTGTGAGTGGTGGACGGTGACGCAGCGACCGGCGGCTTCGCTTTGGCTGCAACGCGATCGATCTCGGCCTCAGCCTTTTGCGAATGCGACGCTGGGTGTTTGTGTTTTGGAGCTGCACGCTGCTGCGAGCTGCGAGCTGCGAGCTCGATGCTAGACTCCGGGGAAGCGGGCACGGACGATGAAGGCTGGCGCAAGCGAGCCGCTCAGCTAATAACAGCCCCCCCCTTCATCCTTCACGCACCGCGGCCAGGCCTGACTCGCGCCTGGTGTGCTATCGCTAACTTCTTCCAAGCTCATCTCGGGTGCCATGTAGTTGTTTTTTCTTCTGTCGCATCAGCGCCACGCCCTCGCAGAGCGAATCATGCAATGCAGGCCCGCCGCTGTGACAAGACCGCTCAGACGCGAGAGGCGAGCTCCCGCACCAGCCGCTGACCCTCTTTTTTTTTTCCTTCGACGCCATCTTGCCCAGGCATGCTGCGAGTGCATTCCACTGCGTCACACAGCGTTTGGCCGCCCTCCCTCGTCGATTGCATGCATGCACCACACAAGCCTCAAGACTCCGTCATTATTCCGGTTGGCGGGGCTGCTCGAGTTGCTACGCCTGCCGGAGCCTCCCGGGGGTGGGGGGGGGGCTCCCCCGATTCTGTCATGGTAGCCGTCTCGTGATAGTCAGTGTCCCGCGGTTCTATGCTCGGCGACTCCATGTTTGACGTGATGAATGTCGAGAGGGAAACAGAGTCAGAGTGCACTTCAATTTCCTCATGTGTGCCCTTCAAGCCTAGCCGGCTCCAGAATCGATAGGATCCACGGCCAGCCGTGGTTGCGCATCGACTTGGCCCATTTGCCCTCGAGTGATGCACCCTCGTCTCTGGCCTCGATAGTAGTTGCTTTTGCTGGATGCCTCCTCCTGGCGCTCCTTGTGTCGAGGGCCTCCCTCTTGTACGCCGTCACGTTCCGCCCTCTCTCCTCTCTCCTCTCTCTCCTTCTCTCTTCCTCCCAGGTGTCCGGTGCAACATAGACCGGCTGTTCCAACGCGCCTGGACGAAAGTGTTGCAACTTGCCTTGGTACCTGGCATCTGGAAATCCACTGGCACGCCGACGATCCGTCCTTGTCTCTGCCATATATTGGCGCTGTGCCCCTGGACGCCGGTGGGTATCACAGCAACGACACAGCTTCCAGCCCACGGTGGCGGGTCTCTGCACCTACTAAAGACACTGCTGCCCTCCCCTCACCCCCCCAGCAGCTCGTGGACGAATTGCTGCTGAGGTCGATTGCGCGTTGCCGAACCTGTTGTGGAATCACTGCATCCAATTGCCAGTCATTGCCGCCAGTCACGCCCACCAAGGCCACCAAGGGAGGCAACTGAGGGCACATTGCCGTGGCATCGAGAACGTCGCAACCCCCTCGCGCAACACTCACACGCATACATCCACTCACCCGCACACACACACAAACCTACTCACACACACACACCGGCCATCTTGGACAAGATGAGCAGGCAGTCGGTTATGGCGGGCTTTCACGGGCACCAGTACCCGCACTCGCATCTACACCAGGGCCACTATCGAGTTCCGGCTCAGAGCCACTACCAAAACGGGTTGGCGTTCGCTATCCGCGCCCCGGTCCTTCCTCCCGGGAGCTTTAATCATCACACTGGCCATCACCACCCAGGCCACCAGCACCGCAACCCCCACCTCAACATGGCCGCATACCCATCCGACGACGAGTATGCTCACCTGCAGAAGCTGTCGAGCGAGTACGAGCCAGAGGCCACTGTAAGTTGCAATCATGCTGCCGCTAAGTTGTAGACGGGGACCGCGCTGACTGCCCCAGGGCCCACTGGTTGGCCAACGCCAAAGCAGCGCTGCCATTACGACACAATATGCCGCCGCAGATCCCGTCTTCCAAGTCAAGACGGCCGCACTGCCTGCCAAATATGCCTACTTCCGCACCTGTCGCGGCGACGGCCACTGTGGATGGCGGGGTGAGTTTTCCACCCACCTGTTGAGTGCTAGTCTGTTTTGCCCGGTGCTAAAATGAAATCAACAGCAATCGCCTTTACCTACTTTGAGGCCCTGGTGCGCCTGGGCGACGTGAACAAGTTTGACGAAGAAGAAGCCCGCCTCAACTCGCTGGGCAATCTGCTCGAGCACATTGGCTACTCGCGCGACATCTGGATTGACTTTGCCGAGGAGGCCTTTGAGCTGCTGCACAAGCTTGCCAACTCGCTGCGTAGCATGGACGGTCAAGCCGCCGACATCCTTCTCACCACCTTTAACAACATGGGCGAGTCCATGGCAATCATCACTTACGTCAAGGTGGGCAGCCAGCACCTCTTTCGCTGTCATCTCAGGGCTAATTGCAGATGCAGCTTCTTGCCAGCGCCTGGATACAGACTCACGCCGACAACTTCAGGCACTTCATAGACAGTGGCGACGTCAAGGGCTACTGTGCCAACTACATTGAGCCCACACAGTGTGAAGCTGACAACATCGGCGTCGCTGCTCTCGCCGAAGCGCTTGTCAAGCCTGCCGGCTTCGGTCTTGAGGTATGGTATCTGGACCGCTCACCAGGGGAAGAGATCAACCGCAGCTTCTATCTCGAGCCAACCGACCCACATCATCGTCCCATCGCCGGTGCCCCTATGCTGAGACTGCTCTACCGGCCGTAAGTCCATTACATTGCTGCAACTTCCCCTTCCGCACGCTGACCCAAAACCAGCGGCCATTACGACATCCTCTACAAAGCCGAGGATGTGCCCCAAGTTCAGCAACAGCCTATTCCGCCACAGCAACCACTACACGTTGCTCTAGCCAACTACACTGACGACTTCCTACCCACTGCAACCAATGTCGGTGACGTGATGAACATGATCCCGGGAATGTATCCCTCTGGTGTTGGTCTAGGCCAACGGTGGCCTTCGCTTTCGTACGACTTCAGCCCAACCCCCGCTTCTCTCCCTCAGGTTACGCCTGTCCAGCCATATGCCCCAGCGCCAACACCTGTAACACCGGTTAGCGCCTCTCATATGGACTTTGTTACATCTATCCACTCTGCCAGCACGAACCAGTACAACCCGCCGAGTCATCACAGCATCCACCTCGAACAACCTCCTGTGACACTTCCCATACATCCTCCCCCGCCGCCTGTGAGCATTGAAAGGGCAGCTCCTGTATGCGTCGAAAGGGGCGGTCCTTTCCGGCCTTCCATGTACGAGCTGGAACCAGGTTTTGGATCATCAATGCAGGTGCAACCGTTCCAGACGGCCATATTTCGCAAGTAAGCAAACCCGCTAGCTCAGCACCTCTTTCCTCGACTGACAGAACCAAGTTCACATTTCAACACCGCACACTTTATGAATCCCGACTTTTCACCTGAACAGTGGAATCCGGACGGCGAGTACGCTACGGGAAACAAAGGTCGGCACAAGTCACACTCATCCTAACACCTTTGCCCCCCTCACTTTCGGTCTATCTACCTTCTTTCCGGTGGCTTCTTTTAAACATCTTAGCGAGTACTAGCGTGGCGTTTATCGACCTTGCTCTGCTTTCCTCGCAACATGCATCATCGTCTCAATGGCCCTACCACACTGACGATGATCTACGGCCGACACCACTCAGTTCCTCATATACGGAAAAGCAATGGTACTCCAAGTGCCTGCATTCGGGTTCATTCGGCGGTTTACATTTGCTTTTACTTGAGCATCATCTACAACACATCATCTCCCTTCCAGCGATGTACCATCTCTTCTTCCCTACAAGTCAACTCCGCAAGGATACACGACCGTGACGAATACCAAGACTATCTGCCTCAGGGTGATCGACCTTAGAGTTGAACATCTTTATAGTGGTTTCTTGTCCTTCTACTTTCCATAACATTATCGGCCATGGTGCACACACACACACACAATCCCCGGTATATTTTAACCTTACACCTTTCCTCGATATAATGAAAAACACTATTCGGTATGCGCTGTCTCTCTGGTTCTGCCACTTGTGCCCTGTCATCAAAGATCAACTCAAACTTGGGCCGGCAGTGTCTTCCGTATCTATCCCTGGCAATGCCTGTGCACGACACGACACTGAGCGAATAAGGGTGGGGGAATTGGCGAACCCCTGCAGGGCGGGAAATTCCGGATCCTTCACAAGGTGATAACCGAAAGGCCCCTCCTCCGTCACAGGAGACGGGCTCGTGGGACTCGGTCACGCGGTAGATAAGAAAGACAGTCAAAAATAAACAAACAATGCAAAACTAGGTATCCCCAAAATCACTGCCCTCGTGCATACGTGATTGATTACCACATCATCAAAAGTGAAGTACGGATACCGACCCGCCCTCCCCCGCCTCCAGCATGTTGTAAAAAGTGTAAGTATAGACGGGCGACCAGGATGTCTGTCCATAAGATATGATCCTACACTATTGGCGTGCGGCTTACAAGCGATGGCGCACACGACGTTTGAATCTTGCAACGGGAACAAGAGAGGGGCGGAGTTTGGATTACATGCACCCACATACGCCCACCCACCCACTGTATAGTACATGCATCTAGATCGCGACGCAGTAGAATAATCCATGATGCTGGTTGGGCCCCGCTTTGCTTATTTGCCGCTCTCGCATGTACATAACATGTTGGGTGCGTACGTTCATGTAGGCCACCTGCAAGCCACGGCAGGGCAAGTAAGAGAGGGGTATGCCGGTTCAGATTGTGTGAGGCTGACAGAACGGTGAGAAGGAAGGAAAAGAAAAAAAAGCAAGCAGAAAACCAACAAAAAAAACTAAAAGTCTTCCCCACAGTATATTTTCGGTCAATATTTGCTTCTTTGTGGCGGCTTGGGGCTGTCTCGGCTCAGAGCTGAGGAGGAAGTAAAAAGAGAAAAAAAAATAGATAGATAGGTGGATAGGTTTTCACGCAAGATGACCAAGGGTCAGTACGTAAACTTGAACGGCCCAAAAGATTTCTTTGATCCTTTGGTTTCATGCACCTTGCAATACGAGACCTCTTGATCCTGCTCCGGCTAGATACAGGTACCGTTCTGAGCAGAGCAGAGCAAAGACAAGATACAAACTTCTGCAACAAACGCCACTTGTTCACCGTCTTTCTTGTGCGCTCGGGAAATGAAGACAGGAGTGAGGAGATTTGTCATAGAGCATACGGTTGCATTGTCGAACGGCTGTTCGCAGGATCGGGTAACGTCGAATACGTTTCTAGTGTACTTTTTCTTCTTCTTCTCTGCCCTCTGAGCGAGTCAGGTGCGCGCAGCCCGGGGAACCCACGCCTGCGACGACCTATACTTGACGGGCCGTTATAGGCACGGAGGGTCGCCCGAGTCGTACCATATGCGAGTGAACTCACACCGCTCAAGACACTTTGTGTTGATCCCTCGATCCACTTGTTTCGCCTTAGCATGAGGATTCCTCTCCTCGATCCTACGAGCTCATATCCAGCTTACGGTACTCTTTGTCAGTTGTCATTGTAGCTGTATCCGTATCGTTAGACCACGTTTCCTACTACTGCTCCACCCCTCTTGTCATGCGCCCTTCTGGGCGGTGTACCACAGTATGAACCGTGAGTCCACCGCGCAAACCGCAAAGTAGCACGGCAGGACGGGTGGAAAGAGTTGCGTGATCGAAACTGGGCCCCGCCTCTGCACACTTGATTTTTTATCCCGCAGTGCAGCTGACATTGATCCAAGCGCGACATGAAAGACACGGCGTACTGCTTGTTCCGTGGGTACAAGCAAGTTTGGTCAATAGTCGTACAATTGCAAGAGAGAAAGAGCTGCACGAGCTACCCCGCTCTGTGTCATGATGGGCTTGCAAAGGGCTTCATTTTGTGGTCAAGGGTTCTTGGTTGCGTCCTCTTGAGAGTTCTCGCGATAGCGTACCAAGTCCGTTTGGTACGAGAATGGCCGTGATATTGTGGAATGAGCTATCGTCGGGGCTCGCCGGTTAGGAAACATGGGCGGACAAGTTTGTAACGATGGATTCGTATGTATTATTGATCAAGTTTCGGATACGCAGGCCTGCCGTGATGTACGGACTAGGCAATGAATGAAGCAGTTTTACGCGGAAAGGTATCACACATCCAGACTGCGTGCGAAGCTTCTCGGAGCCGAGATGCCCGGGTATGGCGGGAAGCATGCGCGACATCAACTACTTCTTGTGCGTCGCAGGGTCCGCCCGGTCGCTCGGACTCAAGATCGGCATCATAGTATGTACGGTTCCAACGTTGCCGGCGGTTTAGGCCTCGTCAGCCGCATCAGTATCGTCTGATTCTGACTCGGAGGTGGCGTCAGTGCAGTCGTTCATCTCCACGTCGCCGCCTGCATGACAATGGTTTGCACCATTGCGGGCTCGGCCCATTGTCTTTTTCGCCCGGACTCTGGCACGATCAGCCCTCTTCTTTTCTTGGCGGACAAAGTAGTCTTTCTCCTGGCGCAATTCTGCTAATTGCGAGAAAGTGACCTTCTGTATGCGTTGCAGGCTTGCTAGCTGCTTCTTCAACTCTTTGACTTCTGCTTGTTGAGCATTGGCTGATGACATGGACCCATTTGCACCATCTCCATCAAGTGCCATGAAGTCGGCCGATGAACCAGAGCCCCCTTTAGCCTGGGCGTTCCATGAGTCCAATTCGGCTAAGCTCTCTTCCAGCATATCGGTAGGAAAGCAGGGATGGGTGAGGGCGTCTTTGAATGCACTCTTCCCCGTAGACGTCTTTTCTGTGGCAGATACGTGAGGCACGTGCAGCCGAGCCGTCAGCTGCATGTTCAAGGTATAGTTTGGCGGGATCAGGCCATTCCCGCTGCTTGTCAATCCGGCATCCTGTTTCGGTTTTACAATGGTATGGATCTTGAAGCTTGGCTCCCGCATATTGGGGAAGCCGGCAGGTGGCAGAAAGTGAAGGTTTGAAACAGGGCCTGGTAGATTGGCAGGTGTAGAAAGATAGTTTGCCTTTGCAACATCCCAAGTCGCGATCTTGCCACTTACATGGCCAGATATCAATGTCGTGCCATCCCAGCTCAAACTCAGACTGAGCGCACCACCGAGTTTCTGCGAGTCGGCACTGAACCGCGTCTTCGGTGAAGGTTGTATAGGGCGGTGAGACGACGCACTGTCACGGAGAAGGTCGAGCGAGGTGTGCTTCTGCATGTCATCATCATAGAAGTCAATCGTCTGTAGGCTGCCATCGGCATAGGCAACATAAAAGGCCCGGTCTGCAGGATCCAGAGTCACTGCGGTGGGCGCCTCGTGCAGCAGATATGTCCTCAGCGCGTGTCCGTTATGGTAGTCCCACACTATGGCAGATTTGTCCCCGGATATAGAAACGGCGATATTGGCACTGCTCGAACTGTGCCCGCAAGCGATGGACGATATGGGGCCACGGTGGGTGGAAAGTGTATGGATGGGCGAGCGAGAGGCATCAGGAGAGAAGGAGAGTATCGATGGCAACGCCCATACATGAACCATGGCGTCCGAGGAACCAGACAGGAAGAAATTGGAGGAGGGGTCGACGACAATGCAAGTTACTGGCTGGAGATGGGACGTGGATGTAGAGACGAGGCGACCGGAGCAAATCTGGAACATGAATGCATATATATCAGCATATTTCTCCTTGCTGGAGCTGCCGCATCCGCATCTGGGCTATAAACTGACCTCCCACACCAATATCCGTCCGCCCTCGGTCCCCAGCAGCAGTACGCTGGCTTGGGCGGCGAGGGCAATGCTATGTATCCGCTCTGGAAACGGCACCAGCGCTTCCTGATTGCCCTTTTCTCTGCTGTAGACATGGACAATCGCCTTGTCCGCCTGCGCGGCGAAAATGTGCGAGCTGGTCACTGCAACGCCATTTGGCGCAGTTGCGCTCTTCTTGAAGACATGTCTCTGCGCGACCAATGGCTGGAACTCGTGGACGAAGATGCCGGCATCCTTGGTGACGCCTGTATTCGGCTTGGTCGAGGCCGAAATGGCGGCCACGAATTGTTCGGTGAGCATGGCCGGGCGTGGTTTGTTGAAGTCGGTCTTGTCGCGAGACTGAAAGTTGGAAGCTCTAGAAATTTTGGTGGAGCCCGCGAGTCGCGTCTTTACTGGTAGCGGGCAGCAGGCGT
>Ga0265797_10008218_pt1 | contig 13972 bp, 12 predicted proteins | sample P2T30metagenome_FD_192433 | JGI IMG/M metagenome (GOLD analysis project Ga0265797, IMG submission 192433) | Plant litter microbial communities from East Loma Ridge, Irvine, California - P2 T30 | ecosystem: Environmental > Terrestrial > Plant litter > Unclassified | place: USA: California... | reverse complement strand
GTAGCTCAATCGGTAGAGCGTGTGGCTCTTATTAACAGCAAAGAGATCAACCTCAAGGTCGTGGGTTCGAGCCCCACCTTCGGCTATTCCTATCATTCAAGCTCATCAGAGCAGCTGTTCTTTTGCTATTTTGATGCTTGCTTTGGCTGACTGATCTGGTGGGTACTGCCGGATCTTTTGTTTGGTGCTGGGGTGAGTGGGTGTTGGTTGTTGATGGCCTTGGATCAATGGTAGCCTACCAAGCACAACATCCGTCTCACAGCGGATTCATGGTATTTTTCGCAGTACAGTCATCGGGCATTCCACCTGTATTGTTGACAGGTGGAGCAGATACCAAGCTTCCTAAACAAAGTCAGTAAGCAGTCAGGCAGTCAAAACCCAACACATTCACCAATCAAGCATTTGACCTTTGACGTTTGCGAACGAGACTCACGGATTGATAAAACGCTGATTCCCGCAGCTTCTGCAGAACCCCTGCTGAGGGTTCGAAGTCGAGGCGATCGTTGTCGGCTCGTCTACCTGCGGCCATGATAGCATTCTCTGAACAGGTTCGGGATGTGTTATATCCTGAGGTTGCTGCTGGTATGGTGGGACTTGCGAATACAGGTTTGGTCGGTTGTCTGAGCTGGGTGTGGAGTATGCTCTTGATTGAGGTGGGTAGCCTGGGTGAGAGTACGGGTCTGGTGGCGAGGATGAATCTTGCATCGACCGCTGCTGTTGTTGATGGGGCGGTGCGTACGTCTCTTGCGTCGACCGCCGCTGGTGTTGACTTTGATATGGCTGGGAGGTACCATATGGAGGTGGAAAGTAGCCTCCTTGAACTTGAGAGCCCTGTGGGTGGTCTGCGTAATACCCCGCGGATTCTCCCCGGCGTTGTTCACCAGGGTGCGGATTGCTGAACGACCTCTCAGGCTGGTATGGCGGCCCTGGTGGACGATACTGGTTGGCATATTGTTCGGGCTGAGTACCTGGGCGCTGCGGCGGGCTGCCCGGATACGCTTGGCCGGCAGGATTGTTACCTGGCGGCTTGTGTTGCGGTCGCTTGGGGATTGGCCTGCCTTTGGGTATCGGAATTTCTGGTTCGTCCTGGTCGCCACCGGTGCGAAGCAAATGATCGCGACCAGCCGACTGGAAGGCTTTCGTCACGCTAATATGTTTCATGCTCCTTTGAAACTTTGAGGAGACGTCTTCGGGCATGATTGTCAGACAATGTGGAGCCAAAAGGCAGTCCTGGTGATGCACGGCAGCAGGGTTCAGTGTGGCTATGCGTATATACGTGTGGAGGAGACGATAATGAAGCAATGCCGCAGAAATGGTGCTCGCAAGGTTCTGGAGGTCCTGGGAGGGAAGAAAAATGATTAAGGTCGAATCGATCCACTTTAAGGCTGTCTGTCTATGGCCTGTCTGGTTGCCTCTCTATGTTCGAGCGGACAGCAGTCGCCTTCGGTTTCCAGCTCACGATCTGCATGCGATATTGCGTCTGCCGAGCACGTTGCAGTTTGTACGAATGAGCAACCTCAGAACGTGCTGCCGTCAGCTGCACCTAAGACCTGTGCGACGCCCCAGTCGCCTGATCGTGCCTCGGTCGCAATACATGTTTGCCTTCTTATGCAAGTTTCGTCTCAGCCTTGTACTCGACCGGTGAGCATCAGCCTTGCTGTTTCTGATTTGTCGGCTGCCAGCTAAGCCCTCGTGCACTCAGCCTTGTGGTCTGGCACACCAACTTGTACTCAGCCTCGTTGACTCGATTTATGCTACCGCTTCCCGGCCCACTTCGATAGCGTTGGGCTGGAGACCTGCACTCTAACAGACCTTGCCGACATGTCATCTTACCGTGCACATAGTTGGGCTTCACCATCGGTATCGTCCATCGACAAGGTACGCCAACTGACAAGTTCAGACTGTTACCATCTCTAACACAGCTGGCAGGCCCCGAGCGTGGACCGTGATATCGAGAAGGGATGCATCTCGATGCCGCTAGATGCGAAGAACAACATAGCTTGGCAGTACCACGGTTATCCAGCTCTTTCGAAATGGATGGCTTCCTCGAACGACTTCTTCCTGCTTCGGAGATTTTCTCCCTTGCAAGTCCGATGCTTGTTACATCTGCAGAACCAGATCGCGGTCAGAGGTAGACAGCTCGACGAATGGGACAAATTTGCCGTGTGCCAGGAGCCTGAAAAGGGTAGTAGTGGCTGGATTGACGATGACCCCGAGACTCTTCCTGGTAATCCCAGACCTCGGATCCTCCGTGAGCTTTTGCCAATGCTGAAAGAGTACAGTGAGTTTCCCCAGACTCTGTCTGATGTTCCTTCGAATTACCCTCAATCTGACGACTGAAGCAGATGAACTCGTCGCTTCTTTCTCAAAGCTGAAACAAATGCAGACGGCCACACCTCGCCAGACAAGAAACATTGCCAACTGGTTCAAAAGCTACGGAGAAGACGCGATCGATCCCGAAGAGCAGCACTACAAGGACCACCAGGGCGATCTCGTAACCATGATCTCCAGGCCCCAGTACCCGCTCATCGCCCTTCTCCACCGCTCCAGGATCATCCGCCGCATGTTCAAGCTGAAGATCCGTAGCGACCGCATCGCTTCGGACTCGACAACATACACAAGCACCAGAGGGCTGGAAGTCTTGGCTGCGATGCTCTCTCTCACCGTCGGGCTGTCGATGACGTTCGCTTCGATCTGGTGGCTCAATTTCGTCGATGACAAGGTCTACCGGCTGGCCATCATTACTGCATCGGGTGCCGTCATGTCTCTCATAACGTGGGTGGCTGCTGGCAATCGGCCTTTTGAGATTTTGGCAACTTTCGCGGCGTACATGGCGGTGCTTATGATCTATCAGCAGATCGGATCGTGATCGAGTTGGGCGATGTTGGTGTAGGTGGAATGAGATGCGAAATACTTCTGCGTTCCGTGTCCAAGTCCCACCCTGGATCTTGGACACAAGGAACGCATTTCGCAACTGGACTGACGCCTGCCGTCTACATTCTGGGCTGGAACCTTTGCTTTGTACGATCGGAGATTGCAGCGTCAACATAGTGCTGCCGCACTTTACAACGGCACGAACCCAATGCACTGGGGTTGTTACATCCGGGAGCAGGCGAGGGCGCATAGTCAAAAGAAAGAGATCGGATCCCGTAAACGAGTCCCAGAGATTAACCAGATGTTGAAGGCATACGACTGGTGATATCTTGTGTCATATAAGTGGAGGGCGACAATTCAAGACATCGAGATAAAGCGCAAAGACTTGCAAGAGATTCTCAGTTGACCGCCCATTCTAGTGCTACAGAACTCATCGAACAGCCTTGAAAGAACATCCGATGCTAATGAGCGTATTGTCGGGGTATCTTTTCCATCCCCTCTCCCGGTCAACCAACACAGGCCAAAGCTACACTGTGATGCCATGGAGCTCAGTAAGGCTGACCTTCGTAGCCTCGGCGTCCATGTCATACTTGTCACTGACCAAGAGGACCGACAATGCCCACGTCGTTACACTACGCTGGATATGTTGACGAACTCTGTCGTTGTTGAGCAAACCAATGTGGAGGGTCAAGAATGAGCTGTTCGGCGTCACGCAAGATGGGCTGGAAGCCGCTATGGACCGCAAGACTTTGACTAGTCGTTTCTGTGCGTGGAAGAGCGCCTGTTGCAGGGTTATGGTGGGAATATTTGGCCTGCTACTACGCCTAGAGCTGAATGGGCAAAAAGAGAAATGCAAAAACATACAACAGGCGGGATTCCCAGATGGTCACCCACTCTAGTACTAGTCGCCCGGTTCAGTGCTTATGTATGGCAGAGCGGACGGGATGCCCAGTTCTCACTGACCTATGGTCGTATGTGGTTGCTGACCTCCATTCATACTTTCTTTCATTACAATTCAAAGGTCCGAATGCTATCAACGCATACGCGTCAAGACCAAGGGACGTCGATGCGAATCGCAGTAGTGTTGACTTCACATCATCTTTCCTGCAAAGGAATGGACATCATCGTATTCCAAGACAGTCTTGGGTGTCTCTATTATACGTTTACCTGCCTGCGTGCTGACTTCATACAGTGAGCTTGATGCTTGCGTCGGGGCTTGACAAGCATGCACACCCCCATTCCTTGGCCCCAACCGGAGAGGAAACCTCCAGCGCCAGTCACGCACCAATCACGACACGCGATTATCAAATGGGACTCGGCAATCGCATCATTCATCGTTCGTTGCTTGCAAGACTACAATGGTCGCTCTTGAGCCATCTGGAGTTTCTCACTCCCAAATTTTGACCTTGCTGTAACAGCTGCTGGATATGTCACTGTTCAGTGAACCCAGGTCGATCGCAAACAGTTCTTGCCGATCTTGTTATCACGTGAGTCGGACATCATGTCCTCATGATTGGCGCGTGTCAAGCGCTGAGATTTTCCCAGTTTGCACGTTATTCACCGGTGAGTCGCGCCTCATTGTTTACACGCGGGTCGAAGATCCTGTCTTCATGATTGGTGCGTGTCTGACGCTGAGAGTTTTCTTCTTCCTCTGGGGTGTTTGTTGTATGTTCACCGGAGCGACGCGCCTCCTCATCATCCTTACGTTACGATGGAGGTAGCGGCGCAAGATTGAACTCGGTTCATTGGTGTTCCACCTCCATGGCAGACTGGCTACTTATCGTACGAACAATAAGCGATAGTCAGTAGCTACGTACTGTCTTGTGGCTAGGGCGAACACACATTTTCAGTGCGTAGCAGGCAACAACTTTTCAAGGCGAAGCGTGTGCAAAGACGTGAACAACACCGACTACATAAGAAGCGTGAACATCATATTTGTCGGGCAGCCTGGACGACGACGCAAGTCGACATGGTGATTTGATCAGAGCTGAGGGTCTATTAGTGTATGTATGTTACTAGGTAGCATGTTCTCGTTGCGACAGCTCGTCGGTGGGGAGACAAGATTCTGCGACTTAAGGCGCGAACAAAGTGATTATTCATTTGCTGCACCACACGTATCCTACATGCAATGGCTCGGGTATCGCAAGCATGAGTTCTTACTCGTATGGATCTCTTCGGTAATTTGACGTGCTATAGCTACCCTCCATAATTCAAAACACGTTTCCGAATCTTACAGCACCCGATCATTCGCGATCACGCAGATTCTATGGTCGTCCCCTTGGCCTCGTATGATTGGTGCGTATCGAGCGCTGGGGGGTTTTCCTCCGATGGTGACAATGCTTGGCAAGGTAACAAGCCCCTTCACCTGTCATTCCTGCTGTTGCGTGCGCAACTTTATGTCTTCACAATTTGAAGCATCAATTTTGGTCGCTGTGATGATATTTGCTGAAACTACCCTTCAGATAACAGAAGTTGATCTCCTAAACCTTACCGCACTCCGCGTTTCGCAAAGAAAGTTGCCGAGAGTATCTTTGTTTCGAAGTCTGGGTGACTCGCTCCATCCCCAAATCCACCAGCAGCAAGCTGCATCTTTCTCATCTGATAGGTCTGAATCTGCTGCTCCACTGATCCATCGACGCTGTAATGAATGATGGTCGCGTTCCTTTCTTGTCCCAGGCGCACCACTCGGCCGATGGCTTGATGTTCCACCGCCGGATTCCACTGTGGCTCAAGAATATGAACTCGCGTGGCGATCGTGAGGTTCAAGCCTAGTGCGCCAGTACCGAGAGTCATGAGAAGTGTAGACACGTTTGGGTTGTTTGTGAATTCGTCGAGGGCTTGGTTCCGGAGGGTTTGTGGTACGGTTCCATCGATGCGGACATGATCGATTCCTGCATCGTTGCAAAGGCGCGCCGCAGTGTCGAGAGTCTTCCTCCATACGGAGAAGACGATGCTCTTCTCTTTGCCCAGTGAAGAGGACAAGTCTTGGATGAGCTTCTCGAGTTTTGTGGAGCGTGTGATCGCCGGTTCTGGATCGCTTTGCGACACACCCGGGCTTAGCAACACCTTCTCGGTGAAGCGTTCGTCACACTTGGGACAGTTGTAGTTCTCGGTGCGGTCTCTTTCATCCGTAGACGATTGGCGACAAACCGCACACAAAATGTGTGAGCAGCTTCCAAGAACTCCAGAGCTCAGGTCTCGCTCTTGGTTGATGATGACCACTTCCGTCGAACAGTTGACGCACATTGCCCGGCCCTCTTCTTGCAGAAGGGTCAAGGCTTCATCGGGGTCGAGATATGAATCGTCAATTTGGTCGTCAACAAGCGGCATGAACGTGCCGAGATTGCAGAAAATCCGAAGCTTGAGTAGGGCATGCAGCATGGTCTGGTTTGTTTTGACGTCAACATGTCCACTGACAGCAGCATCAAGGCGGCGTCTCATCTGTCGGAGTATGGTCTCATAGCCTTCTGATTCAGCGGCAGAGAAGGCTAAGACATGCTTGACAGACCGCGGATCAGGCAGATCGAGCAATGCCTTTGTTCTCCGTAAGCATATTGGCGAAAGGACCTGGCGGAGCACATTGCAAGCCTGGCGGAAAGACTTCCGTGTCACTTTGGCGACATTGTCGCGGAAGCTGTCGGGTTCCTGCAGCAGCGGTACTCTACAGAATCGCAGCAAAGACGCTAGATCCTCCACCTTGTTGGATATTGGGGTACCGGTCAAGCACCAGTGATGCGTTGCGTACAATGCCAGAATGGCCTTGCACTGTGCTGTCCTTGCCGAACGAATTGTGTGCGCTTCGTCGAGGATTATACGAAACCAGCGGAGGTAGTAGAGAACCTCACGCCCACCCTTGTAGCTCCTACGATGCTCTGTTGTTATCGTGCCATAGGTGGTGAGAACGATGTCATAACAATCAAGCTCGCGGGCTGACTTGACTCTGTCATGGCCATGATATTTGGCAACGCGCAGTGTCCCGGGCACAGTGTGCTTCTCAATCTCTTTTTTCCACTCTTCGAGTATGAGCAAAGACGGGACAACGACGAGCGTTGCCTTGACTGGTGTCACCAATCCATGGCTCAAATGCTCAGCGCCCCTCTGTGCGGTAAAAGTCTCCGCCCGGTCTCTGGATGTGCTGATGAGGGCGATGGAGCTGAGAGTTTTGCCGAGGCCCATGTCGTCCGCCAGAATGCCACCGGCAGGTTCGGATGGTCGATCTCGGCGCTCTGCTGCAGTCACTGTATGACGGTACCTGAGATTAGACAGTCAGTAAAATGTTCCAAAGCCGATGGCACCACCGCACACCCCAATAATGATCCAGTGAGATACCCGGATTGAGGCTCCTCGATTTGATTGCATCTCACTGGTGGCGAGAGTGTTTGGATGTACCAATGGTGATGATACCACCGCACACTCCTAATCGATCCAGTGAGATACCGAGTTCATCAATCCGAAATTGCTTTGCATCTCACTGGTGATGTGGGTGTTTCGATGTACCATGCTGATGGTACCTCCGCACACTCACGCTTGATCCAATGAGATGCCAATTTTGACAGTCTGAAGTTTCTAAGCATCTCACTGGTATTGGCAATGAGGGCTGTTTCGATGTCCCAAGGTCGGACCACTAGCAACTTACACAAGCACACCATTCTCATCAGTTGCAGATCTCCAGTACCTCAACGCGTCATCAAGCCTTCCGCTCTCACGATTGGCCATGAAGCCAAGAGCATCCCTCTGGTGCCTAACAAACCGAATTAATCCAACGCCGTCGATACTAGCTCCTGCAGAGACTTACTTGAGGAGCGGGGTTGCCAGGTGAGAGACGTCCAGATCCGAATGGCCGGTATCAAAGTCTGGGAGCTCGTCAAGCACGCGATTCCAGCTTTGCTGTTCGACAGTAGGTCGGCCTTGTGTGAGCCCAGCAAGCCAGATATCAACGTCTGGTAAGTCCTCGAACGTCCAGACATGGGGATTTTCGTAAGGATCGCGTCCACGCTGCAGTGGATCTTGTAGGAACAAGTCGCGATCAGATAAGATCTCACCCACAAGCTTGCCATCCGAACTTGGCCCAGAGACATTGATGCTGAGCTTGAAGCGGATTGGGGTAGTACCGAGACCGAGGTCATTATATTTTGAGATGAGACCCTCGAGAGAGTCTCGTGCCATGTATGCATGGAACTTCATGCGAGGGAGTGCAGCAATCTTGTGCAGAGCAGTGCTGGCTGCTCTGTTCAGCTGTGCGAAAGCTTCATCGTCTGAGATACCGACCGTTATTAGTGACTGGTCAACATGTAAGGAGAGCTCGACGTGGTCGCCATCGTTGCCCTGCAAATAACGCGACAGTCTGCCCCGGAGAACCTGGCATTGCACGTCACCCAGCTGTGTCAAGACATCAGTGACATGCGTAATAGTATTGGAAAACATGTGCAATTTACTAACCATACCATAGCATGCCAGATTGCAATCTCTGTGGGTGCTGTCGTTCACGTTGTGTCCACTGTAGAGTAGCTCAAGTAGATCGCTACCTGCATCTTCGCTGACACTGCTGGGATCGTCATCGCTAGAGCTTTCGACGCTCTCATCCGCCGTCGAGTGGTTGGGGTCCTCTGCTTCGGATGATACATCACGTCCTTCTGCAGTGTGTGTGGTGGTAGCTGCGGAGATCGCGAGAAGACGGACCCTTGGGTGTTCCGTCCGACGGCGCTTGGCAAAGGGATCCGGCTGTTTCTCTCCGGCTCTCTTTCGGTCCTGGTGTAACTTCCTCATCATCGCACCTTGTGTTTGATGTACAGAGCAAGAGGCACTCGCTGAGCCGATCTTGAAGATGCCTCCTGGCCCTGGCTCAATAGGTAATATGTCGCTGCTGAATTACAGGCGAAGCCGGCTGAGCAGCCAGCGCATCGCCGCAGCTGAAAGCCCAATGCGCTACGCCACCACTCACATGTAGGTACTTATCTTATACCTGCATGATTGCCTAATGCCGCTCCGCCCCAGGCAAACTTGAAGAACCATAGTCTCACACAGAGAACTTGGTGACCCCAAGATTTAAGAGTTGTCTTGGGTCACCGGGCTTCGCCTGCCTCACATACTGAACCAATCGACACATGAATCGCCTCAAACATGAATCAGACAGTATTCGAACGCGAGCTGAAGAGCTTCAAAGCTCATTTGACCCAGACTGAACTGAACAGCTTCGCCGGCACAACCATCCGAGATCTCCACTTGACTATAGCAGGCATCCAGAAGACACAATTGTCGAATCGCACGAACAAGAATGTCACGAGGCTGCGCGCATTTCTGGAGGCCGTTGAGTCGCTTACCAAAGTCCTCGATGTCTTCGTGAATGTGAGCGACTTCGTGGCATTCATTTGGGGCCCTATGAAATTTCTATTGCTGGTAAGAAATACCTAAGTTCTGCTGCCAGTGACTTTCGACGAAGCAATCTGCTGAAGTTCGATGCTCTTTAGACTGCCAGCACGTTTACGGATGCGTTCACTACGCTTCTCGGCACGTACGAGTCAATCAGCCGACAGTTGCCCTTGCTTGTACAGTATCAGACCTTGTTCCAACACAACGACAACATGCGAGAAGTTCTAGGCCACATGTTCCAAAGTGTCTTTGAGTTCCATCTTCGCGCTTTGAGATTCTTTCAAGCGAGCAAATGGAAGCAACTCTTCAAGGCGCATGTTTTTCAGTCCAATTTTGCCGACATCATCGAAAACCTGCGCCAACACAAAGAACTCGTGGACAGACAGGCCAGCCTGATCGAATTTGAGGAAGCCAGTCAGGCGCGCATCGCTTCACGGAAACATCATCAAGATGTGGAAGAGCACGAACGGCTCCGGCGCAGACTGTTCATGCGCGACTGGCTTGATGCTCCTAATATGGCCGAGCATCAAGAGAAGGGCCACACGACTCGAGAGGCTCGTCCGGACAGCGGGCGCTGGCTTCTGTCGAGGGATAAGATCAAGGCTTGGCTTGATCCCGCCATGAGTGTCCCGCCCTGTCTGTGGGTACATGGCATACCAGGAGCAGGCAAAACAGTACTTGCGTCTTTGCTTGTCGAAAGTTGCCAAACGAACACCCACGTGAAGACTGTTTATTTCTACTGTCGGCATGGAGATCCGCGAAGAGACAACTTTATCTCGATGTCTCGCTCGTTTCTCGACCAGCTGTCAAATCTGGACGGCTCTGTCGTCGATTTGCTGTACGACATGGCAGTGAAGAATGACATGTGCTTCAAGACGAAAAAGGCTACGAAAGACTTGCTGCAGCTCTGCCTGGATGCCGCGGGGACGGTTTTCATCATTCTTGATGGACTCGATGAATGTCCAGAGCCGGAACAGGATACTGTCGCAAGATGGCTCAGAAAGTATGTGGACAATTCTGGTGGAACCGTTGACCCAAGTCGATGTGTATTTCTCAGTCAAGACTATACTTCAACCCGAGCTTTGCTTTCGACCTTGCCGACTGTCCGGATCACCTCTGCTGACAACCAGGCCGACATCAGAGCATACTGCTCCGCAGCTTCCAAAGACATCCAAGCTAAATTTGCGGAGACAGATGCACAGACAGCTTTCGTAGTCGAAGCTGTGACAAGCAAAGCCAACGGTATGTGTTATGTACTTATCCCGAAGTACGAACTGTACGCTGACAGCGAAAGGGATGTTTCTGTATGCGACGCTGGTCATGGACAATCTGTTCCAGCAGACAAATCTTGCTGCCATGCGAGCAGAGCTAGAACCAACAGTTTTCCCTGGCGGATTGGACCAAGCGTACGTGTTGGTATGGTGTCATATCAAGACGAACGACCTGCTAACTTCCTCAAGCTATAAGCGCATCTTAGCTCGCGTCTTGGATGTAAATCATCGAGCTTCGCAGGATGCACGACGGCTGTTGACTTGGCTGGTGTGCGCCTTTCGTCCACTCAAATGGCACGAGATTCAATGCGCGGTCTCCATTGACCCCGAAGCTGGCAAGGTGGACCTCGTTCGACGCTTTGTCGTGGAACCAAAGCAAATTTGTGGCTCTCTCATCGAACAACATTCTGATGGGAGCCTGCAACTCGTACATACGACGGCCAAAACGTAAGTTGTCTGTACGTAGACTTGGGATTCCGACGGCTTACTCAATACGACTCAACAGCTTTTTACTTTCTTCCGATGCTTTGTCCTTGTCCGAGCCAACCGAACACCTGCTTATGTCAATATTGTGTCTCGACCAGTTCGGCTTATCGGCATTCAACGACAGTCTCACCACGAACGACCTGGAACAAGACGTCCGAGCAGGAGCTTTCGCTTTCTTCGAATATTCTCTTGTGAACTGGGTTAACCACTTTCTCGCCGGCCTACAACAAGAAAAGCAACGGCAATCCTTTGCTGACGATGACGACTTCGTTGAAATCCTACGCATCTTCCTGGATCGCCACTGGATGACGCCTAAGAAAAGAGCGAGGATGCCATCAAGCATGATAAATTCCGTCAAGGCTCTGCCAGCACTCAACAAAAATCACCAGTCTCGGTTGCTACAAATCATGGCATCGGTGAATCATTTTGCATCATCCGAACTCAAAGAGCCGATCCGCTACGAGACTCTGAAACTATACAGCGTTTTGCGAAAAGTACGCCTGGCAATCGAAGGCCTTGCCCAAGATCCTGGCACCCGCGCCGAGCTCCAAAAGCTTTACGGAGACACGCTATTCAAGTGTCCGCGCTTGTACTGCAAGTGGTTTTACGAAGGCTTCCAGACTGCTGCAAAACGCGATGAGCACATTGCGAAGCATGAGCGGGCGTACTATTGTTCGTACATTGGATGCGTGCATGCGAAACTCGGTTGTACGACTGCCGGCGAGCTGGAGGTTCATTACCGAACTTATCACAAATTATTAGACGCGTCTGACGATTTTTCTTGCAAGCCGGTGTCTGGGTCAACCACTCCGAAACGTACAGCGTCAAACTCTCCAACGCCCAATGCGCCAGCGACAAGCGCTTCAGCGGCCAACGTGTCAGCTACCAATGCATCGACGGCGAACCCTGTTGCACAGAACGGCAACACGCCCAACAACACGGCCACGAGCGCTAAAACCACTGCCACCACCACGATCGCCGGCGAGCCAGCCCCAAAGCGTGTTCGGCTTGTAGGTCCTTTCCCCTGCGACGAATGCTCAAAAATCTTCAAGAGGATATCTCATCTCCGATCACACAAGCAGATACACACTGACGAGAGACCTTTCGGGTGTGTTACTTGTAAAAAAAGGTTCGCGCGTGGGTCAGACCTCACACGTCACGAAGCATTGCATTCTGGGAACAGGAATTACGTTTGTGGTGGAAAGCTTAAAAACGGACAATCTTGGGGCTGTAGGAGTAGTTTCGCTAGACCCGATGGGCTAGCCAGACATTTCACAGGTGCCGCTGGTAAACGCTGTGTCAAGCCTTTGTCGGACGAGGGACTGGGCACAGGTGTCCATAGCACAGTGACCCAATCTACCAGCGCCAGTGCGACCACCAATACGACCGCCAGTACGACCGCCAGTACAGGCGGACCACACAACAGTGCTTCGCCGAGTTCTTCCGGGCCTGATCCGCATTTGACGGATCCGAACGACTCAATCCTTTCGACGCTGGGCTGGAGGAAGTTACCAACAATCTCCCAGCTTGGCCTTGATGCTTCCAGTGATCTCTACATGGTTGGAGACGATGATCCCTTGCCCGATGCTCTTTACCAGCAATATCCTATCCTTGCAGAGATCAATTGGGACGCGCTGCCACCGGAGCAGCCGTAGTGGAATATGACAGACATTAGGCTTGAATTACAACCATCTTTTTGCCTGTTCTCAAATACCATAATTCACCTACCGTACTCAAGATGGCGCTCAAAAGAGCACTCGTAGTGCATATACCTGTGAAGCACACGAGCGTTTCACTTTAGGCCGCAGGACGGTCGAAAGGCGTTTGCATTGGGGTGTGGACAAATACACTTGCATTGAAATCGGGGCTTGTCAAGCGGCCCCCAAGGAGGTGCATTGTGACAGTGCAAACGGAAACAGTGTCGCAGCCACATGCACCAATCATAGCTCACCGTGGACTCTCAAGGCATTTAGCCTAAAGTAAATTGTTACAGTTACAGCTTCGGGGGAATCGTTACGGAAAACGTGTCGCTCTCGTGGGACAACAACCAAAGCTCGCCGCGCAATCTAAAGCTGCAGGTCGCCTTTTCCAATTTCACCACAATGATCAGATTCGGAGGTCATCGAAAATGGATTCTCCTCGCCCGTCCACAAATACTTTTATTAGATCACACGAAGCGTCCCCCGGATGATCACTTAAAATGGGTAGCTAGTGTTTCTCGACTTTGGGCTGAGTTGAGTGGAAGGTGACGAGAGGACGATGCTTTCGATTTTGGCAAAATACTCTTGCCCTGGAATCGGGGCTTGTAATAAGGCCCACTCGCCCTGCAACGACGGAAACAATGTCTCAGCCACACGCACCAATCATAGCTCACCGTGAACTTCAGGGCTATAAGGCATTTTGCCTAACGTACATCCTTACAGCTTTGGGACTGGCTTAGAGCCGTCGGATCGCTAGCTACAGAGCATGGATCGTTTCCATGGCTCAATAGCCGCGCAATCTCTCGCTGCAGGAAACATTTCCCAAGGGGATCTTGGGAGGCCTTCAGAGAATCACCGCAGAAGGTCTGAAGAAATCTCGAAACATGTATTCCAACATTGAGCTGCATCTACTACTCAAGTGAAAGCTATTCACTCAATGTGAATACGTATGTATGGAGATGTTATGCGTAAACTATCGCAGTGACGACATACGCTCTCCGTGTTTCGTGTATTTTCAAGTCGTGAAGGAATTGAACTCAACCCCCAAAGCGTCGGCATCAGCCTTGAGCTTCTTGTTTTTCTTCGTCAGGTGCCACTTCATGACCGCGGCTACGGCAATACCCAAACATGCAAACACGATCTGAAGGATCATGGCCATGGTGTAGCGTGGCTGGTGGCTGTCGGGGAAGAAGTACGGCGACCAGACGTTGCCAAGATGGCCGAAAATGTTCACCATCGCTCCGGAAGCAGCACGCTTTTCCGGTGTCTGGC
>Ga0265797_10008217_pt1 | contig 13974 bp, 13 predicted proteins | sample P2T30metagenome_FD_192433 | JGI IMG/M metagenome (GOLD analysis project Ga0265797, IMG submission 192433) | Plant litter microbial communities from East Loma Ridge, Irvine, California - P2 T30 | ecosystem: Environmental > Terrestrial > Plant litter > Unclassified | place: USA: California... | reverse complement strand
CTCACGCATGCACATGCACATGTGATGAACTGATGTAGGATCGGAAATGTGGGGCCGGGTGTGTGGAGTGAGGTGTCGGACGGGACGGAGTTGAACTCCGAGGCGCTGAGATTGCGCGGGTTTTGGACGCGGGAGGCACTTGTCTTTTTGCTTTGAGTTGGGCATCACCTGTCTTTACTACTACAACCTACTGACTACCGGTATGCAAAACATCTCCCAAGCAATGGGCTACCCGCACACGGAATCCTCGCAAATCACACAAGCGTCATCACCCGCCTTGCTAGATTCGATCTCAGCTATCCTGACTCCTGAAACGTGGACGTTGTGGTCTGTTGTGTTCTTTGCCATGCGGCTCGCCCGGGAGAACTGCTCACATACATATATGAGAGCTCGAGATTCCTACGGCTAGCGACTGACACTCCAGCTGTTCTGATGCCTGGCCGGTGGGTGATCATCAAGCCATCTCAATTGTAGACGTTTCCGTTCTGCTGCTGAGCACCTTGAGTCACCGTCTGGTTCGTCCAGTTGCCCTGGCGATTGTCGGTTCTTCCATCTGTGGTAACAATATCAAAATCCCATTCAAGTTTCTCCTTAGAGCATTGCTGACGTACTATTGTAGATGTTACCATTGTGTTGATTGCCACTGCCTGTAGCATTCTGGCTGCTCCAGTTGTGCCTCGATTGAGGTTCGTTGCTTGGCAAACTCCCAGCATTTATGTTGACACCTGAACAAGTATGGCCCTCCGCGCCGGGTTCGACAAATATGCTGTGTGCACCATGTCGACAGAAGCGGGTCATGTGTCTGGCTTGCTGTGGAGCTGGATCGCACCTGGTGCAATGCTGGCAGCTGCAGACACGGACTTCGTCCATCACAGGATTTGTGAGTCGCTGTCTGGTTCCAGACATGGTGGTGCAGTCGAAATGGAGATCTGATGTCTTCGTAGGCTCCCTAGTCTTGCCGATGCGGTGGCGGGTGGTGTAGATATGGAGTTGAGCGAGCGAGGCGAGATTGCTATGGAAGCGGAAGTTCCACCACCCGGCGTAAGTTGGAGAGATGATGCATGCTTACACGCATCCATATCTTAACCACGGGAAGAACTTGAACCCTGCTTCATCTTCCTTACTCTGCCGTAGCCCTCAACTGCCAAGCAACGGCATGCGTTGTCGTGGCGTTCGGGTGGCTGTCCAAAGGTATCAAGTCACTCAACAGCTCCCGAGTGGCAGTCATTGCATGTCTGTACCATCAGTTAGAAGTGTTGTACGACCGTAGCCAGGAGATGGATATTTTGCTTACCTTGCCAATGTATAGCGCCAATCGACCACATCTCGCCAGGCAGGATGCAAAATAGGACAAAGAGCGCAACCAAATCCATCACGAGGTCATCTCTCCAGACGATGGCGTCCGTATCGCCTGACATATGCCCTGCAGGAGTGATGGCTGCAAGACCTACGTCCAATCATGAAAAGCTGCGAGCCTCCCGTGGATGTTGGCAAAGGACAAGTACATACTCACCCTCGACTATGCCAGCTAATCATGCACTGCGCTTCCGCCTCCAAGGCTGAGCACTTCCGCTGTCGAACATAGCGACTAAGTTCAAGTCTGTCCCCGACTGCACTCGCCGCCCGGAACTTCCGCTTCACATTACACGCCGTAACGTTAAATCATCATCATGTCTGCCACGCTGTAAATCATGAGCACTCGCGAACGACCAACACACTGATGCTGTGCAGCACGATCAGTAGATCAGATGGACAAATGGAAGAATAACACCTGGAAGGGGCAGCGCGCTTCGGACAGCGCATCTCAGCATAACGGCGACATCAACAACCAGAAGACTTACAACAACCAGAAGACGTACGACAACCGGAAGACGTACATCGACAACCAGTACAACAACCCGACTTGGGACCAGCGTTCGAATATTTTCAACTTTACTCACTCGGACCCCACTCCCTCAGAAGCCGAGATAGAGAGCAGGCTCCTCCAGGAGATCCGCGACGGAGCCTCAACCCCCCGCATCGACAAATGTATCGAGTTGGGTGCTCGCGGAACGGGAGTAGACAACGACGGTAATACGCCTCTCCACCACGCTGTTATGCACGGCTCGAAGAATGCTGTGTTACATCTTCTCGAACGGAACAAGGAGAACATCAATGCCCGAAACTACAAGGGGGAGTCGGCATTGGCGCTGGCAAAAGAGGCGCGTCCATCCAGCCAAAAAGAGAAAATCATCAAGATACTGCTCGATGCGGGAGCCAGGGACATCGTCAGCGAGGTAATGGAGGCTCTCGCTACTGTCAGTGGCGACACACACACGAAACCCAAAGCAAAGACGACCGATGCTGCTCCCAGATCTAGTCAGGAGCTCTTCGACCCTGTTCGCTTCCGGGATCTACAATTGCAACTGCGGGATGAAAAGGGGCCTTCTACCTTCAAGGAGCAGTATTCCAACCCTTGGCAGTGGCCGAAGGATTACCGATCGATGCATTGGAAAGAGACTGCAGCAATGGAGGATTTCGACTATGAAGATTGGTGTCGAACGTGCCAAGTGAATACTGGATTTGACTGCCCTCATTTCGAGCGCGATTCTCAAGGCAGGTGGCGGAAACGTTGTTCTAGAGGCTGCGCGGGTCCGTGCAATTGTCTACTTTGGACTCAGTTCCCGAGATGAATGAAATGAGAACGCAAGTAGATAGATGTTTGAAAACTGACCTTTTCGATTTTCGATGCGAGGCTTGAAGACATTTTCCACCCATTGTAGTCTGCATCGAATCGGATCAACTCATTGACCAAACATGACAACTGTGCTGGGCAATCTTCGAGTTGTCGCTGATTGGATTCGCGCAGTGCGGCTGCGATAACGTGCAATCGATTCCTTACGGCGGTGACCCAAGTTGGACAACGCCTCCACGCTCGCCTACGCACGTAAGAATCTTCGAACCACGCTCTGTGTGATACAGGACCAGGCTGCTAAGCGGTGAATTGTTATGTAAGCTTATCACTCATTAAATTATCGTTCAGGATCCATCGGTAACGCACGTAAGCATCCTGCGAGCTATCACCTCACATAAGCAAACTGTGATACTGTATATGTAAGAATGTGACAATCTTTCACTCTCCTCTGTTGAACATTTACTTTGCCGCAGTCTTTACGTTACTACAGGAACAGTATCAAGTTCCTCAAACACAAACCACCGACATGGCTTCCAATGTCCAAGTCCACGTCATCAACAAGACCGACAGCAGCGAGAACCATATCGTCACAACCGATCTGTCTCTTCTCCCACCTCTCGCTCCCAACAACATCCGCCTGCAAGTCCGCATGTGCAGTCTGACCGCAAACAACCTAACGTACGCTCGACTCGCTGCTGCTGCGAATTGGTGGGATGCATTCCCAGTCCCAAACTTCCTCCCAAGCCCCTACAACGACGAGAACATCTACGGCATTGTACCGGTCTGGGGCTACGCCGAGATTCTCTCAACTCGCATCGAAGGCTTGAAACCCGGTAGCATCCTCTACGGCTTCTGGCCCTCTTCCACCCTCCCAATCGACCTCGAGCTCGAACCAACCGAGCCAGCAGGTCACTATATCGACAAAACCCCCCACCGCCAAACGATGTGGTCTTACTACCACCGCTACATCCTCATGAACCAACCCCTCGACCTCACCTCCCCAACCTTGGCCTCAGAACTAATCTTCAAACCCCTCTTCGAATGCTCCCACTCCCTAAACGCCCACGTCCTAGGCCCCCTCGCCCTCCACCCATCAAAACCCCAACCGTCAACCCCCAAGCCTTCATCCTCTTACTCAGACCTCTCCAAAACAACGATAATCTCCCTCTCCGCAGCCGGCAAAACAGCCCGCGCCTTCACCGACGCCGTCCTCAACGCCCGCGCACCCCCCGACTTCCAACCCCCGCAAGCCTACATAGCAATAACCAGCAACCCTTCAAACCTCAACCTCCCAGTTCCGCCGCGCTCACCCACCAAAACAGCGGTATACTCTTACGCGCAAGCCCTCGAACCACCAACTCTGCCCACCTTCGTAACCTCCCTCTCACCTCCCTGCGCGCGAATCATAATCGTCGACTTCGGCGCCCGCGATAACAGTCTACCGCCTCTCTTGTCCCTCCTTCGCTCTTTTCTCGCTTCTTCTTCCGTCACGATCGAAGTCATAGGAGTAGGCGCCGAGCCCCTCCCCGCAGCGACTTACAGTCCCGAACAATTCCTGCAGGGTATGGCGGCCGTTCCCGAGCGCGTGCAGATGAATACTAGTGTTGTGAGGGAGGAAGCTATCAAGGCGATTGGAGCGAAGGGGTATTTTGAGGGTGTTGAGGAGGGGTGGAAAGGGTTTGTGGGGAGGGGAGGGTGTGTGGGCGCTGGTGGTAGGGTGGAGGTTGGGAGGGGAGTGGGAGCTTTTGGGGAGGGGTGGGGGAGGCTTTGTCGGGGAGGGGCGGATGTTGGGGGGATGAGTTTTGTTTTTTGAAGGGAGGGAAGTGAAGTGGGGGTTGGTGTTTGGTTTGGTTGTGGAGAGATGCGAGGGATATTTGGTAGTTTTCGATTTGGCGGTTGAGAGGGAGAGCTGGGTCTGAGAATACATGGAAATAGATGGATAGGGAATGATCATTTGAATTTTACGGACCTAGCATTGGATTCCTTGGTTGATCCGTCATACAAGACCCCTTCATCCAGTTACCGTCGTCGTAGCCCCAGCATCCGTCTGCGTCACCGTGATGTACAAGACACTCGGGTAGACAGTCATTCCCGGCGGCGGCGACAGAGTCGTGCTGGTGGTCGCGAGGTCATCTTCATACTGTTTCTGCTTCTGCGATTTTGTGCTCTCAATGACGACTTCCGGAAGTTTGTCGGATGCGTTGTCAGAGAACATGGGAAGTGGCGAGGTAGCTGACGGGTTGGTGTTTTCGTGTTGGGCGATTGCGCTCGCTGTCGTTGTTTTCTGAGGGGAGTTGTCGGGATAGGGGTAGGCCCATTCGCTGGTTGTGGACTCTGGGGCGGGTTCAGTTTCTACAGGCGGAAGTGCATCGGCGGTGCTGGATGTGGTTGATGACTCGGTGGTGCTGGATGCTGTTGATAATTCGGTGGCGCTTGATGTTGTCGACGAGTCGGTAGTTTGGGTTGTAGAGGTTGATGAGATTTGGCTTGTGCTGCCGGGCAAGGCAGATGTCGATTCCACGGTGGTTGACTCAGTTGTGGGTACTGGGTCGAAGGTGAACACTGAAGTCTGACTCATCGACTCTTCGCAGGTTGTTGTGGTTCCATTCTCTGGTGCATTGGGGCTCGCGATCTGAGAAGCTTTCGGGTCTGCTAGTTCTCCAGCTTGGGCCGATGGCTGCGCATACTCGTAAACGATTGAAGTCGATGTCAAGGTGACGGTAGACTTCCTGTTCTCGTCTCCGAAAGTCCAGAAAGATGTTGGAGCGTTAGCCGGCTTGTGCTGAGTGAATGATGTTGTGACACCTGACTCGAGGGGTTCATATTTGAAGGGCTGTGCGTCTGTTGTGGTGGCGGTGGCCGGAGCCTCGCCCAGCGAAGTAGACACTGCATCTGAAGCGATGTGTGATTCGGTCGCAGCTTCTGCAATAAGCGAGAGAGGGAGCGTGGTGATGCCCTGGATTGGAGCAAGACTGAGCGCAGGGACACTGGCAGCCGGATTGTAGGCCACACCAATAGACAAGGTGTGCGAGATTTGCGAAGTGGTGGTGTTGGTGTATCTGCGCATGGGACCAGCCTGGGCTGCAGATATGCTGGAGAGGACCATCAAGATGTCGATGAGTGATAGCATTGTGGCGATGATAGTTTGTTGGTATGTCGATGAAAGAAAGTAAGGTACTGTGAGTAAGTAGGTGTAGAGACCAGCTCCAGTAGTAGACAATGATAGACAGGACACAGTGAACGTGGATGAAGTCTAGTAACGGAAGAATAGCAGTAGAGGATAATAGGAAGCTCAACAGGACAATACCAGCAGGAAATGATGAGGCTTGGTCTTCCCATGACACTCGTCGGGCAGACTTGACCATGTACTGCCACTTGGTAGACGCGTTTGAGGTCGCGCGACAGGTCGTACGAAGACTGGCAGTCAATTGCCTGGACGTGGTAAGAATAATCGCAATTCCCATGTCCGGCGGTTATTTTCCCTGAGACGCCGTGTTGAAGTCGTCCATCGTGATCTCTGATTGGCTGTGCCATGTTTCATCTTCCGTGACACGTCCTCGGTCGTTCGCTGCAAGTCTTGGTAGCTCGGTACACTTCACTTCATACACGTGACCTTGAATGATTGGAGTTATCTCACGATGAGTCGATGGATGTGACGATGGATATGACGATGGATATGACGAGGTTGATACATGTCTGCTATGCTCATCGATGGAGACAGCAAAATCGGCGAGGGTCACGGGTTGCTAGGACGACAGCTCTGCTCGGCCCGTGTCAACACGGACACTACCAAGAACGAAGATCGATCTGTCTCAGCTTGAGGGCGGCACAGACTTCGTCGACAGGCATCACGCACACCGATACACGCGACCGAGGGGGGTTTCCTTGTCAATCTTGCTTGCTTGCTTGCCTTTCTCCTACCACTCCGGCCATAGCATGTACTAACCAATAGCATCATCCCCTCGAACAGCTTCTTCTACAGGCTGCGACAACAAAGACGACAACAACGACCCCTCCACCACTTACGCGCCCGAGAGACAGCCAAGGAGACAGCACCAAGACGACAGCGATACAGAAATCATGAGCGTGCGCGTTGTCGCTCGTATCCGCCCTCTTCTCAACACCGAGATCGAGAAGGATGTCATTGTACACGCCGCACACTGCGCAGGAGCAGAGTCGGCCGACACCAAGACCGTCGTCAAGATCCCCAACCCGAAGAACGAGGGCGAAAGCTTCTCCTTCCAGTTCAACAGCGTCTACCCGCAAGATGCCACTCAGGCCCAGGTCTTTGACAATGAGGGTATGTGTGCTGTCGTCGCGACAAGCTAGGCCTCCATGCTGATCACGCGCCTAGTCTCCCCTACCGTCAAACACCTCTTCAAAGGCTTCGATGTCACCATCTTCGCATACGGAGTGACCGGTACCGGCAAAACACACACCATGCGCGGCGGTAAATCGCTGCAAGACCGCGGTGTCATCCCTCGGCTGCTCTCCAGCATCTACAGACGCGCGCGCAAGGTCGAAAAGGATAGCGCCGGCGAATCTTCCGTTCACGTGTCCATGAGCTATTACGAAATCTACAATGACAAAGTCTTCGATCTGTTCGAAGCCCCGGACAAGCGCACGCCTGCTGGCTTGCCTATCAGGGATAATGAAAAGGGAAAGGCGATAGTCGTCGGCTTGACGGAGAGGCCGTGTACGTCGCTGAAGGAATTCGAACAACTCTACGACCAAGCAAACGTCAACCGATCGACCTCTGCCACCAAACTCAACGCGCACTCTTCACGCTCACACGCCATCCTCTGCGTCAAGGTCAGCCAGACCACAGGCGAGCAGACTCGCGTCAGCACTGTGAGCGCCATTGATTTGGCAGGCTCGGAAGACAACAGGAGGACGGACAACAACAAAGAGAGGCTCGTTGAATCATCAGCGATCAACAAGTCTCTCTTTGTCCTTGCACAATGCGTTGAAGCGATTAGCAAATCGCAAACTCGCATCCCGTACCGCGAAAGCAAAATGACGCGCATCCTTGCGCTTGGCCAGAACAAGTCGCACACAATCATGGTCCTGAACTTGGCGCCTGTCAGGAGCTACCATCTGGATACCATGAGCTCGCTCAACTTCGCTAACCGCACGAAGAAGATCGAGACAAACGAAATCGAGAACCAACCGTTCTTCCGCGACGCGCCTGGCAAGAGCAAGCTGGATGCAGCGCCAGCTCGCGGTCCAGCAATGAACCGCCAGCCACTGCGACCTAAAATTCTGTCGCACAACAGCCACTTGAAAGATGTAGGAACCGGCGCGCCCAAGCCCGCAAAAACCTTTGCTGTCTTCTCCGACAAGCCTTCAAGACCTGCACCTCTAGCCAATACGAGCCTGTCACGGTCTACAAAACCATCAATCAAATCGCCTAAGCGGCCCAACTCAGAGTCCACCTCTTCCCTGGCTCGCCCTTCGAAGTTCGCCCGAACTGCTCCTGCGAAAGCAGAAGCCGGCATGTCACAATCGGCCATCGAAGCACTGATCGAACGTAAAGTCAACGAAGCCCTCGCACAGCAAGTGGACAGCACCACCGTCGCCAACCCAGAGCCTCTCTCAGAAGAAGTGCAGAAACGCCTAGACGCTCTGGAAAAGCGGGTGGGCGGACAAGAGAACGAACGAGCTGAAGGCCTACAGTTCTTGCTCATGGCCAAACAACATCAAGCTCGTGGCGAGAACGCTAGCGCATTGCGAATGTACCAGCTTGCAGTGCCTCATTTCCCCGGCAACGAAAAGCTTATGCGCAAAGTCGTCGCCCTGCAAGACCGCATGCGTGCAAAGGAAACCGCTGCCGTCGCTGAAGACGAACCCCCTGTCGTCCAAGAAGCGCCCAAATACTCCTCCCGCCCAGCAACCCGACCCATCCGCAAATTCGCACCCGCGGACGACGAAGACCTCAGCTACCACGAAATCGCACAGCCCACCGCCGCCTCCGACTCGGAAGAAGAGTTCACCTACCGCCCCCGCACCACCATCCGCCGCAACAAAACCTCCCGCCCCACCGCCGCCCCAACAGCGCCAGCAACAGCAGCAGCATCCACAGCAGACTCGGAAGAAGACGAACTCGTTGCCGCCGGCCTGCCACCCAGCAACCTCACCTCTATCGAACACATGCAAACCCCCCGAACCAAACACCTGCTGGCCATCATCAACAGCCGCGACGTCAGCCAGATCAAACTGCTCAAGGGCGTGGGCGCCAAGCGCGCCGAAGCCATCGCGAACTGCTTGTGTGATTTGGAACTGGGAGAGGAAGGGGATGGGGGCAGGGTGGCGAGTTTGGGACAGTTGGGACGGATCAAGGGCGTTGGGGGCAGGATGGTGGAGAATATGAGGTTGGGGATGGCGGTTTGATGATGTTTACTTTGATGGTGATGGGTTGCATTTTTGAGGCGCCGGGGAAGAGTAGCATTGCATTGCATCGCATTGCGTGGCGTGGCTTTTTGGGCACTTCTTTCTTGAGACGAGGTGGATATGTTTTGCTGCTAGCGTTCGAGCGAAAGTGAGCGAGGCGTTTGTGGTCGTCTGTTATTGTCCTTGTACATACACGAGATCATTTACATCAATGGTCGTTCTCTACTGATGACTTACTATTCGGTGGTTTGGTTATTGAATACCGCATTATCACATGGGAAAAGTTCAAAATCAACCATGGAAAAGTGCGAGGACTCAGTTTCTGTCTCTAATGTACAATGTCAAACTCAGGAACTGCACGTAACCTTGCTGCCAGCATGAAACAACACTCGCCCTACTCCCTGCCATCGGCCGCTATTGGGCAGAGAGTTGAGTGTTTCCGCAGCAGACTGGACGTCCGCTGCCAATCATGTGTGGTCTCCTGGTAGCGGCTCAACAGAATGTTGATTCTCTGTAGATCCCAAGTCATTGCATTACGCAAATCGTCCTCTGCTAGTTCGAGTTATGATCCCCAGCTGTCTTGTATCGATCACGGAGCATTTGGAAGAAGTAAACCATGTCGCCTCGTCGTCTGATCCACGTCCCATGGGCTTGAGTTGCGCTTTGTGTGTGAATGGTATGATTGGGTCGTTCTCCCTTGTTTCCTTCCCGGTGAGCGCTCGGAACCAAAGCTCGCTGCTGTCCATCGTAACGCCCGGCCTCCCCACAGGGAACTCAGGCTTTGCCCCTCCCTTTGTTGCGAGCGGCGGCGACCTTGCGCTTCTTCGTCTTCTGCGGATCCGGCGAGGAGTCGGATGGTGGGGTGGAGGCATCGCGGCTTCGCTTCCTACTCGTGGTGCTCCCAGAAGGAGGCGCCAGCCCTCTTGTTGCTGGCATTGTGGCGGCAGTGTGGCGGGCGGGCCTCGTCTTCTTGCCTGCACCGTGGGCAAGCATAGGGTTCCGCAGTGGCCGGGCCAAGGCCGCAGTCTGAAGATGGGTCGAAGCCATGTCGACTGCCGCGAGCGCCGTCCTGTGCTTCTCCGCGCGCTCGAGGGCCTCGTAGTCGACAGACGGTCGCTCGAGGAGTGCTAGCATGCGCGTTGGGGAGTAAGAAAGGCTCGGCTGCGTATCCTTCCTCGCCACGTCCAGAGCTCGCTGCGTCTCCTTGATTTGCTCCTTCAGGACCTCGACGAAATCCTGATCAGAGAGGTCACCTTGACCGGCAGCGATTGCGAGAGCAGCGTCCGAAATCGAGGCCTTATTCCGAAGCCCGTCCACTCCCTCCTCCTCCTCCTCGACAGGCAACACAAAGTCGTCGAGCAAGCCCGCTTTCACAAGATCTCGTCCTGCAGCCCGCAACAACGACGCGAGCTCTACGTGTTGCATAGGGAAGGCACCATGTCGCGTCGCTTTTTGGACAGTTCTGAAGAATTCTGCCCAGAGCGAGGCGTAATCGAGGTCGAATGGAGCCTCCTTCGCACGCTGCTGGCCAGCGAGGATCACAACGACCTTACCATCGCTGTACTTTTGGATGATGGCCACGGTCGTTCCGATGTGCAGGTCAACGGCCGCCATCAGAGCGCTCAGGGTTTTGGCTCCGGAGAGGAGGGCAACGGTAGGGTGGGTAGAGTCCTTGAGTACCATGTTCCATTCATCGGATGTGGTGTCAACCTCGTCGGCAGCTTCGTTGGGTGTCGCTTGGTTGTGGCCAGCAGCATCGTTGTCAAGGCCTGTTGGGTGACTTGAGCTGTCGCCGTTGACGTGTGCGACTCGTTGAACTGCTTCTGCATCGAGTTGTGTGGAGGTTGTCGCGTCTGACTTCTCTCGGCCGCATATGGCGATTGCAAGTCTGCCGTCCACAAAGGAGCTGGTAATAGTCTTAGAACTGGCCGTTGTGAGCAGTCCAATGCTGGCGAAGACGTCCTCGACTTGACTGTAGTTAGCCGTAATGGTCGTCGCGTGGTCTTCGAAGTCAAAGGAGTGCGGGAGGTCGAAATTCTCGTCTTGCTCGTCATCCGACTCTTCCTGGACCACGATTCTCTGCTCAACGGCCTGGCCTTCGTTCTCCTCGTCCTCAGTCTCATCCTCGACCTCATCAACCCAGCTCGCCTCCCCACTCCTCGCAAATTGATTAACTCCACGGAGGCGATCGTCCTCCTCCCACAACTGCTCTGGTGTGAAGCAGTTGTCCTTTTCTTTCGGCAGGAACAGTCGCGCGCTGCGGCTCTGCACGAGAAACTCGCGGTGCGACTCGATCTCCTCGAAGATTGGGTAACGGCGAGTAAAGTCTTCTGCTGTGAAGTGCGCGTCAAAGCCGCGGTGGACGGTCTCGGAGTAAATGTGGTTGGTGGAGGCGGTCGGACCGTGAGTCGCGAGCGAGCGTTCGTGCTCAATGACCCATGGTTCCTTGGGAAGTGTAGCTGAAGCTCCCCAGGAGATCTTCGGGGTCTTAGTGATAGCCATTGTTCCAGGCTGTGTGGTACGTTCAGTTTTGGTATATTTACTCTTGCTGGATTGCAGAGATTTGCCGAAGAGGTGATCGGCGCGTTTATGTATACGCTTTTGTGCTTTGTACGGTACTGTTTGTTCGTCGGTGTCTAAGCTGTCAACGTGTAGGAGAGGCGTTGATTGCTGTGCTCGACGTACAGACAAGACAGGGTGTGAAAGGTACGAAGGAAGTGTATGTGGTGTGGTCAGGTTCGCAGAAGTGCGGCGCGACTTTCCTACCTTTCTGCTTTGCCATCTTGTGCAGTGAAAGCAAGAGTTAAGAGCAAGCACGGTCCTTCACCTGGTTCACGAGACCGTAACTTTTGTGATTAGTGACGTTAGTTTAGTGAAATTGAGTGACTTCCTTCTTCTTTTGAGGCTGTAGGGTGTGGAAGCGTGCTGTTGAGGTGTGAGTGAAGCGAAGGACAGGCATTCAAACTTATGAAAGATATAGTCTTGTCAGGGCACCATCGTTAGGACATTGATTAGAAAGGCCTAGAGGGTATCGTTTGGCGTTCGGTCTCCGTCAGGTCACTAGATCGCTTTGCGGGTGTTAGATCGAATCGTATGTAAAGTATAACTCACCAGGTAGATCGTCGACAAACGATCAAATTTCCCTTTTGGAAGCCATCTACTTCTACATGCATTCGATGGTAGCGTGTACACGCACAGGAGTCGGAATCTGGAACGCAGGTCGTGGTGACAGAGGATTGCCGTTATTTGAGGTTCGTTAAACATCTCGTTGGCAGCCGTGCGATGCCTTTCATGGCGCTTTCGGTGGACGGACTGCCCAGTCACCGCCTTCAACGTGCACACAAATGTCCACTGCGGATCCGCATGCCCTACTCACGGAATGGCATGCCTTTCTCGTAGATATCAGATGGCGCGGCCACGAATTGACTCGTCCGCGGCATTACCGTCGGCCCTGTCATTCTTCAGACGCAAATTGAGGGATTCCACCTACGACCTCTCATGCCTTCTTCTCAACCGCCTCAGCCCCCTTCTTCTTCTTGCTCTTATCGCCCTTTCTCTTTCTGCGATCCCTCTTACGCAGACTCAGCATCGTCGCTTTGCATACTTCTGCGTATCGTGTGAAGAAGGCCTCTAGGTCGTCTGGCTGCACAATCGTACTGATATTGACATGATCCTTGTTCCTCACGCGCTCTTTCGATCGCGTCTCGCCATCGGATGCGCGAACAATTACAGGCAGCGGTAGTGTGGAGTGGAGATCTGACAGTGGGTCGCCGGGAACCTTCTTGGAAGGAGATTTCGCTGCGGTTTGGTCGTATGTGACTATTATTGTCAGGTATTCGTTCGGTAGAGCGGTATTATGTCGTACGTACGGCGCTTTTGCGTGAGGAAGACAGATCCGTGGCCTTTTTGTTGCTTCCTCTCCATCATCTTGGTGAGCTGAGTGAAGAACTGTCTTGGGGTTAGCGATTTTTTTGCAGCAACCAGCCGTACCACACACCTCATCGCTGTTGATATGAGCTTTCGCCATGGCTGTGATCGTGTGTTCGAGGATGTCGACGGTATGCACGCCTAGAGCAGTCCAGGTGAGGTTCAATCGGCGTGGGGTAAGTTCGCCGTCGGGGTCTCCAGACTTTTGAGAAGTCCAAATTTTGGGCCGATCTTCCTTCACCAACACCACAATTTGTCGCAATGGGTCGCCGCGGATACCCAGGGCCTCAGCTGCCACAAGTCCTGTTGGATAAAGTACAAGGTATGCTGCTCTTTATTTTGGTCTGCAAAAATTATTGCTGACTGCGTCAGATGGCGGTATTTCGAAGCGCGGCCGTGGCCAACCGACCAGAAAGGACAGAAGAAAAGAGGAAAGACAATCGAAGAGGGGAGGTGGAGCAGGTTTCGCTGGATCGCAGAGCATGCGAAGGATAGATCGTGCAGCAGCAGCATACGGCCGTGAAGAGCGCGACGAATTCGACATCTCCGATGAAGAGATGCCGTCACCACCAGCCAAATCAAAGCCCAAAAAAGCCGAATCCAAACCAATCGCAAAAGGAAAACCTGATAAGGATGCAGAACCCACCAAGTCAATTTTGAAGAAGGCACCAGCCTCAGAAAGCGAATCGGAGGGCAATTCGGATGAGATGTCCGAAGAGAATGATGATCCCAGTGAAAGCGAGGACGACCAACGAGCCAAGCCGATTGTGTCACGCGCTGTTCGGTCAAAGCTGGAGGATGACGACGATGAGATTGCTGCACTGGAAAAGAAGCTGGGCATGAAAGGCAAAAAGAAGAACAAGGTCGGAGACGATGAGCTGGATTGGTTGGTGAATGGATCTGATGACGATGCTGAGACTGGCGGTGCAGGGAAGAGGAAGAGACCAGAGGATGATGCATGGTTACAAGAGAAGAGGAGGAAG
>Ga0265797_10008216_pt1 | contig 13975 bp, 11 predicted proteins | sample P2T30metagenome_FD_192433 | JGI IMG/M metagenome (GOLD analysis project Ga0265797, IMG submission 192433) | Plant litter microbial communities from East Loma Ridge, Irvine, California - P2 T30 | ecosystem: Environmental > Terrestrial > Plant litter > Unclassified | place: USA: California... | reverse complement strand
TCGATCTTAGCCCGTTGAGATGGTTCTGTGTCTCGAAGACGTTTCCTCGGCTGAACATGTCCACCAGCACTACATTGGGCCACCGCCCCCAGACAGTTTTGCATAGCTCTGCTTGCGCACCGATGCTTCCATCACCCGTTGCCGCATTCGTAGCGAAGTCTGAGTCGTGGTCTGGTATCAGCAATCTCTTGGACTCGTCGGGTACCGCCAAGTCCAAAAGATGGTCCGGTATGTTTAACACATCCGCCAAAACCTCAATGTTCAAGAAGTGGTTTACGATGTACATCAACCCATCTCCTGCGCTTCCATCCGGGCCTCGATCGAGTCTACATTGATCGAATGTCGGATCTACGGTATTGAAAGGCGTTTCGAAGAAGTACTCAAATTCTGGAAGAATGTACGGCACCGTAGACGCATCTGCTTCGTAGTCGAGAAACAGGACCAATCGATTGTCTAACGCAATGAGCTCAGCGTACGTGGGCCACGCGTCAAATGACAAAGGCTCTGGAGAGGATGCTGGGACATAGGCGAGCTTGTCCAACCCTACAGAGGAAAAGACAGCATCGAAATCGCTAGGGGGATTGCGGTCATAATTGGTGAGCAGCATTGTTACAACTTCGCTTGGGTGCACATCAAGCCATTCCTTGACCGTAGTAAGATAGTCGTCCAATGTTCCAGCATCGTATAGCAAGCAGGAAGTGTGGCACATACGAAGTTTGCCGAGGTGTTGATGTGTTTGTGCCTGCAAGAAACGGATTCCAGAGTCTAGTTGGAAGGTGACGGATCTCTCCTGGTTGATGCGCCAATCATGAATGTCACCTATATGAGCGGAGCCGTGAGTACCAATTAGAGAGACGTTGCTGTACTTGCGCGAACATATCGCGGCTGAGCCATTACATTCGGTGATGTTGGGAGGAGGGTTTAATGCTTGTGAGATGGAAGTGCAAAGTCCAAACAAGATGGGAATGACTCGTCGCATCCTCTGTATTGTATATACCGTTTGCTTATATTACCTGCGGACTGAATGGAGGGTTGAGGGTAGTTATAGGTGAAGCACGACGTTGAGTGCGGTTTTTTCCGCAGGTCGCAAGTTTAATCAGTCCCCCCCTCTCTATTGTAACGAGGTATAAAGCAGCCTGGTTTAGGTCGAGTCAAACCGGGAGTTGATCAAGCAGGGAAGAAGGGGGCCGGCACAATGAATACTGTTCGTTGTAATCACTGACTGCGATACATGAGTGGAGCACGAAGCTTCTATGAAAGACGGGAACTAAGTATCCTGTATACGAAAGACACTCGTCCATTCCTGCACTCTGCTCTATATCCGCAGAGCAGCAGAGCGTACAGAGTAACAGAGCAGCAGATCAGATTGTAGCAGGACAGTCTACATGTCATATGGCCCGTGCTGTTGTCACGCGGTAGCTCGCCTGCGGCTGCCTGTGACTCCTGTGCCCGCAGCGCAGTCGTCCGTCTGGGCGCCATCACACTTATCTCCATGAACCCCCTGCGTGACTTTGAATGAAATATAGTAAAGTTGCGAGCCGTACTCACGCGCGTTTCGTCAGGGTCAAGACAACTTACAGCAGCATTGGCTCCCCTAAAGTTTGGAGTTCGTCGCGCCCCAATAGCGTCAATCGCCAGGTGAAAAGGATTCAGAATTCCATGTAGACTAACAAATGATCTATCTATTCTTGTTCCCTTGCATGGCTAATCACGGTCTCGACGCTCCAGACCTGAGCCCAGTCAATCCCAGCCATTGGAAAACGCTGCACGGATGAGGACTTCGAAGTAAAGAACCCGACATTCTGGGCACTCTTTGCTTTCTTTGCCACTTTATCGGCTAAGAGTTCGAAATCTCCATATCACGCGGACTGTCGTAAATCGGTACGGCGCCTGAAGCATGATCGGCAAAGAATGGGGGGCGTGTTTTCCATCCATTGAAATTGTGGAGGTCAGCGATGCGCTTGTTGACCATTTCTGCATCCGAAGAAGAGGCAAACCACTTTCTCTCTTGCTTCCCTCCTAAAGAAACCATGACAACGTGCATCTTATGGGCAATATGTGCAATGTCGAAGTCATAAGAAGTGTGGTATAGATCGAAGACGACATGGATGGTCCGGCCCCAATCTTCACTCGCAAGGAAGAGAAATTTCGTCTTGGGGATATTGAGCATTGAAAGAACATATTCAATGATTTTCGGAGGGGATTCTTCGCGGTATCCACTGTTTCCACGCACGATGACCAGTACACGAGTTGGCTGCTGGAGACCAAAGTGTGCCTTCGGGGTGCCCATCAGCGCGAGTATCGACAAGGTCACAACTGCTTAGAAACTCACCTGGAAGTCTTTGTCTTCTGACATCTTGCGAGCTTTGATGGTAGGTGGTCGCGTGATTAGAGAGTCGAGGAAGAAGAGAAGGGACGTTGAAGAGGAAGACGAAGTTGTTAACGGTAATGACTGTGGCTTGCTACCCCGCATAAATCTGACGTCCCCTGCTAACCCTCCTTGTTCACTAGCGGCCCCACGTTCATAGTGTCCACATGGCCCACAATCAGTTACTCTCTGGTGTTGGATATCTGCAACTCGGACATTTGCCTTCGCGCGTGTTGCTCCACGTGATACCCGTGGACGCACTCGACGGATGATGCTGGCCACAGTCCGTTACTCGAACTGTATCCATCGTCCTTTGGCAGAGCTGCCCGTTCGGCCGACCCTCGCAGAGCTTGTGTCTCCAAATACACATTCCTGTCTCACAGTTAGCTCTTGCGCTCATTCGCCGGCTGATCTGATGGCGGACCAAGAACTCACTCCTGATGTGATACTGGATCACTATTGTAGAAGGGATCGGCTTGTTGATGTGGAATTCGCACAGGGAATCCTGCCGTATTTGGTGTGAGCTTGCTGATCTGGGGTCTGCGGTTGGTATGTAGAATCGTAACCTCACATCGATAGGCAGCAACACCATTTATATGCGGTCAGTCCTCAGGTTAGCCCCTATCTCAAATTGCTCATTTCGCTAGTTGTTAGTATACAAGTCGCTGCAAAAGGCGTGTACATCGTATTAATGTCGGAATTCCAAGCCCTCTGTCAGCCATTTTAGCCAATGAGTGCTAGGACGTTAGCTTCAGAAGTCTAGACATGCGGCCCTCGAAACGGCCATCGATGTCTGGACTGCAATGGTTACGGCCCGGGACAGCATATCAGCCGCTTCCTTCCAATCATGGAACTGTGCCGAGTCGTGACGGCACGATTCAATTCCCGGACTGGTTACTCTTCCGCGCATCGCATGGTCGTATGCATAGATCGTTCTGTCTGTACGCTTAGATCGAGATGCATACTTGAAGCGAGGTGGCGTTGGGCTCCTGGACACGCCAGGGGCAGTAGGCTAGCGATTGATGAATTACCCTTTATTGAGTATGCTGCACCCACTGCGTACGCGTACCACATTCATCCTCCAATCTCGATTGGAAATATGCTACTCAGGGTGCACATTCTCCAAGTTCGACGGATACACAGTAGCAGTCCCGCAAGGGATATCAAGCAATGCAGTCGGTCTATTCAAGGATCTGCATACCTTGGCAATCACGTTGGATGTCAAGTGCATGGCGAGACTTAGCGGCTAGGCGTTGTCGAATACCGGCCCAGACTACTGTATGCATGAGGGCAAGCCTGAGTCATGTGATATTCATCAGCGTCGTTGACAGATAGCTTGTAGCACCTCAGGATTGTCGGTAGTCTTTTTTGGCTCGTACAACCTCTGTGTTTTGAGTTTAATTGCAGCGACTATGATCGCTGCGTAAATGCTGAGTGATGTAACCATGCCAGTGACTTCGCCGATACGAGTACATCAGCTTTAGTAGCCGGTAGTAAACATTGACTGGAGCCCGACTAGTCATCTCTGGAAAGGCAGCCCGCGCAGTTAAATTCTGGGCTCGCTTAGAACTAACATACAGACTGCTAAGGCCTTGGCTCCAGAAAGACGGAATGTTAGCTAATGGGAACTTGGTCACATCGCTCGATGTGATGAGTTTGGCCACCTGTGCCTACATGTTGAACGCCACCAATATGTCACCAGAAGCCTCATCGATGTCACCCCGGCCATCGAATCATTGCGCTACATACGTTCTCTGAGTGCAGTCTCATTGGCCATGAGTAACTGCCGCATGACGGGCGGACAATTGGACAAAGCAGCTGCCAGCCATTGCCGTAATTCGGTCGGTTACATGGATTAGGGGCGACCCGAGGCAAGGGGTCCTCGGTCGTGTGTCACCGAAATTCCTTGGATTGGCTTGGCTTGTAGTGTCTCCGTGTCATGAGTTTGGTTGCATCCAAAGTCTGGGCTGCTCGGGGTCCAAAGTCGCCTGGCACACGAGCGGTTGGCGAAGTGGTGGCTGCTGCATGGTGGAACCCCGGTCAATCCATGCACCGGTCGGGCCTCTGCATTGACAGCCTCGATAATCTGCTCGTCCAAGTTAGTGCAGCAGGAATATCACGGGGAGTCACATCCATGTCTCCCCGGCCCTTTGACATGCTACCCTCTGCAGCTCTCAAGGTCTAAGGTCATCGGTTCTTGTTTCCCATGGTATGATGAGTTGAGGTCGAAGCGAAATAGTCACCAGCCATTGCAGTAATACCTATACCCAGAGTCATCGGAAGCATGACACTGCTGGATTGGATGGACGTGCGATATAAAAATCAACCACTGGTCATATGCTGTTCCTACACTCAAATTCATGCGAGAAAGATAGATACAGCAGCATACTATTTCTGTTCTCAAGTAATTCTGGATTTGGATGAGGGTTTCGGGCCATGACGGCCAATTACAGAGATAGCGTCTTCGCCTAGGGAGGCCGTGTTTCAGCTCTTATGCTTCCATCTTTTTTGCTCGCTCTTCACACCCTCATAACACTGCGCGAGCCCTGGCATCACAATCCCGTCTCGTCACCTCATTCGCTCTACTACCACAGATATCCTCTGGCGTTTATGATCTGATCGAACTGACTAATGGCAGTATCTGCAATCTCAGCAAGGCCATCAACCAGTTTTCCCAACGCTATCAAGCAACATAGCAGACCCCGATGCTTGGCTCTGCATCTCCTCAGCCACGCTTTCCGCGACTACAGTCAGCTTCAAGGCTCTTGGTATGCACCATAATCCAGCACCTGAGTACATTCGATGGCCAAGTCACACTGATTGACTGTTCATATCGCCTGGTTCGCTACAAAGTATGATACGGAAAAACAAGTTGCTTTACTGTGCCACGTTACTATGATATCGATAGCTATCTGCCTATCCGAACCAAAAGTCGAAGTAATACTTGTTCTCGACATCTTTATCATTCAGACAAACACTGAACCAAAAAGCATGACTGAGACGCTGTGGACTGTTCTGAAGCCATGATCTAGCCGCCAGTGGATACAGAGGAGGAAAACTCGGGTCTTTCTGCTAAACTATTCAATCACAACTTTGACAGGTGTCTGAGACAAGATCGCCCACCGCGCTTTTGAACCGCACGTTCTCGAGAAAAATGAGTGTAACAAATACCATCTTCTTCCCACCCTACAAGCGCCGCATTACCAATAGCCTTGCGGCGTAGCCTATCACGGTGCCTCAGTTTTTCATGCCACAGCTGCATGTGGTGCCTCTTTTCACTTGCTTGCCGCAGCCAAGTCTAGCGCAAGTAGTGTACAGACTGCCACTCTCTGATGGTGGTCCAGAAACACACCCGATCTCGAGATCAGGCTTTTCATAGGCCGTTGCCAGGCTCGAGGCTGCAGACAGGTTTCGTTAACTCGTGAATTCCACATCAGCTTGTTAGCGAAACACACGTACTTATTTTCGTAGCATAGCTAGGCTCTGCCGAGGGCAAAGGCAGTGTTGGCTTGTCTGAAACATGTCAGCAATGTGGTTGTCTTGTGAGGATGTGGCAAAGTGCGCTAGACGGTGTCCCATCGTTTGTTGTAAAGTAAAAGGAGTATCGGGGATTTGCCTACCCATGCTTTGATCGGAATCAATTGTAGGACGTGGAATACAGATAGTGTACTGATGAATTTGGGGAGCAGGAAGTTTCAGGGAAAGTGGAAGTTGGCTTGTAGTGACTTTGCTGTCTTATACGATTGCTAGAGAACACCCGGCCGTTGTTGCCTTCGCGTCAGATTCATCCCACTCTATCCGTAGCCTGAATCTCTTGTTCACAAGGATCAATCACACCGCTTTCGCATGTGGCTGCGAATTGCTTGGCTAGCCAACGATAAGTGGGGCTCAAGGCTTTCCGCGAGGCTATTGCATGATCCGTATTTATGCAGGCGATTATCACACATTGACTCAGGACAAGTGATGGTATGCAATATCCGTTGAGGTGCTGACTTCTTGTGGCTGAGCCCTACTCTCGCGTAGCAGCTCATCCCAAGGGATTTGAAGATGGTGTGGTACGAGACATCCTTCCGTCTGCAGGTCGAAAGTATGCAGAGCCATCTTGCCGATCCGATTGGAACAGATCATGGTGTTGTTGATCATCCTTGGGTCGGTAGATTACAGTGCACCTGCGCAGATGTGGTTCTCGAGTGGTGAAACACCGGCTGCGATCAAGTTTAGTGCACTTGAGCTAACAAGCCTCCCACTCCCGTACTCCAGGGCGGTGTCGTATTACTAAATTACCGTCAGGAACCACATCCATGTCTCTTTCTACACATCTTTGCATAGGCGACTTCCGCCAATGGTCCCCAGTGCTCCGGCAGAATTGGACGGCTCCATCGCGTCGACAGCAATCACGACCCGCGAAGCGCAAGCTTCAGAATGGCTGCAGATGCCCCCATGTGCTGCAGCTCATGTGCGTAAGAAGTGATCCTTACGACGCTTACGACGCTCAAGAGTGATTACTTCACGAGCTTCTTTGGCGTAAATCACGTGAGCATGATTTTGGGCAGGATTCTCGTGCGGAAATTATATGTTAGAGCCAGACACGGGATGTAGTTGGTGCATTTCCGTCTCTAGATGCCGTGGGTCATGTGTAGCGTAGGGGAGGCGGCATAAAGCGGCAGGGAAAACGGAGTATAGTAATCTGATAAGGGTCAAGTTACAACGCTAATCGCTAGAATTTTGTGGATACTGAGGCTTGGCAGTTCCGTAAAAGTTCAATAAGGCGCTCAGACAGAGCATACTGGGAAAGCAACTTCACAGGACCATTCTTTGTTTCAACCGAGGAGCTACAAAGATAACTGCCTTGGCAGCGTCGGTATATAGCTCTCCAAACACACGGACGAACACCTTCAATCGGCTACCACAACACAAAACATTTCGTTCTCAAACAACAACTACTACCAGTGGCCCGTGAAATGGAACTCACTGACTACAAGTGGTCGGAGGACATAACTACCTGCGAACATACTATCAAAAATATCATCAACGCTGTCAACTGGCCAAACCTGCAGAAATATGCGTCCAAACTCCACCAAGGTGAAGAGTGCACCGCCGAAGCACCGATCGGAAGGGGTGGACGGCACTTTGTCCGCATTCTGACCTTTGAAGGAGGGGATAGGTGGCTTGCCCGCTTTCCCATACACTCGAACGACTTGAATGACACAGTGATGCTGCGAGAAGCTGGATGCTTACGGATCATCGCCGAGCACTCTACTGTTCCTGTTCCGAGGGTTTTTGCTGCCGTTTCACAAAAAGCCGAATGTGGGGTAGCTTTCATGCTGATGGAATGTCTGCCGGGCAACGTTGGCATGGATGTCAATGATGGTCTTGTGCCACAGCAACGCAAGTCGAAGTTCTTCAAGCAAATGGCAAACGCACAAGTGAGCAAGCTCAATCATTATATATTGTGGTACTCTATACTGACAAACTCCATCGTAGGTGCAAATATCCAACATCGTTTTTCCGCGCATTGGGACACCTGTCAGGCTCGACAATGGAACTATAAACATCGAACCAATCCCCGGCATCGGAGGTCCATTTGATACTGCTTCTGCCTTCTTCCGCGCATGGGCCAAAGCTACTAAGTTTCCGCTCTCCGAACAGCAGGTGCGGGAGGTCTGTGGTCCTTTTGGTGACGAAATCTGGGAGTCCACGAGCAGTTTTCCCGCCCGACTGGGTCGACTATCAAACTCGATTGCTGGTCCCTATGACAAAGGCCCGTTCCCGCTGGTCCACGTTGACTATGGACACAACAACATCATTGTCGATACCGAGTACAATATGCTCGGCGTCATAGATTTCGAAAATATGATCGTTGCACCCTGGACCATGGTCGAATTTCCACTTACGGTCCGGGCGACGCCAGTTCCCATGGACCTGCCATCGAACTATTCTTCAGACGGATTCCCCAAGGTTGATGATCTCAAAGCCAACCACATTGACCGAGAGAAATATCTACAAGAAGTGGTGGGCGCAGAGAGAAGATTGGGCGTGCCACCCAAACTCTCAGAAGTACTGAGTACTGGTCATTTCCGAGACGTTGCCGCAGCGATGAAGCTTTTCGCGGTGGACGGTAAGACCGGATGGTATTCACGTGTTTTGGATTCGTTTGAAAGCGCAGTACGCGGGTAGTGTATGTGAGAGGAAGTTTTGCAGTTTTTACTCTTCAGTGTTTTCCGCATCATACGTTGGGCCGCCGCTTATGAACTTGTCTATCAGCGCGAATCTTAAGAGACTGTACCGGGTCACACTGCTGCAGACGGGCGAGGTAAATTGGACTGTTGTTGACTTGATATGCTCAACGCCACCGAGGTAATCTCAAGCGTTCTAGAGAGTTGAGTTCACAGGGTAGCAGAATCTTACGGGAGAAGATGTTAAATGTTGAAACTCAAGCAGCATAACTTGCTCACAATCCACTGTGCGGCTCATCTTATGTGACGGCCGTCACTCAGATCAGGAATACAGCAATGCGATAGCCGGCTACATAGTAGAAACAGGAGCGACCCGAGACAGGGGCACCTTCGTCATGTACAGTTGAGCCCCCTTCGATTGGCCTGGCTGGCAGTGTCTCCGTGTCATGAGTTTGATTGCATCCAAAGTCTGGGCTGCTCGATGCCCAAAGTCGTCTGGCACACAAGCGGTTGGCGAAGTTGTGGCTGCGGCATAATGGAACTCTGGTCGACTAAAGCACCATTCGAGCGCCTGATTTGACAGCCTCGAATGTCTACTCGTCCAAGTTGGTGCTAAAGGCTTATCACGGGGAGCCACATCCATGTCTCCCCGGCCCGTTGACTTGTTGCCATCTGCAGCCTCTAGAGAATCGACTAATCGGACATGTTCCCGCTGAATGATGAGCTGGATTCCAAGCGAAGTGGCTATCAGCCCTCGTGATAATCTCTGCATCAGCTAACACGAATGGTCGGTCGCCTCTCATTTCAGCAGCCAGAGTCACGCGAGAAAGACGAAGACAGTAGCATGTTACGTATCGAAGTGCTTCTGGAGTTACTCCAGAAGGCACTTTGTTTCGAAAATGACTGATTTGGATGTTGAGAGCAACAATTTTTTCATGTAGTCTGGCCTGTTCTACCGGAAGATGATCGCACCCCCTGGCAGGTAATCCCCCTGAATGAGACGTAGTAGCACTCAGAAGAATGAGCTAATGAGTATACTGTCCCGAGTAACATCACAGTATCTTCCCGAACTGCTGTTCATTCCGGCATGTGGGATTAGTGTGTACCTGCCAAGTGATGCCGCGCTCTCATATTTTCACCGATACGAGTCTGCCGCGTCCGAGCTTCAAATTTATATCGAGCTGAGTTGATATCGTTCTTAGGCGGCGGTTGCTGAAGTGATGGTGTTGTCTGAGTGGCCAAGCCTGTACAGCGATTCAGCATAGTCCGGATCCGGAGCTACGAAAGTGATGGGCACGGCCATGTTGGCATGAAGAGTCTCCGGCCAATCGAAGGATGATAAGTGTGCCCAATCCGACAAGTCCAGTGGGCGATGCTTCCGAGTTTCCGCTGCGATGTATGACAGGGAGTTCAGTGGCTAGCCCCCACCTGGCCCACAGACTCTCTCCTTTCTGCACCACTCAGGATCCAGCATGCTGGCCGTTGCTCCTGTTAGTGTGGCGGGCTAGAATCTGGCCAAGGGGCTCTTGGAAAAACCCACATGCTGTAATCAGTATGATATTTTGACCTGAGTCGGAACTAGAGAGGGACTAACTTAACGACATCGGTGGAGTTGTGGTCTTAGATTCAAATAGTGAGTCTCACATCGACACAAACCTCGAGATGTGACGGTACGATCATGCTACATGTTGGCTTCACATTTATTCGGGTCACTGTCATGTTTTGGATTTAGTTGAATGAGGTAACGAGGATCAACTGTCTGAAGTGGGGTTTCAGGTTACAAAATAATGGGCCGGACAGAGCTTAGAAGCTACTCCAGCCAACACACTCTTTCCCACTAGATCACTGTCCCCGCTTTAAACAGTATAAGAAGTTCGATTATACATCTTGATACACGTGGCAGTCTTAAAATAACGTTATCGTTGCGCGGCTGGTCGTCGAACCACAAAAATGCGAAAAGTCCTGTTCATGAACGGGGATCGATCGATACCAGCCGGTGACCATTGTCGGAAGTACTATGATTTCGACCCTTTCTTCGAGGCTCCATATATATCCGTACCACGCCAAAGATTTGAAGCACACTTCGTTCTCTTCGCCATACGCTTTTCCGCTTGCAACTACATCTCCTTGCTTCTTTCCTTCCAGTTATGAGCTGCTATCTTGGCCTTTTCCCTGCTAAGGGCCACGTTCTATTTCCAATTGCCTAACAGCATTGATAACCTCATGTAGTTTTCATAACAACAATGACTTGATGTCAACCCGGCGGAACCCTCTTGTTATCCTTGTTATCCCACCTGTCGTCGCTGTCTGAACTGATTCCGCGGTCATGGTGGTAATGACGGGAGAATGAAGATGCCCGTTCTTGCAAACTGCTGACATATCTGTCTGATCGTGTCCGTCTGCCACCCGGTGGAAGTGGGGATGCACCGAGCACTCAAGATTCTGATCCAGCATGGAAGCGGTTCTAGAAGCGATCTCCGCGTGATCATCGACTACTCGAAAGTCAGTATTCGAACGCGAACTCGAGTTTTTTTGATCTTACCGGGAGCTTCATGGTCGCCTAATGGATTGCATGAAAGCACGCTGGCGGACGGCGACTCAGGATCTTCGCTTAGAGGCGTATGGACGGTAAGGTCAGTCGGGACTTCTGGGGACTCTGCTTGTTTGGTCAGTCAATCATCTTTTCCACGAAATTGGCCAGGTAAGAGACAAACCCGACACGCGGCGCCCTCTCTGAGGAAAATCGTGACGCCGTTCTCTTGTGAGTTTTGCACTTTCGACTTTTCTGCCACGCAAGCGTACCTCACTTCGCTTACCCCTGTGATCTCTGCTTCGAATCACTTCATACGTGGCTCTCCACTCGTCGCATGTGCGATTTTTGCGAAAACCCCATAACTTGAACTTTCGCTCGTACTGGCCTTTTCTGAGATGCTATTAGAATTCTGTTCATCTCTGATTATTCACTGCCGTGCTCTTACGATTGATGAAAGTGGTAGTTTTTAGCCATGTGCGATATAACATACTTCAATGTATTGTTTTCTAAGATGTATAAGCGTTGTAATTCTTGTTTGTGTAGGTCCCAATCTACGGCCATGATTCAAGAGACGGATTTGCAATATACCCGTGTGAAGACACGGAAGAGTAGTCTAGGCTAAACTGCGCACTGGTGATAAAGGCTTTATACACGACCATTTCAACAGGAGGCGGTCAGAAAAATGAATCTCAAAAATTCAGGATGCCCTATCAACTCGTGTAACCCACGCAGTCAGCGTGCCGCAAGGAAAGATGTGGTCTTAGCGAGCCACATAATTGATTAAAGTCCGTATGGCGTGTGCTGTGTAGTGCAAGGGTATCCGATATTCTGGCTTCAACCTATCATTCGAGAGTGAAGGATGACCTGACTCTGTGGGTATTATTGGTTCGATCCCAAACCCTCAACCAATCCTCGGACTGTGCACGTCATCTTGCATATCTCGGCACTAGTGTCGCGATGGAATCAGGTTTTTCTCGAGGCGTTATGCTCTACCAACTGAGGCTAAGTAAGGTAACTACATCTGCGTAACTTGTAGCGTCCAACATAAGACGGTGCTCTGTGCATTCGACTAGCCATGTTGGCGATCGAAGCGACGATCCGAGTTAAGACAGATGTCATGGGCGGGACAAACCTATGACACCCTTGCTGACGCTCTCAATCGTACTGCTCGTCTCTATCCTGGACAATTCTCGATGTTTCTATACAACCTGTCAGGGAAAGTATCACAATTAAGATTGTCCGGTGTTGCGAACATGCAAACGAAGTGACTTCACATCGTGCCGAGCGTTCATGGGTGAAGGGTGATTTGTCCGCCTGCCCCGGCATCATGCCTTGGCGTGTATCACGATACCATTCAGTGATGCAGATATCAGGAGGTACGCAAGGATGCCAGAACCCATTTAGTGCCGTCACGCGGCACAATGCATTCCAGCTGTACAACAAAGCCTTCTTCGTACCCTCTAGGGCTCATCTCAACGCAACGTCGCTTACATCGATTTCAAGCCAACAACGTCTGGTCATTCTCTTGATATCACTGTCCAGTACAGTAGCCCGTAGAGGGTATCAGAAGTCTTGTCCCAGTGGCCTTCCTCAGCTCTGATATTACCAACGTTACCGTCGCTTCGACCTTCCGACAACACCACACCACTGCTCAGAATCCGGATGTACTTCTGACTTTTCTCAAAAAAAAAATCGCCACGCTTCCTCAATCTTCTCTTCACTTGATATCATACTGAAGGTGTCTCGCATCGCTGGAAAAAAGCAAGTCCAGACATTCTTCCAAGTTGCCTGGAGAGATCCACTGGTCAAGCTGCAATTGATTCGTGGGGAAACTCAGAAAGACTTAACTGTTCAGACGAGTCACGCATGAACTTGAGCCGCAAGCGTAACCGTTGGAACCTCCGACTCAGCTCTCCAGTATGGGGCTGCGCGTCAAGTCTGCTCAGAAATATAGACCCGCAATCATTTGCCATTCCATCGAAGCCTGGATAATTTGCAAATCGAATTCGCTCGCAATAACTCTCGTGTATTCACTGTGAGACAGACCGTACTTGCAAACAGGAAAATTACCGAATTCCGAACTGGATCTGAACGCAAATGCACCAGTCTCGATGAGAGCATCGCCACAGTCAGTCTAATCGGTATAAAGAGATTGAGAATGAGTCTGCAGCGTGATTTGGGTCGTTCCATTGCACGATACAAAAAATTGTCAGAGAAGCTTCGCCCAGGGACGGTGCAACTCGCAAGACTATCAAAAAGTCAGAAAATAGAGCATGTGCATAACATGTGTAGGAAAGCTCAGAACCATAGATTAGAGTCTCAAAGAGAAGAGCACGCACGAAGTTGTCAGTTCCGTTGTCTGGCAAGAATGACTAGGAAGATAACGAGCATAGCTGCTGATGATCGCTGGGTTCTATGGATAAAGATGTACACACGCCAGAACCATTTTGTATCTTACTTTCCCTCAACATGCATCAATGGGAGAGCGAGATTTCGGAATCGTCGCCAATACTGACAATGAAATCTTTCGAATAACGTCTGTAGCGTAGGTGCCGGAGGGAGTGGTGTCGCCCCTTGTCTCTAGGTAACTCGTGATGGTGGTATCGAGAACTTACCAAACACTAAGACAGGGGCGGTAGGAGCTCTGTTAACACGAATGGCGTGTTCGTGGGGAAAAGGGAGAAGAGAGGAGGAATGAGAGGAGTCACCAGCCACGTTACTGTAGAAGCTGCGACCTGATCTTTAGCACACTCGACACTCCGAAAATGCTTGCCTTGGGACGCAACGTGCGATCCCTGACGCCCTCTTCCCGACAACTTATGTCGAAGACGAGTACTCGTCCGCCTGTTTAATGATGATAACAAGCTAGATGCTTGAGTTCGTCATGTCTAAGGAACT
>Ga0265797_10008215_pt1 | contig 13977 bp, 20 predicted proteins | sample P2T30metagenome_FD_192433 | JGI IMG/M metagenome (GOLD analysis project Ga0265797, IMG submission 192433) | Plant litter microbial communities from East Loma Ridge, Irvine, California - P2 T30 | ecosystem: Environmental > Terrestrial > Plant litter > Unclassified | place: USA: California... | reverse complement strand
CTTTCCTACCTCTTGCGAGTGCGAGGTTGGTTGGTTGATACCCGGGTAGGTATGTTTGCTGGCGCTTCCTCTTCGTCTTCGTCTTGTTTAGGTTGTGCTCACTATACCTAGGCAATGTAAGAGATAATCGAATCGAAGTGCGACAGTGTTCCGACAGCTGTGGCGGCAGTATCATGTAAGTCTGAGAATACACAGACATCACATCATACCTACAGTACCTACCACGATCCAGCTCAGCTCAGCCGTTCAGACGCGAATGCGGCGAATCCTCTTCCTCTTCGGTTACGGATCTTTCGGAAATTATTCCCAAGCGAGACCATCACTTGCAGGGTGCGCATCATCGACTGCCATCTCATGATTTGTGCAGAGACACAACCTTCAAGAGACGATCTGGCTTCAACTTACGACAATTGGCATTTTCAAGTTGTCTTTCGGAGGCAAGTGGATTCAAGAAAAGAAAAGCGTTCGGCTTCGCGCTCGACTTCGAATCCGGAGAGCTGGTGTGGATGCGGATCGGACGGCTCTCCAACCAGATTGCCGGAAAGGTCACAGCTGTCTGCATATGGATGCGTTTTATACCTTACGTTGCAGGTGGAATCGTTCATCATGTCGAGCGCCTCAGCCAAAATACACAACTCGAATATCTGACCGTTTGACATTCATCGTCTCGTCTGACGACTCTCATTGCCACCTAGCAAGTCACCTTTGAACATCCTTCCAGAACTCGATCACGATGACTTCCAAATACAACAAGCAAGACTTGTATGATGTCGAAGGACTAGTAGCGGTGGTCACCGGCGGTGTGTTGCTATCCATCAATACAGAAAATCAACCACGACGAGCAACAACTAATGACATCCATCACAGGCGGCTCCGGTCTAGGTCTGATCCTCGCCAAAGCCCTCGAAAGCAACGGAGCGAAAGTGTACATCACGGGTCGCAACGAAGAGAAACTCCAAGCAGCAGCCAAAACCGCCGTATGCACGCCTTGCAGATGTCAAAGCCAATGACAAACAAAACTCATCACCAATATCACAAACTGAAACCTTCAACACATAGGAACACGGCAACCTCATCCCAATCCAAGGCAGCACAACCTCGCACGCCGACCTCCAACGCGCCGTCGACCACATCGCCGCAGAAACAGGCTACATCGACCTCCTGATCAACAACGCCGGCCAAACAACCTTCGACTCCTCGCCCAACGCCCGCCCCAAACCAACACCCGAATCGTCCGCCGCAGAAGTCCGCGATTACTACTTTAACCACCGGCCGTACGGCATCTGGACCCAGACGCTGGACACGAACGTCGCGGCCGTGTTTGCCACTTCCATGGCGTTCCTGGAACTGCTCGTCGAGGGCAACAAGCGGAGGGAGAGCGAGAGCGGGAGCGAGGCCGCCGGCAAGAAGGGCAAGCCGAGCAGCCAGATCATTGCGATTGGCAGCGTGGGAGGGCTCACGCGGTTCACCGACAGTTTTATTTATAACGCGAGCAAGGCGGCGGTGCACCATCTGATGAAGAACCTGGGGGCGCATTTCGTGCCGTTTGACGTTAGGTGTAATGTCATCGCGCCGGGCTGTGAGTTTTTTTGTTTTTTTCCCCTTCACTCCTCGGATCCGATCCTGATCGAATAAAAGAAAGGAAGAGACTGGAAGGGAAACGAATGTAAGATGGAGATTGGAGATTGGAGCCCTTTTTCGCTGACCAAGGTTTTTTTCATATCGCCTCTAGGGTTCCCCTCCGACATGACAACACCCGTCACCAAGGCGTGGGAGCACACGGGCGGCGTGATGCCGCGGACTCTGGTCCCGGCGCAGAGGATGGGGGTCGAAGAGGAGATGGCCGGCACGGTGTTGTACCTGGCTTCCAGGGCGGGTGGATACGCGAATGGAAACATCAGTCTGATCGATGGTGGGTTTTTGGCGAATCACGCTGGGACTTATTAGACTGGGTTGGGTTTTGTCGGGTCGGTGGACGAGTGGGTAAATGATTAGGTGAATGGACGATTCGGGTTTATCTCGTTGTTGTTGTTGCTGTTGTGGTTGCCACTACTATCGCTGTCTGCTTCTGGACTTTCGATCACATGTAGAACGGGTGGGATTCGCATGCATGCGTGCATGCATGCAAGAGGGCTGCAGAGACGATCGCTTTGATTTTCGTTTTCGCTTCGTTGGCTTCGGCGTGGATGCCGGTGGTTAGATGCAGGGTTAAGTCGCATGTCGGAGTCGGAGTCGAAGTCAAAGGGTGGCGACTTTTGCGCGCTGGCGGTGTGGGTTGATGATAAGCACATTTTGATATGGAATGTTCTCGCCGTACGATCTACACTGCTACTACTTTGTTGTTTCGTATTGCTTCTAGATCATGTATTGCATGTTGGTGCTGCCTCTGAGGTGAGATGCTTAGATAGGCCCCCTGCTCGGATCTTACTGCTAAGGATGGATGGCACAACAATGGTTGGGAACGATTTGGATGAGCTTGATGTTCAAGTGCTTTGACAATTCGAGCAGTTGTTACTTGTTACTAAGTATATTAGATCGGGACCAAGTAGTAAAGAAACAACTTTAGCAAAAAGGTGTTGCGATACATGCATCGTGTTATGCCAACCCGAAGCATCACGAAAGTAGTGCCCTCGAAGTACCCATAGACTGTCCAACAGCCATCAGGCATCGACAGGGGAGAGAGAAAAGAAAAAGGTAAACAACACTACCAATAGCGTATATATCGCTCACAAAACGCCTTCCCATGTTGATTTCATTGCTGCGTCTCGAGGTTGTAACACCAACCGGCCGTCCCGGGGTGAAGACTGACTCTCAACATCCAAGCTCGATCCAGACAAAAACAAACGCCACCCGCTAACACCAGCAATTCGGAGTCGCAACATCGACCGCATGATCCATTTACGGTCGTGGGTCGATGGTCGACGGGCATCTTGGATGTCCATGATGAGACCGTTACGACGATCTACGCTCAGGGATGCCGAAGACTGAGGCGGGCCTCGAAGGGAGTGGCGATGGTGGTGGGACGCAGATTTCGTCTTGCTGGACCACACGGAGGGAGAGGTTGTTGCGTGGTTTTGATGCCGAGGCCTGGAAGGCGCGGGCGATGTCGTCTGTGCTGAAAGAGTCGTTGCGAGGAAGACGGGGAGTCTCGGAGGGCTGGGGAAGAGTTGAAGTCATGTTGACTATTGTGGTTGTTTGTTCGGATGTTGTAGGTTGTTGTTGCTGGTAGATGATGTTGATGGGCTTTCAATGAAGACAGTCCGGAAGCAAGTGCAAGATTTGACCAGCTATTATGTAGGAGGAGTGATGAAGTAGGTTTGGGGCTGCGTCAAGGCGGTGTCGACAGAACGAGTCTTATAGGTCCTTAGTGAGAAGTACAGTACAGATATGTAGTACTCTCGGCGATAGGCGGATCTGAGTGAGATGCTTGAAGAAAGAGTAATATGAGGAGTGTCGTAAGCAGAGCTAAGGCGAGTGGGATGCAACGTTGTAGCTTGGTTGGTGTGGTCGAACTAAGAAGATGCATGGAATAGCGAGGGCGAGACGGGAGTACTTATCAGTCCCATTCCTTCCCATAGGGGTGGCCTTTGCGTGTGCCGAATGCGTAATTGGGAGAGAGAGAAGGAGACGAGTTCGATCCAGCAAGCACCAAGCCACGCTACGGCGCCGAACACAGACACGCTGGTGTTTCAACGCACGTACCCGTATTCCACGCACGCCGACACAACGAGTAGGATATGCTCCCGGCGCGCGTTGCACCCGCCCAGAAGGGCAGGCCATACATGCCTTTTGCTGCCCATGGCTGGCACGGTTCACCGAACCACATGGAGCCATCCTCCGCAGCGCCATTTCCCGGGGTAGCGGGAGGCTGCACACGGTAGTACTGGAAGAGATAATTCATGTAATGTAATGAATGGGTTTGGTGGTACATGCGCCGTACATGCTGTAGAAGGAATGTCGGTACGGCGAAGGATGGCGGCAGAATAGCTACCTTACTGTAGCTGGTGGTTAGCAGCAGCCCACCGGCATCCCTCGTCTGAACGAGTCAACCGGGCATGCTTCAGACGGATCTTCGGAGCGACACGCCAGCAGCACGCCAGCGCTTCACCGACCGTCGACGGGAACATGAGTTTGTTAGTGACATACAGTACAACAGTAGCAGGATCAAGCACACGCTGCACGCTGCACTCACCACTTCCATCTCTACTCTCCTCATGCGTGCATCCCTAATCGCTGCCGGAGCATGCAATCGGCGCCCGCTACTATGTCGATCTTGTCCTGCTTCCCGGTTTGACAGAGCGCCCGCCTGGTGGTTGTATCAGCCATGGGTATTTTGGTCGCACACCGCAGTATACATACAGTACACACCTCGCGTAGGTATCATGCTCCGTCAAAATGATGCCGTGAGGGTGATACCATTCGATAGGTCAGCAAGCCACCCGACGCGACCGATATCACTTCCCACCGCTGCTGTACATCCGAGGACAGCGAATCTATAGTCTTGGCCGACTCGTGTTCGTCTTTCCCCGAGCGTGTTCTCGATCAAACGATCGTCAGCCGTCGAGATTGTGAGTGACAGGGACGAGTATTTTCGGTACGCCTCCACATCTCTCCGCGATCTGTCAACCTCAGAATCAGAAGGGCCGTTTGCACTAGCGCACTTGCCGCCTTCCCACCCGCGCGCACCGACGTGCAATCGTACCGAGCGGGCGCCACCGACACGGCACGGCCTGGCAGTCGATACCGAGAATGAGATGAAGAACATCCGGCCTTCTCTCCCTCGTCTAGCGGTAAAAGGAAGACTTGGGGAATCCTGTTTGTCCAAAGACTCTCTCTCTGACCGAACAGGGTTTTGGTCGCTCCTCTCCACAACCATGTCTTGAAACCCCAGAGTCTCATTATTACCCGTTCCCGCCATCATCATCACCATCGATATCGCCATCGCCATTGCACCGCTCATCTCCCATCTCACAGCCATCATCCCCCTTACCGGTAGTCCGTTTGAGAGATCACACAGGAGACGAGCACGGCCATCTACACCCACGTCACCTCATCAACACCAGCTTCACACCAAGGACCCAAGCCGATGCTCAGACCTCGCGCCATGACTCTTTTGCCGAGATTGTCACTCTCGTCTTCTTCTCCTGGAGAAGGCGCGAAGGACGAATTATCCGTGGCTCGGATCGCGGATTGGAAGCTGGCCGAGCGCAAGCCGCCGTAGTGACGACTCTCGAAACGACTGGTTAGAATCCCTTATGTGATGGGGTTTTGGTTGTCTCATGCGACACAAACCTGGTTCCGTCTCAGGCCGCGTAAGTTGATTGTCACTGATTGATCGATTTCAAAGTGAGACGCTTTCCCTTTTCCCTCCGCCTTTCCCATCGATTCCCGAAGTGAGTTCGGTACGCAGCGGCGGCGGGGATGCGGAGATTCTGGGGAACCTGTCTCCCAAGAACCAACGGCGTGGTACTTGTAGATGAAAGAGGGTTGCGATCCCGGACCAATAATTTGCGGATCGACCTTGTGTGCTTTGTGTGGTGGTGACATGTAAATTGGTGGTTCTCGGGCTAGAACTTTCTTGGTGTCACCACGGCATTCCCTTCGGCAAGTCGTGCGTCCTTCATTGATTTTGATGGTGTGGATGACATGTCGTTGTGTGAGGTCACTGGCAAGTTGTCTTTCTTTTGTGCGATGTCAATGGCAGTTGTTGATGGTGTACTCTCTGCTGCCAGAACCGGAGGCTTGTCCGTCCGGTGTGGAACGTTCCTACGTATCGCCAGATTGCATCTCTTAGACAGTACCTAGATATTCAGGCTATACGTATGATGCTCGAGGCTCTGTTCCATATTGATCATTGGAATATGGAACGTCTCTAGTATATTCGTACGCTGCTCTGTAGTCGCTACGCATATCTCTTAGCCAAGCTACAGCATAGATAGGTTGCTACATGAAGCATATATCCTTCATGACTTCTTGCTATGACTCCCGAGATCTCAATATACCAGCTGCCGTCGGTGAACCATCAGAGTGATCCAGCTTCTGAACTGCACATTGCAGCATAGACCAACCAAGCATCACCAGAATCCAAGAGTGAAACTGACGCATGACCGTCTTGTATTGAGTGTGGGTGCTCGCTGCCACCGCAACTCCTGCTAATCGTTTCGTCATGTCTAATTGCTCCAAGCAGTCGTCCGACCGCTGCTCAATCTTTTTATAAAACTCCCGAAACGCCCTGCTGTATCCATTGCATTCCATCCCATTTCTCAAATTCTTGACCAGATCACAACCCCTGCCTGAGTCTCTCGCCCAACTTTGCTTTGCCGAACTGGTACAGCTTCAGGAGACCCTCTTCGCTCAAATCGACGCTCTGCATGTTGGGCGTGTCCTGCGCAGGTGGGCGGGAGACTCGGCTGGCGACGACCACGGGGTCGGTCTCGAGGATGATGCCGTCGTCGATGATCTCGTCGATGGCGAGAGAGGCCAGGTCGTAGTTCTCGATGAGTGTGCGCTTGTCGACGGAGTTCCTGTGGTAAGGATTGTTAGCAGGAGTCGTACGCAATGCAGGGGTATAGGGCGGATTGCTCACTTCAGGAGGATGTTCAGACTGTCCCTCAGCGCGAGCACGACATTGTACAGCATGATCTCGTTCTCGTCTGCGGGACCGACGACGTAAAGCATCACGTCGCTCTCGGTCTTGTAGACGACGATCCTGTTGTCGTAGAGGATCACATCGTTTGTTGACTTGGCCGTCTTCTCCAGGAGGCCCTTTTCGAATGCTTTCTGGTCTTTGAGGGTCGGGTATGGGTTTGCGCCGGGGTAGTTGTTGCCAGCATTCGTAGGAGGGTGGGGAGGCGAGTAGTATTTTGTGAGGATGCGAGAGTTGTCATCGGCCGAGATGAGGAGGATCGCGTTCACGCTGAACAGGGACATGTTCGGCGACATATTTGCGGTTTGTGTGGTGTGGAAGGTTGAGATGTGCTCTAGTTTTGCGACAGGGCTGTTTGTTCAAAGTGGTTGTTGTAGGATTGTGAGGCCGCTATAGGAGTGCTCGTGGTTGCGAAGCTGTGCCTGCCAATGGGAGTGAGTGAGGTGGCATCCAGGGTATTGGTGCGGCGAGATACAGCCCGCCGTAGTCGTTAGTGTTGGCGGGCAAGACCCCCGAATCGCAAGTCCCAGAATGTATACTTTCACGTGAAGTCCTGTCCCTCTGATGATCTGGACATCAATCCGACACGCACAACTAAATGCTCGCCACTAAATTGTCGCGAGCTCAGCTTGAGCTCCAGGCTCACAGGATCTGGTTGCGGAGCTTCAGTCTGACTAGGAATACCACTGCGTCTTTCACCACCCAAACACCACGCGAGCCCGCGAAATTCAGACGTCCTAAGATAGACGGCGTTCACAAATACAGCCCGAAAAAGAAACCAAACGAGAAGGATGCGTACCTCGTTGCTCTGCAGCGCCAGATCACCGATGCGTCCAAAGCGTACGACTTCGACGCGGCCATGGCTGGCTACCGCGCTATAGAGAACAAGAGCCTCATCATTCTACCTGTCATCAACAACTTGACACAAGCCCTTACCTCTTGTACGAGAGAGCAACTTTTCCTTCAAGAGGACAGACGAGACCGGGAAACAATCGAAAAAGTGCAGTCGATCGCGAACGAGCTCGTCCAGGATCACTACAAGGGCACATTGGGACCATGTCCGAGTGCAAGCGCGCGCTTGTTGGAATACCTCACGGTCGCACAATCATGGGATGTCGCCCTGAAGTATTGGAAGTGGCTGGAAGCTAAAGACGACGAATATGTCAACGCTGAATTGTACGCCAACGCTGTTGAAATGCTGTCAGCACAGGATACCAAACTCGAGGATTTGGAGGCGCTATATCAGCAGGCTCTGGCCAGGCTCCCTGTTGGATTTGCCGCGTACCACTTCTCGCCAGGCGCCGTTGTACCGGATCGTGAGCAACATCTAGTTCTGCCTGAGGTACCCAGGCCTCTGTTGCGCGCAATCATGACTGCTCGCTTAATGCGAGGAGATGCGCAGGACGCGTATCTTGCGCTGGATGCTGTGCTCCGGTTGTCTCCTGTAGAGAAGAACCAACACTTCTTTACTGTATACCAGAAAGAGCGCCCCGTTCCTGAAGCGTATACGGTTTTTGCGATGGCCTGCAAAGCCGGTACTGTGCTGCCAAGTAACACTTATCGAAACCTCCTGTCATCATTGAGGAACAATGCGGATGTTGAGGATCCCAGGCGATTTGTTCTGACCGTGAGAGCAATGCTATCAGCCACGTACCTGCACATCGGTGCTGGTGGCAAGCTGACTCGAAACGCTGTCACCGAGCTTATAATCGTACTGACGAATCTGGTCCGAATCAAGGGCGTCTTTGCCATGACTGTCAACGAAAAGAAGGAACTCGGCGAGATTGTACAAGATCTCATCCGGCGAACCGTGGAGTTGGCCGCTCGCTTCAACGCCTTCCCTACCATCGCTGCATGCAATTCAATCATCGTAAATGTTGCAAGCCTTGGCAATGCAGAGCAGACGATCACCACGGCCGTCAAGGATGCACAAGCGCTGGGCTTGACACCCACCCTGGTTACGAGACGCTCTATCCTCGTCGCTGCAGGTGCCTCTGACGACGGCGACCTTGTCAAGCAGGGCTGGCAATGGCTCCTTGATGCCCGTGCCAAAGAAGGTCAGCTACCAGACACCACCGATCTGCACGTTCTCATCAAAGCGTGTGCCCAGACAGGCCAAAGTGCCTTTGCCCATGAGCAGGTTCTCAACGCATCGCATCTGGAAGAGTTCCAGCGCGACAACCTTCTAGAAGGATTAGAGAGAACGGTCGCAACTGCCGAGCGCAACAATTCCACGGACCACAAACGTCTGGCAAACATGGAGGAGCTCCGTAGAGAATTCGGCATGATCAAAGCCGATCTGGTGAACTTCGACGAGCGAACAAGCGATGCTCGCGGCGTGCAGGACTTTTCCGCGCAGCACGTCCCCATGCTGCTCTTCTCTCCCCCGAAGGAAGTCCGCCTGCCCGAGACTGAGATGAGGAAACTCTACGACGAGCTCACCACCGACCCGAACCCTCCTGCCGCGGTGCAAGCCGACACGAGAGCACCGGTTGTAGCCTGGGACACCAAGGTTCCCTACAGCCAGTTGCGATACGAGAACTGGAAGCACATCACCTACCTCCTGGCCGAGGCCGAGAGGCATGACCAGGCGTACATCAAAGCCGTGGACTCCGCCTTCGAAAGCGGCGCAGCGCCGCCTCAGAGGAACTACGGAGAGCTGTTCGAGGGTGAAGACAAGATCACCGGCATCGGCCTCAGTGACCCGCCGCAGGAGTTCAAGGCGAGCAGTCAGGAGGCCGACGTCGAGAAGGCGAGAGCCAAGATCTGTCAGTTGAGGAAGGTTTCTTTGCCGCAGGCTTAGCGACACGCTGAGAAAAGGCTTGTATTATATTAGTGTTACTCACTTGACGTTGCCCTTCGCATGGCGACCACGGATACCCTGTAGATAAGTTTTGTACCAACACGCATACAACAGATTTCACTCGTCTCTACAATCTTTACGTCTGCCCGATGACTTTCGACGACGTGCATTCATCGCCGGTACGGTCGATCTCACGCAAAGCCTTCGACTCACAAGAATGGAAATGAAATCGACGCGACAGCTCTCTCTGCTTTTGAACTTCGTAGGATGTTGTACATTAGAAATGCTCTTCTCTTTTTCCTCGTCGCACGTTTCCTATCCACTGTGAAGAAAGTGATCTTGTACAACAAACAGGCCTTTGCACTTTTCCCTCGGCGAATCCGATCAATTGATTCATCGATCCTGAGTGCTCCCGGACCCTCACTGCCTTCTACATAGGTGCCATATGCTCACTCTCTTGAGCAGTGGCAACAACGCATGGGCTGCGTTATGTGACAGAAGAAGGTCTTTCTGTCGCTTCCCTGGTGTCATTGAGAGCCATGATAGTAGTGCATATTTCCCTGGGTGCAGTCGAGGTGCTGTTCGCTTTTCGGGCCTGCCTCAGCGGATCCATGAGAGGGGGTCGTGGAATAGATATCTCGCGATCCCGACTCAGTTTCTATCAGTTGGGATGGATGTAGACGTCGATCTTAGGAGGGAGGGCCGGATGGATGAATGGATTGTCGGTCATTAGGGGTGCGGGAAGAGGATGTGGACGAGAGCCTGCCGATGGCTAAGATCCAGTCCGACCGAAAGACAAGTCCAACAACAACTTATTGGTCGCGACCTCATACTGAGTTAGAGTTGTCGAGGCATGACCACGCTGGAGAGCCGCCGGACGTGTTGTAGGCGTCGATGATGCCCATGACCGCACCGTAAGTTCCCGCGACGAGCAAGAAGGAGCCGCCCACTAGGATGAAGATGTTGATGCTGACCAGGAAGCTCCACTTGAAGTCGCGGACCTTGTTGTTCCAGTTGTCGTAAAGCCACATGCAGGCCATCGGGTGGAAACACATGAGCGTTCCGAACAGCGCTCCGATCAGAGAGACTAGCTCGCCGAAAACGGGGATACCGCTGGCAATGCAGTAGGAGATGACGGTCACTCCGAGCGTGCAGGAAAGCCATGAAGTCCAGTGAACCATCGAGTTGGAGGCGAGGTGTTTTGAATTCCTCAGCACGCGGACGAAGACGTACTTGGCGGTCAACTGTGCATGTCAGTGAGATGTCGCTTGCCATTTGTTGTGTGAGCATCATGAAACTTACGTGAATGTACAGGATCTCAGTCACCAGCAGACCAGGAAGAACCAAACCATAGCAGATCTTCTTCATCAGAACACCTGCTGAGCCAAGAGCCGGTGATCCGACGTAAGATCCGCAGAAGTAGTAGACAATAACACCAATGATGATGTAGACAATCGTGGCTGTTGCTTGACAGAACAAGACAGATCTGGTGTAGTAGCGAGGATCCTTCATCTCAGATACGATAGAGAAGTACGCCGGCAAGCCACCGTAGGCCAGGACCAGTGACGCCACGGCAGACATAGCCTCTGCGAAGGACGGGTTGCCGACGACTTTCCAATCGGATTTCCATTCGCCGAACTCAGGGGCATCCGCAGGGCGATCCTGAACACCTGTGGCAATTGTGAGGGTGAAGACTGGAAGATGTTAGCTTTTGTTGATCCTCTCCAGTGATACATCGTCAATCCTTACTTGAGACCAGCACACAGATCGTGCCTATCCACGCAAGCCAGCTCATACGACCGAGCGTACGGACACTGGCAAAAGCGAGTCCAATAGCAGCAGCAATTGCCACAAATACAGCAGTACAGGTACCGTGCGTGGAGACGGCGTTCAGTCCGATCGAAACGCCGAGCATGGCAGAACCAGAAACGAACAGCCAGTACAAGCAAAAGCAGGTGGCCAGGAACTCGCGGCCAATCGGTCCAAACATGATGCCGCCAGCGTCATCGATGTTGTAGACGGTGGGGTGGTTAAGCTTGAACGTGCCGATAACGTATCCGGTCCAGGTCGTGATGGCAGCGACGAGCAGCAAGATGATGATGCCCGGCGCCATGCCCAGTGTGTTGAAGGCTGACGGGACTGAGAGAACACCCAGTCCGATTTGCGATTTCAAAAGAAGTACAATGGCAGCGACCCAACCGACCTATGTACTTGTCAGCTTTCACTCGATGGCAACGACTCGTCGTGTCGAATCACTTACACTGCGGTAGTTGGGTCCGTCTGCACCAACTTCACCAAAGACCGCATCGGTGACCTCGCCAGTCTGCGACGCCTCTGGAGAATGATTCGCGATAGCAGGCTCCACGAAGACCTCCTCTTCGGGGTGGTTCATATCCCTTGGAGCGTGACCCATTGTTGATGATGTCGATGGACGGCGACGTCTGCGACTCGGAAGATACTGTTCTCTCTGCGCTACGACAGCACCGGAGCAATAATAATGTCAAAGTAGACCCTCGACAAGATGATGAAGACGGCAGAGGTGGGCTTGGCAAGCTAGTACGGCAGTATTGAGTCTTGTTACCTAAAATTTCAGACGGGCAGACCTCATATGGACCAAAGACAGGTACTCTGTGGATCTGGGATCCCCGGCAAGTGTGGTCGAGCCATTTGTTATGTCGTCACTCGTTCTTTCTCGTGAGTACACATTAGAGCATAGCAAGACCGACATACGCCGCGATTTCGAAATTGCAGGAGTGGCCCAAGGGAGGCTCGACGCCATGAAGTCGAACAGAGGTGTCGCTCGCGTGGCTGGTGATCTTTAGCTCCATCGTTACCAGGTTAAGCTAGATGACAAGGCGTCAAGCACCGGTAAAAAATCTTATGCAGAGAAGATCATGACGCTCCGATGTCGCTGCTGGCTTCTAGCGCCAGCCTTACGCGGATGCGATGTCGCTGATGGTCATCACATCTCGGTAGCTTGCCTGTCTTTGTCAGCTATGTTGTTGTTGTTGTTACCTATGGTCATCACGACCATTTAGATAGACTTTAGACGTCGTATACCACTGTGGTGTCTCTTCTGTGAGCTACAGTACATGTAGTTCTGCGATTTTCGCCAAGAATCGATTTGCGTAATCTTACCCCAACCCTAACCCTTAGCTGACACCCAGCTCTTGACGGTTGGACAATAACACTCTCCTTGGGTGGTTTATGCGATCTCAGATGCTAGAGTAGCATACTGGGCATTCTTGTGCCATCATTCGCGTTGTTGTAGTCCGTACAGTCGTGATGTAGTGAGTAAATCTACTGTCTTGTGGGTAGCTGAGGTGTTGTGTAGAGGCATCCACTGTTGCAAGGTCCGGTCTGGATCGAAGAACTATTAGACAAGCAAGGAATAGAATTGGGCAATGAAGATATTCACAGACAGTAGTTACGTGTATCTAGTGGTTCAAACCACAAATTCACCAGAACAAGATGGCAACAATTGCAAGGAATAACGAAGGAGACCACATATGTCAACCGTCCATCGAACATCACTCACTAGCGGCAAAGCGGCCCGCAACAACGCTAGTCGTCGCGAGCTTCGCCGATCTGGTGTTGTTGTTGAAGCTCAAACATCGAAACTTGACAGTTGCGACAGGCCACCTCCAAACATGTTTGCGCAATTTCAAAACAGCTACCGGCGGATGGAAGAGAGTCTGCAGCGATTGACCGACTCGATCGCTGCGTACAACCCTTCTCCGTCCGCGGCGGATGATCTCCTGGCTGCAGACGATACAGTCAACGAGGACCTAGAGAAATGTAGGTGTCTATAGATATGCCAACATGCAACGCGTTCCGCGACTGACGCTAACATTGCCAAAGTATCAAGACATCAATCGAATTATGCTCGTATCCTCGCTCTGCGCCAAACGACAGACTCTCTAGACCAGAACATCAAAGACACAGTCAAGCTCCTCGCCGACGCGCGCAAGGATGTAATCGCCATCCCTCCCGACGACAGTTCCACAAATTCTCGCCGCGAAGTTGAAGTCGACGACTTACTGCGGTATGCCAAGTTCATATCCAAGACGACTGTACCGCCTACTTTCCGCAAACCGATCCCCGAAGTCAAGCTTCCTCGAACGTCAGAAGAGCAAGCGCAAGCCCAGATCACCAATGGCATGGCGACCCCACCACCAGGGGCACAAGACAGCGAGAACACACCGTACGCGCGATCGGAGATTGTAGGCAAGGATGCAATGCCCCAAGAGTCGCAACTCTGGCTGGAGTCCTTCAACAACCTGCCATTCGAGCCCTGGCCGAGCCATGGCATCATCCAACAGGGCGCGTTGGCAGATATACAACGTATCATCGAGGATGGGAGGGATCCGGCCAATCTTCTTACCCCGGAGGAAAAAGCCGAGGCGGCCAGGAAGAGAGCGGAGGAAGATGAGAAGGACAGACTGGAGCAAGAAGAACGGAACCGCAGGAGAATGAGCATGAGTATGGGCCAGGCGCCTCGTCACAGGCCGGAAGTATTCAATCCCGA
>Ga0265797_10008213_pt1 | contig 13979 bp, 7 predicted proteins | sample P2T30metagenome_FD_192433 | JGI IMG/M metagenome (GOLD analysis project Ga0265797, IMG submission 192433) | Plant litter microbial communities from East Loma Ridge, Irvine, California - P2 T30 | ecosystem: Environmental > Terrestrial > Plant litter > Unclassified | place: USA: California... | reverse complement strand
TGAGTCTCCGCTGGCCAAGCTCCCCACGTGCGGTGGGAGACGCGTCTTCCGGGGCTCCGCCGTTGTCGAGGTCGCCAAGATGCGGAAGCCACCACCGCCGGGGGTACGTAGCCATGCATCTCTTGTTCCTGAGGTGTAGTTATACCTATGCATTGATTGTATCGTCCGCGTGGCAGGCATGGTTCAGCCCGGTTGGGCAGCATATGACGCAATGAACTACATATGAGTATACCGAGGATGAAGGTATGCGGGGGCTCTTGGAAGGCTCTTGGGAGGCACTTAAGAACGCAGGAACAACCAGTTCGGATATGAGGTGAGTTCTAGGACGTTGAACTTTGGTGAGGAAGACTCGGGGAAAGGTTATGTCACCCATGGATAATTTGCTGGGCGAACATGTCGACTAGTGAGCGCCGCGGAGATGAGAAGATTTAGCTCAACACAAAAGGTATGTAACAGTGCGCGATACATTTGTGGAAATGAGCGCATGCATGGAGATGTTCGCGATTCATGGAGGTTTGCGCCAAATCGATGGAGATGCACGGGTACCTTAAGAGATGGATGATTGCGACCTTGGTGGGAAGAAGAGGCGTTGAAGTCCGTGCCGTGGAGCCCACAGGATCAGCATCCCGGACACGAACCCGACCCGTCAGGATGCGTTCCGTCAGGACGCTTCTCTCCCCATCCCGCACTCATCGTCGCACGCCGTCAACGTAGTCCGGCGCCATGGTCTGCTTGTCAGGCACCTGCCCGCACATTCAGATTTCTCATCGAAACATATCGCTGCCACCGCGTGGCTATCGGAATGGTGAATATGCGCTTCTCAGCCAAATCACATCACCACCTGCTGTGTGCGACCTACCTTGGTACCCTATCAAATTTCTAACCACCTGGACGCGTGGCGAGAAGGAGAGAGCAGCTATTGAAGAGCTACAACTATCTTAGTGACTGTAGCCAACAAATGGGATCACCTACCGTCGTAGAACGCGGAAAGGAGCGATCGCGGATCAAATGACGCCACAGGAGATCCATCTGCAATAGACTTTCACCATGCCCAAGTCAGCCAGCGATACTACAGACCATTTGACCTCGGCCCTTCACAGAGCGCTACTAGTTCAATGACACGGTTATTGTACCCATCTAGGATCGACAATGCATGGCCGCCCGAAACGTTTGGGTCACTATGTCTTAGGTATATGTCCTGTCAGTCTCTTTATCATGGCCAATCACGTAGATGGTTGGTTGTGAAAGCAACGATGCGGTTTGCCCTGAACCTGTCATCGACTCTACTGGTGCCTGCATAAGGTGATGTGGGCTCGTTCTTCTCTAGAAGGGTGTGGGAATTAAGGAGGTTGGCACCTAGCCGCACAGCGCAGGCCCGCACACCCTCGATAGCTCGAACCTCGGGACCTAACATCGGTAGACAATTCATCTATCATTGCATCGTAGAGGCCCTGCCGTCCGATGATACGAGAGCACGAGTTCAGCTTGAAAAGCATCAAAAGTCTGTTCAGCACACTACCCAGTATAGAGTTCCAAGCATCTGGGTCACATCTTGCTTTTCATCCGGGGAACAGCTTCGCCACGTTCTGGACTAGCCTCTAGTGTTGCGTTTACCGGCGGTAGTCGGCCGATAATAGTATGGTCTCACCCAAAGTTATGAAAGACGCCACATACCGGACGTGGTCTTAGGTGACACTAAGGACGATCAAAGTTACAACCCGTCTATTACGCATCTATTGCAGACGGTTCGCCTCTCTAACAATGCGCCGGTCGCGGCCCAGTTCTTCGGCGACTCAAATCCCCATGGGATTCTTCATTTCATACATCTTGACGCGGACCGTACTCTTTCTGAACACCTTGTCAGAAAATACCAAGTCCCTGCAGGATGGCGAGCCAGTCGGGTCCTAATCTGGACCCCGTTTACTTCGGTGGCATCGAAGTCGATATCAGCCAGTTCGATTTCAGCGACCACTCATCACGACTTGGTGCTGTTACAATAACTTGCACCGTTTTTATCGCCCTGGTCGTCTTGACTGTCGCTCTACGAATCTTCTCTAGAGCAAGATACGTTCGGCATATCTTTCTAGACGATGGTACGTGTTAAACAGAAAACAAAAGATTATAACTAATGGATAACAGTCCTCATCATCTTCGCCGCGGTCTTCACGGTCGCTCTAGCGGGAATGTGCATCGCAGGTAAGCAGCAACCGTTTGGTATATTGATTCGGGTTAATGGTACCGTAGCAACTCACCATGGTCTTGGGCGACATATTTGGCTATTGCCTATACCGACGCTGTTTGACACACTGAAGAACTGTATACTGGTAAGTACAAGCACACTTTCGAGGGCCACGTTCCAAGCTAGCGTTCGGTAGCCAGAAAGTTTGACATTCCGAAGTCAAAGAGCAGCGACTAATGCACTGCAGTATCTCTTCGTCTGCCAGGTGCTATACTGCTTCGCTATTGCGTTGACGAAACTCGCCATCATATCACAGTACCTTCGCTTCATCCCCGACAAATCATTCCGCGCAGCGTTGTACGGGATATCTGTGATCATCCTAGGCCTATTCATTACGGGTAAGACACACAATGCCTCCCGCATGTTCACACGTGCTGAAGCATCTACAGGAGTTTTTGTCACCATCTTCCAGTGCCGTCCTGTCCGAGGAGCGTGGAACTTCACTATTGAACCAGTGTGCGTGGACTACGTGACCTATCTCTATGCTAGCTCCGCTGTCAATGTCGCGACGGATATCCTCCTCTTTGTGCTACCCTTATCCCATCTTTGGAAGTTGAACCTACCAAGAAAGCAACGAGTCATTCTCTGTGTGCTTTTAGCAGGAGGTGCAAGGTGTGTCAAAAGCATATATGGCATGCTGTCGAACCATGCTGACCCACCGCAGCGCATGCATTGTAGGTATTGTCCGCATTGCCTATCTACACCAGTTACGCGTCTTGGATATTACCTGTAAGTAAGCTTCTACTTTAAGCGTCAGCAGTAGGTCCTTCTCGGATCTAGCAACCAAAGAAACACACATCGTGTCGGTTAGCCGCAGGACTTGCGTGGATGGTGTTAAAGCAGTTCGGAGACATTAGCTAACAAACGTCTAGATCAAAGCGTCGTATGTCTTATCCTGACAGTAGGAGAATGCAGTTTAGGGATCATCTTCGTTAGCATTGCTGCTCTTCGTCCGATGGCACGGCAGTTCTTTCCAAAGGCAATGCGAAACTCTCCTGCTTCGTCAGCTCAACCACGTGCATGGCCCATTCGCCTCCAGCATATACCTGCCAGTCAGGACAAGGACCAGTACACTTCAGAGAGCAAACAGAACCTCTCGGGGTCGTACGGGACGCGCTCGGGAACGTCTTGCTAGTTGTTCGTACACAACCAACTCCACGCTCGCGAAGGCCCCATCAGCCACAACCTTGAATGGCTTAAACTACCAGGACATGGAAAATCCCTCCGCTCATCTTCACTAGCCGCATAGCTGGCAAGATATAACCCTACACCAGGATACACGTATCCCCCAAGGCTGTCATTTGTTAAGAAGATCGACTGGTTGGGAGTCGAGTGAGTTACACACACGACGCGATACCCAACTCGGGTCCTACAAGCTCTGTCAACAGGCGATCGAAGGCGGGACAGGACGCTTGTTCAGCTGACCGCCAAGAAAGCCAAGTCGTCAGCCAATTTCCCCGCTGACTGCGATTGGTCGCATAGAGCTGTCGCTATTGGTGCAAACTTCACCAACGTCACAGACCACTACAGGTGTCGCGACAGGTTAGAAGCAGGCTGTGTTGGCGATCTCACAGGCTGTGTGTAAGGCGTCCATGGTGTGCATCATAGGGCACACCGCTTGTGGTTACAATACATAAATGCAACACATGCCGCTGTTCTTGTACATTCCTACAAAAGATTCACAGTACGCTTCACGTAACACGAACGTATCTTTCCAACGACTCATCTATCAAACAAGCATTCTTGATAAAGTCATCAATCTACCAAACTCCAACCTCTATACTGCTGCCCTTGCAAACCTCTTCTTCAAAACCTACCTCAATAATCATCCATAATGAAGTTTACCGCGGCAACAACTCTGCTTTTTGCGACTCTCGCGCTCGCCAGCCCGGCTCCCGTCGCCAACCCAGACGCGGTGGCCGAGCCCGTCACCATCGAGACTCGTGAACAATTCCGCAACGCACTATCAGCACGCGATGTGCTTACAGCGCCAGAAATTCAGCTCGAAGAACGAGCATCCAGCGGTGGTAAAGGAGGAAAAGGAGGCAAGGGAAGCGGGGGAAACTCCAGCAGCGCTGCATCGGACATGCTATCGCCAAGCCGCGTCTTACAGGTAGCTGCGCTGGGACTGGGGGTTGTAGAAGTTGTGAGGCTGTGGTCTTAGAAGAGGGAAGACGAGATATCTCAGGTGATTGTGAGTGGTAGCCAGCGGTCAGCGCGCAATGAGGCGAGGACCTAGTTTGGAGTTGATCACGATGTTTTCCCTTAGCGACGGAGTTATGTTTGGATTGTACGACAATGTAGCATGATACCACAACATGAGAACATGAATTTGAGGTTTCAAAACAGTACGATCTTCGACTTGCAGGCTTGGCTCAAGACGCCCACCACGTCACTCTGCGCGTGTCGTACCTCAGTCAAGTTTCAGTGATCAACCCAACCTGTTTCCTACTGATGGACGTTAGAAAAACATCGCAATACTGGCGTACAATGATGGACTTGACACCTAGTAAACTAGCATGTTGTATGGGCGATCGCGATGGTGGATGAACATGGCCACATAGCCACAGTGTGGCGGTGTAGATCAACAGACTGAAGATGATCAAGATGATCATTGCACAGCCACACAGCTGAATAAACACAAGAGAAGTTCTGTTGATCCGAATCGAAGGACTAGACACAAACGACCAGGGAGTAAAGTATGAAGTGAGTAAACATTAACATTGGTATCTGCAACCTAAACGCTAGAAATCAAAACGCCATGCAATGCTCTAAACGCTGCGCTATGCCATCGGATTGAATCCAAAACACTTTTCGTTGCAAAGGTCTAAGCATGGAGCAATGCCTATAAGAACTTGTTCATCATTTTCTTCCATCCTGAGGCAGACGACTCTTCCCAAGTCTCGCTCATCTCATCCTCGAACTTTCCAGTAAGAAGATCGGCTTCGGCAGGGTTGATGAATTTACTCCTGGTAACAATCTTGTGGCCAAGGTAAAGGACGGCGAAAAGGATCAAGCTGATGTACGCAATGAAGAAGTCTTCAGTGCTCCACGGGACGAACGCGGTGAAACCTTGGGTGATGGTGATGATGGCGGTGAAAGTAACACCGTAGATGGCGAGAGGACGGCCGCCCCATGACTTGAAAGGGAGGGTGTCGCGGTCAATGTTTTGGGCCTTAAGTGCGCGCATAAAGCTAATGTGGCAGACCAGTACACAAGTCCAGGCGATGAAACCCGCGACTGACACAATGTTGAGGAGCCAGTTGAACGCCTCTCCGCCGTTGGCGCTGAGGTTCATGTAGGCCAACAGACCCATGGCACCAGTGACTGTAGTTGCCCAGTATGGGACACCTCGCTTGCTTGTGACCTTGAGGAACGCAGGGGCACACCTCTCTTCCGCAAGACCGACAAGGATACGAGAGCCAGAGTAGACATTGGAGCTGGCGGCTGAAAGCACCACGGTAAGCAGAATGGCGTTGAAGATATCAGGAAGGGCGGAAACACCGGCGAGTTGGAAAGCAATGACCATGGGCGATGAGCCAGCGTTTGTGTCACCAATTTGGAGAGCCTCGTTGTCGTATGGGACCAGGATACCGACAAAGAAGATGGTGAAAACGAAAAGGGTGAAGATGCTCCAGAAAGTCTTGCGAATGGCTTGAGGCATGGTAACACGGGGGTTTGCGGACTCTCCAGCACCGATAGCACAGAGCTCAGTACCCTGGTACGCGAAACCGGCCTGGATGAGAACGGCCCAGAAACCGACAAACTTGGCAACAGGTCCTTCGGCCAGGTAAGGGGCGAAAGCACCGGGGGAGTCCCAGTACTTGAAGCCGATGTAGCCTTGCGCACCAACACCTGCGTTCATGCAGATGGCGTAGATCCAGAAGCCAACAAGGGCGACGACCTTGATCAACGCGAACCAGAATTCGAATTCTCCGAAGATATCGACGGGCAAAAAGTTAACAGCCGTGATCGGTACCCAGAAGATGGTGATGAAGATGCCGATGCTGAGGTCCGAGTCCCACCATTGGATGATAAGACCGGCGGCTGTGAGTTCGAGCGCATATGTGATTGACCAGGAGAACCAGTAAATCCATCCCATGGAGAAACCTAGCGAAGGGTCGACGAAACGAGCAGCATACTGTGTGAATGCACCAGAGATGGGTAGGTAGGTAGCCATCTCAGCCAAACTGAGCATGACAGAGTAGACCAGGGTACCAACGAAAACGTAAGCCAAAAGTGCTCCAGCAGGACCAGCAGTAGCGATGGAGCCACCACTGGCGATGAAGACACCAGTTCCTACTGTGCCACCGATAGCTACGAACTGCAAGTGTCGGGACGAAAGCTTGCGCTGTAGCTCATCCTTGGGGGGAGCGGCCTGCTTCTCAACGTCGCTCGCTGAGTGCGAGACCGATTTGTCCGACCGCTGGTCCATCTTGGGCGTAATTTCCTCAGAGGCGGATGCCATGTTGGTGGTGGTGTCGGCAAAGAACCCGAAGACAGGGCTTGAGCTTCAAAAGGTGCACAACAACAACGAAGTCGTGATGGTTGATGTCAAAGGCGCAAGAGCCAGGGACAAAATCGATATTTCAATCAAACACACGGTCACAGGAAGTGGAGTCATCGCGCAATACTCCATGAGCCATCATGTTAGCCGTCGGCGTACTCCACGCTCTGGAAAGCCAGTCGACCGTCCAAATTTTCATCGTCGCTCCACTTGGCGGGCAACACACTCGTTTCGCCGCGCAAGATGCAGAAGTTGAACCGTGACGGTAGGGTGATCGAAATTTTCGAGCCGGGATTAGGTCGGCTACGTGCGGGTTGGCGCCGCCAGTTCGCGTCCCCTTGATCGCTAAGGTACAAGCGGCAATGCTTATCGCGGGATTACCGTGTGGAATGTGTAGCTTGGCCGTTCCTTGCGTTCCCAGCAGGAAAAATCTGCAGCTTAGCTGTATCATTTTCGGGGAACTTCGTGGCGGCAACATTTTTTAGGTATAGTGTGAGGGCCGGCCCTTCATCGGGTGACGGCCTTGGCGTTGTGCGAATCAGACTTCACCCATCGGAAAACCCCATTAGGCCTATCATGACTCCGTCGCATGTCACCGCATTCTCTATCCTACCCCATTCTCCAGCCGGCGGTTAGAGAGCTCTTCATCCGTTGTACCCAGGAGACTAGAAGACTGAGGTAATGCTGAAGTTGTGTTCCGTACGTACCCAGCTTGAGAGCCTATCGTGACTTCTGGCCATCGCAACATTCCCGCAATCATCGTGAAGGACAAACTTCAGCATTGTGGCTACACAGTACATGCCGAGTAAACCAACCAGACCAACAAGATACCATTGGCGTAACAATATAGAGGGACTACAACCGTCCTTTACAGCCCAACACCTTCCACAGGCAAGAGAGCGTACATGTACCACATTCGCATGTAGCTTCGCACCATATTTCCTCTCCTTTCCTTCGACGTTGAAAGCTGGACTTACTCTTAGTCATGCCCAGACGTAGCACAGAGACTAGTCCCCAGATATCTCAGCCCTATGCACTCCAGGACGTGCCTAAGTGTGGTGCTACCGTCGTGCTGAGACATGGGATCCAGCCGAACGCTCGCCGGATCGTTCAAGCCTAGCTCTGGGGATATTTAGATGCTTTCGAGTGATCTGGGGTAGATCCGCCCGTTACGAACGGTTGGAGTATCTGAGCGGAGGCTAGTATCTCATTTCGTTGCTACGATGTCTTTCTGTCAGAGCCCTGTCCAGCGTTAGCATCTGCACTGGGATAAGCGCCATGCACTCGTTTGCCGTAGCCTTCTTCCCAATCAGAACGCAGGCGATTTTGTCTTTGTCAAGATTGTTCGAGTTTACGCAATAAATGAAGATGTTGTTCGCATTGGTTTTTTGTATCCTTCTGTTTGTCCACTTAGTCCTACCGACACTGAGAATCTTGATACTAGTACTGCATGTTCTCAACGAGATTTTTTGAGGAAATCTGCAACGTTGCCTGATTTCCCGTACACGATACCGTCGTTGTCGTCAGTCTAGACTTGGCGTCTCGCCTTCCAGCCAACAAGGCATGTCGCGCAATCATTGCAAGCACGCACTCAGCAAACGATCTGATCTAAAACCCAGCCCGTGAATTTCTAGGAGGCTGTCGCTGGCACACAGATCAACCGTATAGTCATCGTTGCTGGGACTGTACATGTCTTTCTGAATGAGACAGCAGCTTGGTGACGGCTTTCATGGTTTTGTACAACTAGACTGTCAGTGAGACAGTAGCTGGTCCATAACATTCTTGGCCGTTGCGGGTTTACATAGCAGTCTCAATCTTGCTATGACGCCGATGATCGAAAACACTCCCTATATGTCGCTTCGTGACGCGGACGTGAGTGCCTCTTTGGTCAGCACTAGACAGTTCGACGCACCGATCAACACTGGCTATGACCCGTTCATTGCGTTTCCTCTTCTATCAATGAACAAAGTCTTGAGCCACGGACAGATCTAATATCGCCCGGTGGTTAAACAAGTTCCAGGTGTTTTCATGCTCTCTACCTTACCTTTTACATGGTCAAGCGAACTCCAGAAGAGGACGGAGGAGCTGAATCTGATATTGACTTCATGCAACCATCAGTCGAGAGTGGCTAAGGAGGCGTCTTGGCTTACGCACTGTTGCGAGATCCTTGAATTGTTGCACTCTCCTGCAGTGAACACGGTCAGTTAGGTGCCTGATCCGCTGACATTCTTCAGGCTTTTCGAGACACTCAATGTGTCGCTCAATACTGCCGTTGCGTCTCGATAATTCTCATCATCTCACGACTGTTTAGCGCCGAACGTACTTGGCCTTGTAGTCTTGATGCAAACAGTGTGAAGGTAAGTTGGTCAAGTTCGCATTGAACAGTGAACAAGTTCGAATTAGCATCTCAAGATATGGACGTGCCAAAAATGAGGCTTGTTGCCATGTGTTTCAGTGAAATTTATCAACAAAGGAGGAGCGTAAAGCATGGGCTGCTGCCGAGGAGCTTCGGGTATGGTGACAAAACCCTTATGTGTGTTGAACTTTGCTTGCGCATAACCACAACCCATCATGACGCGGAAGCATGCTCCCCAGCAATTCCCATCACGTCGCGTCGCGTCAGTTTGCCGACTGTCCGCTACATAGACTACACTTACCGCCTTCAGCTGCCGAGGGTCCGCTCGCGGTTTCGCCTCTGCGCCACTGCTGCCAGGACGCCATTGTTGCGTTGACAGGATCGCGTGGAAGAATGCAATTCGCCTGAAAGAATTGACTTCAGATACATTGAACGCTCTGTGCTATTGGCTCTCCAGATGGTAATGATGTAAATCCTTCTGCACGACTTGTTTAGATCTTGTTGCGCTGTCAGGAACCGGTCCTGCTGTGACGTAGATCCATGTAAGCGAGGTCGGGTTGTCACGCCTGAATGAGGTAAGGCGTGGACGTGTGGGGCTTAACGGCCGCCTGGGCATGCACCTGCAACGTTCCGTTCCAAGCGTTTTCACAACGTCTCCTGAGTTGAAGACGTTCTTTTCGACGATTTAGGATCGAATAAATCGACCGTTGTGCCTACCGGATGACTACGGATTGCCTTACCTGAACTTTAATAGAGTTTTCGGATATAACGGCCAGCCCTGCGAGAACTGCAGAATCCGATATACTTCTTTGTTTGTACATGCCTATACATTCTCATCCTTGTGCTATATCACCCGCTAACCGAACCATCACCAGGTTTTCATCGTGTTACAGGGTTTTCCTTGGAAGCTGGCTCTAGATTTCCATTCGTCATTGCACCCTGTCAGACCCCTTAGCCCCACGTTTCGATTGTTTTTCTAGACCTCGTCACACACCCTCCTTGTATGCGAGCACGCCTCAGCGACGCGTTGGCGGTTGAGAGCTTTTTGCCACTGTTCGCTGTGGCTCATCAGTTACTGGAGATCTACCGGTTGCTAAAGAAAGATTTGAGATAAACGCATGATGTGGGTAACATCAGCTTCGCCTCCACCAAGTCGATCATTGAGAGATGGCGAAGCTGTGACCAGAATGTCGGGGAGCATTCCCATGCTTGCATTGATACAATTCCCATCGTGAATGCCGTGTAAATGGACCACATAAAACAACTTGGCTATGCAGGAGTTGACTATGAACTTAACGCTCGGAGATGAGCATCATGCAAGGTCTGTGAGCGAGTGCTCCGTTAGCCGGCACCCCAGCTCTATGTACGTCACTGGCGCTGAAGCCTCAGATCTTAGGTGGTGTCTGAGTGCCCTATGACAATATTCGGGGCAGTCGCAAGCCCCTATGAGCGGCTCGATAATAATATTGTGCCACCACCGGTCGTACAGCTAGGACGCCCTGCCGCAAAACTACGCGCCAGGGGCAGCCAAAAGATGCCCAGTCTGTAAACACCTCGCATTCAGTATCTGATCCCTACCACGAACAGTTAAACCTCCGGTATCGATCTACATTTAACAGTATCCATTCCTCATGCGACAGCAACTCCAGCCGTGCACGTTTCGAGATCAACAGCCCTAACAGATGCTCCACCCTCGGTACCAACCAGTCAACAGGATCAGCCAGGAACATTAAAGCTGAACCCGCTTCGATCGACGTCACTCTTTACCGGGTACAGACTCGCCATGAAGAAGTTGGGGACGCCAGGTGGACCCCGTCACCGTTATGTTGACCGTTATGGACGTGCATTCCCGTTCTGACCTGATCCCCTGGCGGCGATGACGATCGTACTCTGGGAATGCTGGTGTTTGATGACGATGTCAATGCGATCAAGTGTGGTGTACTTGAAATGAACCTTGAACAAATTGAGGGTTGAGAACATATAAAGAGGGCAACGAGACCTCGACAACTGGAACATCATCACACACCATCAATCCACATCAACAACTCTACAACACACTTCCAAACCAATACCTCCTTCTTTTCAAGAACCAACCAACCAACCTTCAAAATGCAGTTCACCATCACCGCCGTTCTCGCCTTCGCTGCCACCGCTGCCTTCGCCGCTCCCCTCGATGAGCGCCAGGCTGGACTCTGCGCTTCCGGCACTCCTGTCTGCTGCGCTACCGACGTCTTGAACCTTGCCAACTTGGACTGCGCTCCTCGTATGACTTTCCCATCCTCTATCTCTTAAACAATCAGATTATTAACATTCCCCTAGCTGCCGTCACCCCCACCACCATCAACGCCTTCATCGATGGATGCGCCTCTTCAGGTCAGCAGGCCAAGTGCTGCCTCATCCCCATCCTCGGCCAGGCTCTCATCTGCTCCGACGTCAACCCTACCGCTGCTTAGGTCGACTAACCGCGTTTTGTCGCCTCATCCAACACGGCGCGAATAATGTATCTCGTCAAGAGACGATCGTGCCTGGATTGCTTGGATACATGTACACTACTTTTGTTTCGAATATCTAGTTATGGATTGTTTCTTAATACAAGATTTCACAAGAAATACCTCGCTTCAATGATGTGACATTGAAATCTTCTATCTATACAAACGCGGGTGCGAATGCGCTGACCCGATATTGACTGCTAAGAACAAGAACGCTAGAAACAAAGGTCATACTGTGAGTATGACTTGGGTATCTTCGCTGGAGCGCAAGGTACACAAAGGAGAAATCAAAAATAGACCTCGAAGTATACGGCTGTTATGCACGTTGATCAAAACGCCAGTCATTTGAGACCGGGACGCGTCTAGAAGCTGCAGAAATGTCAATGCGATAAAGAGCGCGTACCAGAGATGGCTATGTACTCTTGGCGGTAGCACGTAAAGAACTCAGTTGTCCATCTACCTCATTCTGTTCTTCTCCCATGTCCTCTCGAGACGAGGCCACACGCCATCGTCATAGTGTCGATCGAGTATGTCGCCAACCTCCTTGTCCTCGCAGTACACGGCGTTGTGGAAGAAGACGCATGCATTTTTCCAATTTCTCGGGGATGCGTCGTTCTTCGCGAGACCACCACAAGCATCTGCCATTTGTGCCGCCCGTTTTATCAGTGCTGTGATATCACTGATGGTAGGCTGAGATGTATCGCTGTATTTGCTGTAGTCCCCGAGTTTCGCCTGTAGTCGGAGGACGACAGCTGCGCGTTTAAAGCTCAACGCTACCTTCTCCAAACTGGCCTTCACAGAATCAGGAGTTCTTTGTTTGGGCGCTTTACCATTCAAGATCTCATGGGATTCAACAGAAGCAGTGAATTTCCAAAATGTATTTCCGGCGACCATATCCGTTTTGAACCCAAAAGAACTCGGTACGAGCTGCTCCAGCTGTTTATGGTTCAGCCCAGACCATGTGTCAATATCTTTGAAGTCCACTGACGGTAGCGTCTGACTTTGTACTGATGAGGGGTCGGGGTTGTTCGGCGTATTTTGCGGCTGCGATGCGATGGGGTCCGCAGTAGTCGGGTTGTATCCAGTAGCCATGGCGTTGTGGAGCTGCGTCTGCATGTTGGATGCTGGCGGAAGTTGCGTATTCGATGGAGGAGGTTGGGGCAGATGTTGTTGAACCACTGGCTGATACGACGGCAGTTGATTAGAGATGGTTGGCGCTACATTACGCTGCGGCGTCGACTACGAGGGCATTTGTGCCACCTGCGGTGGGTGATCACGGGGCGTTTGAGTTGACTGTACCACGATTTGGAGAGCTTGTGGTGATGGTAGGGGCTCAGTACAATCCAAGTCTTGGATCATCTCCTCCAAACCCAGATAGTTTGCGAACTCACGATATAGCTCGAGGAAGGTTATAAGCTCTGGGCCCCAATACCTTTGAATGTACCAGCCTACAGGAACTAAGAACATCCAAAACTCAATTATGGAGGCGTTCCAACGAAGACCGGAGGACTGTTCCGCAGTCATACCATTCTCGAAGTAGGGCTTCAAGTCATTCGCCGCACTCGATATCAAGCTAAAGATCTGACCTGCCGAAGACCTGCATTCGGTTTTGGTATCGGCGGCGATAAGAAAAGCCTTCATCGCAGCCTGGAGAATAGGCGCTTGTCTTGCGTGGTACTCGATCGTCATTCTTGCCGAATTCGCTGTTTGTAGACAGTTGTAAACAGTTGCCTGAGTGAACGTTGTAGTTGTTTGAGGTTCACATGAAGGCGCCAACGTGTAAGCAGACGGCGTTGGTGTCGTCGTGGGAGCAGATTGGACAGATAGTTCAACGGCCTTATGAGCAGGCGTGACAACTACATCATCCTTCATGTTGTTCGTCGCAGACTCCGCAACATGCTGAGGCTTCGACGTAGTATCTTCCGTGTCGACGTTCTTGTCGTCTGTAGACATATATGCTCCTGGCATATACATGAACATAGCCATCCACTTGCGGTCAGTGCAGCGTAGTTGTCCCCAAATCTTTGGATACTGCATCGATCTGTTCCGATCAAGATGCGCGAATGACTCGCCGGTTCCACGAAAGTTTTTGAAGGGGAATTGAGAGGGTGGCGGATATGCGGGGGGAGCTGGTTTTTCTTGCGCTAGTGTTGGAGATGCTGGTAGAACGGGGGTGGAGGCGGGAGTAGCAGCCTTCTTCGTGTTCTGCGATTCACCTCTTTCGTCAAGTTCATGGAGGTTGTTCTAGGGGACGACGGAAAAGACGCCTAACTTGAAAAGGAACTCGGCGAGCACACGTGGTGTACATACACCGACCGTGAGGAGGCCAAGGACGCGGAGCCAGGTTGGGATTCCGTTATTGCTATATTCATAGCAGATGTTCCAGTA
>Ga0265797_10008212_pt1 | contig 13981 bp, 17 predicted proteins | sample P2T30metagenome_FD_192433 | JGI IMG/M metagenome (GOLD analysis project Ga0265797, IMG submission 192433) | Plant litter microbial communities from East Loma Ridge, Irvine, California - P2 T30 | ecosystem: Environmental > Terrestrial > Plant litter > Unclassified | place: USA: California... | reverse complement strand
TGGCACCTGCAGCAGCTACGCAACCCGCAAGCAACAACCCCAGATCTCAGACACTCTCGCCTTCAGCGCCCTTGATACCACCAACACCCAAACCCGCTTCTACACACGAATACTGAAGGCATCCGCACCACTTCGACCCACACTTCGCCGACCATGGCGACAAACCCAAATGCGTACGCACATGTTTCGAGCGCCCCTCGCATTGCGGAAAGCTAACATGGTTATACAGCATCAACGTGAACGACCCGGGGCTGATTACTCTCGTAAACAAGCTCCAGGATGTCTTCACCACAGTCGGAGTACGTCGCTGCCCTCCGCCCGCCCGCGCGCAACTGGCTACACCAACAGCCCAAAGACGCATACTGATGCCTAAGTCAGGTCCAAAACCCCATAGACTTGCCCCAGATTGCCGTCGTAGGATCGCAGTCTAGTGGAAAGAGTTCGGTGCTCGAGAACATTGTTGGACGAGACTTGTGAGTCCACCGCTGCGCCATGGCCTGAGAGATATAGGTTAACGATAGCTCTCCAGCCTGCCCCGAGGAACCGGTATCGTCACCCGAAGACCGCTCATTCTCCAGCTCATCAACCGCGCATCCTCGCAAGCGAACGGCACCACCGAGGGAGCAAAGACAACAGACCAGGAGAACAACGTCGACGAGTGGGGCGAGTTCCTGCACATTCCTGGCCAGAAGTTTCACGACTTTGGCAAGATAAGGGACGAGATTGTGAGGGAGACGGAATCCAAGACGGGTCGCAATGCGGGTATTTCGCCGGCGCCCATCAACTTGAGGATATACTCGCCAAACGTCCTCACACTGACGCTGGTCGACTTGCCAGGTCTAACAAAGGTGCCTGTTGGAGACCAACCGAGGGATATTGAGCGTCAGATCCGAGAGATGGTCCTTAAGCAAATCAGCAAGCCCAACGCAATCATCCTGGCTGTCACTGCTGCCAATACCGATTTGGCCAATTCGGATGGTCTCAAGCTGGCGCGCGAGGTGGACCCAGAAGGACAACGGACAATCGGTGTCTTGACCAAGGTCGACTTGATGGACGAGGGCACCGACGTCGTGGACATTCTCGCTGGCCGTATCATTCCACTGCGGTTGGGCTACGTACCAGTCGTCAACCGCGGACAGAGGGATATCGAGAACAAGAAGGCCATCTCGTACGCGCTCGAGCACGAAAGGCAATACTTCGAGAACCACAAGGCATATCGCAACAAGGCAGCGTACTGTGGTACACCCTACCTTGCGCGCAAGCTGAACTTGGTAGGCTCGGTCTCTTCTATACACCTCGGCACAGCAACTAACAGTTACAGATCCTTATGATGCACATCAAGCAAACGCTCCCCGATATTAAAGCCCGCATCGCCTCCTCACTACAAAAGTACCAGGCAGAACTTGCTTCGCTAGGCAACTCTATGCTCGGCAACAGCTCCAACATCGTCTTGAACATGATCACGGAGTTCACCAACGAATACAGAGGAGTCTTGGAGGGCAACAACCAAGAGCTTTCTGCAGTAGAGCTGTCTGGCGGTGCTCGTATCTCTTTCGTCTACCACGAATTATACGCCAACGGTGTCAAGGCCGTCGATCCTTTCGACCAGGTCAAAGACATGGACATCAGGACGGTTCTCTACAACTCCTCCGGATCATCGCCAGCGCTGTTCGTCGGTACTACTGCTTTCGAGCTCATTGTCAAACAACAAATTAAGCGACTAGAGGAACCCAGTCTGAAGTGTGTCAGCCTCGTCTACGATGAGCTGATCCGAATTCTCAGCCAGCTTCTCAACAAGAACGCTTTCCGAAGATACCCGGGCTTAAAGGAGAAGCTACACCAGGTCGTCGTCAGCTTTTTCAAAAAGGCTATGGAGCCCACCAACAAGCTCGTAAGGGACCTTGTTGCCATGGAGTCTGTCTACATCAACACTGGTCACCCTGACTTCATCAATGGTTCACGCGCCATGGCCATCGTACACGAGCGACACAACAGCAGCAGGCCTCAACAAGTGGATCCCAAGACTGGAAAGCCTCTTCCACCTAGCGTGCCGCCGCGGTCGATATCTCCCTCGCTTGATCCTAACGAGGGTGGTGGCTTCTTTGGTTCCTTCTTCGCCAGCAAGAACAAGAAGAAGATGGCGGCTATGGAGCCACCACCACCTACACTGAAGGCCTCTGGTACCCTCTCCGAGAAGGAGTCGCAAGAAGTCGAAGTTATTAGTAAGTCGCCTCTGGCGTTGATGTCGGACATAGACTAACGATGTACAGAACTACTGATTACCTCCTACTTCAACATTGTTCGTCGGACAATGATCGACATGGTACCCAAGGCCATCATGTTGAACCTCGTTCAATGGACCAAGGAAAACATGCAGGGCGAGCTTCTCACCAACATGTACAAGACGGACGAGCTCGATGAGCTACTGAAGGAGTCAGAGTACACTGTCAAGAGGCGGAAGGATTGCCAGCAGATGGTGGAGAGCCTTTCCAAGGCACAAGAGATCGTCAACCAAGTACAGTAGATGGATGCGTGTCTGGGAGGATCTTGCGGCTAGACTTCCAAGGTCGTGTTCTCTGGGTCTGGCATCCTGCCATGACGTGCAAGGTGTTTTGGGTGCAGCTTGCTAGATTTTGGTCTTGAGCCTGTTCATATTATAGTTGATGCATGCAATTTATGTCAGCAAGTGGAATTCGTGATCGCTCTGTACTCGCTGTGATGCTACTAGCAATGGCGACTGCGGGCGCGGGCGTAGCAGTCGGGGTGCCTGCGGAGCATGCACAGACCACCGAGCATCTCGAAAAGTCGCAGTGCACTCGAAGGCCCGCCTCTCCAGCACCAGAGCGGTCATGCTGCTCCCACGAATATTCGCGCCAGTCCGCGCATCATTGGCAACGGCCACGACATTCATCGCGCCATCTACACGTGTTCTCGACGCCCTCCGCGTGGCCAATGGCGCCTCGGTGCCCACCCCGGTTCTCTCCTTCGTAAGGCACTCAGCGCATCAGGCCCAAGGACGAGCCAACGGAGCAAAAGATGGACCTGGTAAACGTTTAGGAGCAAAGAAGAGCGGAGGTATGTCCTACAGTTTGAAGAAGCAGTTAGGGGCCTGGCTAACGGCATCGTAGGAGAGTATGTCATTCCGGGAAACATCATCTTCCGACAACGAGGAACGGCCTGGTTTCCCGGCGAAAACTGCAAATTCGGCCGCGACCACTGCATCTTCGCCACAGAGTCTGGTTACGTACGATACTACCGTGACCCGAAGAAACACCCAAAGAGGCAATACATTGGTGTCGCCCTCGAGAAAGACCACACCCTTCCATACCCACCGAATGCGGCGAGACGGAGACGCTTAAATATGCTCGCCGTTCCTATCACTACATCAACGAATCCTTCTGCGGACGCAGTTGTCATAACCGATTTACAAGTTGGCGACGGCACAGGCAGCCCGAGCAGCGTGCGCGATACCCCGCGCGAAGCGACACGGAAGGGATTGAGCTTGACCGCTGGCAAGGGATACGCGTACCGTGAGGCCAACTGGCAGATTGGACGTGCGGCCGAGAAGGCGGGTGTGCAGGTCAAGGAGTTTGTGCCGGGTGACCGATGGACGGCCTGGAGGAAGAGGAGCACAAGGATCCAAGCCAACATAGAGAGGAAGAGGCTCCGGAATGCTGGAAAGAAGGCAAGCAAACCAAAAGCGAGGAAGGCGAGGGCCTAAGCAATGAGACGACATACCGCGGGTTGTATGAATACATGTGTAAACTGAAGATATACAGCCTTTGACTGGCGATCTACGAACACAAGAAGCGCCTATGTGAACAAATGATGAGCAGAGAATATGACATGACTATAACCTTGCAGAGTCCTTCCAAACCAAGCCCCCTTGGTCTTCGATATAATGTCTTCCCTTGGTCCATCCCATCCACGTGGTCAATGTATCTTCGCCCCCGCTGCCAGGCTTCAAGCCCTTCTCGCTCCATCCACCGCCATCCATTCCTATACCCTGGCCCTCTGCTGCCGACCTCCCATCATGACCGTCGTGTATCGCATATCCAGGTGAGGACTTGAGAGTTACAGCCGGCCGTTGATCGAAGCCCTGGGTCTCGAGTTCACCCTGCGTCAGCACGGGCGTGCAGCATGCATCTGTTCCGTCGAAGATGGCCTCCCATTCCTGGCGCGTTTTCTTCTTGAACTCGGCGGCGAAGAAGTCCTTCAACTTTGGCCAGTCCGCCCTGTCGTCCCTATTACCAGGTAGATCCGACGGCTCCAGGCCCATGCCCTTGAGTAAAGCGGCGTAGAACTGGGGTTCAATAGCGCCTACTGCCATGTACTTTCCATCCTTTGTCTCATACGTATCGTAGAATGGCGCTCCACCATCTAGCATATTCGTGCCCCTCTCCCTCTTCCAGACCTCTGTCTTCAATCCCAACCTTGGCATAGTCGCCAATATCGCACTCCCGTCAACCATGTTCGCCTCGACAACCTGTCCATAGCCACTCCTTTCTCTCGCCAGCAGCGCAAGCAATATACCCATGAAACACATTGCGCCGCCTCCCGCAAAATCTCCCACGAGATTGCCAGGCGCATACGGTTTTTCCCCTTTTCTGCCAAACATGCTCAACACGCCGGATACAGCAATGTAGTTGATATCGTGCCCTGCCATTTGACTGTATTTGCCATCCCGACGGAAGCCCGTCATGCGAGCTACAATCAATCGCTTGTTCAACCTCAACAGCACCGTTTCAGGGTCGAGCCCGGCTTTCTCGAGGACGCCAGGCCGGAAGGGATCGATTACCACGTCGACTTGAGGGATGATCTTCTTGATGAGGGCGAGGCCCGCGGGCGATTTGAGGTTCACGCATATCGAGGTTTTGCGCCGCGTTAATTGATCGGAGGATGGGGCTGAGGGTGCGCGGTCGAGGCGGAGGACTGTGGCGCCGTAGTCTGCTAGGAGCATGCCCGCGAAGGGGCCTGAAGACTGTTAGATAGAGCCTAGGGATTATTTTGCGAAGGCATTTCGAGGTTACCTGGGGCCAGTCCTGCAAACTCGAGGACGCGTACGTCCGCGAGTGGAGGTGGTTGGTTTGCTGACGGCATGACGAGGTAGCTGGGAGTAGTATACTACTTGGGACAATTGAAAGGATGCGCGTGAAGAGAGAAAAACGCGAGCTTAGTAGTAAACATGCTCGACGTCGACATTGTTGGCCGTTGCGCCGGCTAAGGACTCCCGCGGGGAAGCATGCTCTGGAAGCCGAGGTGCGGATGTGGAGAGCTTGAAAGCTGGGGTAGTAGCTTCATCTCTCGCGTTTGGTCTGTTTGTCTTTACACGCGACCATCACGACGAGTCGATAGATTCCTCGCTCTCAATGTCTCAGAACGACCTCGGGAGTTGAATAAGTCATGACCTATCATCCCATAATATATCATGGCGCGCTTCGCCCCGCTCTTCCAAGGTGCTATAATTGCTAGCATTAGGCACCAGCGCGCGTATGCCTTCGTGAGCGGCTCTTCAAGGTCCGATAGCTCTGTAGAAGTCGCGGAGCTGTTCTTTCAAACGCTGGACGAGCGTGGCTTCCTTCCAAGATTCACCCGTGCTCGACCACATCATGCCTCCCCAGTTGAGAGCGCGAACGTCTCGCATCAAACCTCAATCTTACGCTCTTTCTTCCAATTCCTCTTCCAGTCAAAGTCACCTCCTCATGTCTGAATCAACCGCGCAATCGACAAGCAATACACCTTCAATCTACACCATCAACCTTTCACTACCGCCACGCGAACGCTATGTGTTGGTCGCCACCGAATACGCCCATGTTCTGCGCAAGATGCCGTGTCTCTACGATGAGGCAGTTCAGCACTTGAGGTTGCCTACTGGAGTTTTCCATCTCTTAGGCCGTCTGTTCCTGCGTCGTCTTCACAGCGACGAACAGACTGAGGAACTCAGGGGCATTAGCGAAGCATCTGGCGTGCCAATGTACTTACTCGTCGCTTATAATGTCTTCCTGGACCTTCTCATGGGCTGCACGAGTGGCGGAGTCATGGTAAAGGATCCCGAAGCCGAGACAACGATGATGCATTTCCGAACGCTAGATTGGTCTATGCCTCTCCTGAGACAAGCAATTGTGCAATTCGATTTCATCGAGGGTGTGGGCGGCGAAGTGATAGCGAGTACAATTGGTTACGTTGGTTTTGTGGGTGCACTTACAGGTGTAAGGAAGGGATTGAGTGTCTCACTCAACTTTCGACCCTATCACAACGCCCGGGGAATTTCAGGACCTAACATCAGATATTACTGGAACACTCTCATGGTGCTTCTGGGGAAGAGACCGAGCATCTCCACCCTCATACGCGATTGCCTTCTGCCCAGGTCAGGCGCACCTCGCAGACGGCACAGGCTTTCCAAGAAGTCTTTACAAGAACGAAGAGATCCGTCATCTGCACTAATTCCGCCATATAATGCATCTGACGCACCCAACATTATTGCAACTATGCAGACATCAGTGGCGTATTTGATCTTCTGTACCAGCGCAGAGACCATCATCCTGGAGAAAGACTTCCACAGCGCAAGGATTTTACGCTCATCAACCTTTATCAGCACCACTAATCACGACGTATCGTTGGAGTCTACAGTCAACCCGCACGCCCATCAGAATCAGGCCGTCCATACCCAGGGCCGGAATCACAGCTTTCTCAATGCTGGTATGCAAGAAGTACTTGAAGAAAGCATCATGCGAAAACAGTGTCTAGAGCGAAAATGGCGAGAGTGGACTCAGGAGCAGGGCCGTAAAGCGAAGCGAGGGCAGAATGCAGCAGTAGGCATGAGTCCAGAGAAACTCATTAAATGGTTGAAACAGTACCCGGTGTGTAATGAGGTTACACACTTTGTCTGTGTCATGGATCCAGCAGAAGGGATGTTCAGATGGGTGCGGGCTTTTGAGGAGGGCGAGATTCCGTTTCAGGGTTGATATCAGGCTTGTTGGCTGTTCAGGTCACTTGTAAATAACAGCACTTCTCGATCAAGAACATGGGCTGTTGGCGTCTATCGTGTTGCTAGGGGTGCAGGCCTCGGCTCACGATGGATGCGGGAGCTAATACTAATGCGGTTTGCCACCGTTTACCTTCCCGTTCCTGATGGTTCTGCAGTTCTCTCAAACTTCAGACACCGCCCACTTCCGCGACCTATTGAGTCATTAGTCGATTATGCCAAACTTCAGGTGGTTCTATTGAATGACCATTACGGTGATAGAGCACCGAAGATGCGACGCACGTCTAGATGGCAACGCACAAGAGATCCAGGACCGGCTGTTGGACTTGTAGGGGGGCTGGATATAAGTGTGACGAGGTGAAGCCTTTTTGTGGGCGTTGCACAAGACTAAATATCATCTGCAGAGGCTATGGAGTCAAGCTGAAATGGCAGGACGACGCCGCTAATACATTGGCAAAACCACCACGGAAGAGTCGGAAGAAGAAGGCTATCGACGATGACCAAGCACTCAGCCCAGCGTCGAATATTAGCTTCGAATCCATACAATCGGCAGTTACGAGTCCAGATGTACTGTTCTCATCGCCTGACTCGGCGAAAAGTATGCCTGCTTTACCCATCAACAGCCCTGTGCTGTCCTATGGGATATCTCCAACCGATCGATGGCTCCTTAATTATTGGGGAAAACAACTCTCAAAGCTGTTATCAGTTTCACCTCAAAATGGCATCGCGACACCATTCCAACGACATTTGACGGCCATGGCCTACGAATCGCCAGCACTTAGATCGACAATCCTCTCAATGGCTGCAAATCATCTCGCATTTGCATCAAACGATGCTTCACTTCACCTACAAGGCTACCGTCACCAACGAGACGCAATCCAAGAGCTTCAAAAGATGATTCAGGATCCAGTGAAGATGGATACTGAGCCAGCGCTGGCCACTGTCATGATGATGCAGGTTTCGGCGCGGTTGTTTGGCGATGAGGATGAAGGGAACATCGCGAACCATCTGACTGGCGCCAAAGCCATGATAACAGGGCGCAGTGGAGGTAGCTGGCTTGTCACATCTAGTGCTCGCTTCCTCCTGAGCCTGTTTGCATATCACGATATTCTATCTTCCGTGTCAAGAGGCTCGCAGCCATTATTGGATCATGAAATGGACTTTGTCGCCATCGAAGGGGAGATACAGCTAGAAAGTATCGCAAAAGTCTTAGTGGTCGTTGCAAAGATCAGTCAGCTGCAACACGCTATCAAGACGAGAAGAGCCCTATCGCCAACAAGTCCTGCTTTGTCGGAAGATGAAAATACCACTGGTCAGCATATCCAGCAGATTCTATTAGCCATGGAGTTCGTTGCATGTAAGAGGGGGGACAGCGAAGAGCGCATAGACATTAGCTTGACAGCTGAAGCCTATCGCCACGCCGCCTTCATTTACCTCTACCGAACCTGGCTTGACATAGGTGCTCCCAACCCGATAAGCATGGAGCATATCAATCAGTGTCTAACACAGCTACAACGAGTCGATATTCACTCGCCTCTAACCTCAGCACATATGTGGCCGCTGTTCACCGCGGGCTGCGAGGCGATCGACAGCACACAACGCCAATTCGTCCGTGATCGATTCGAAAAGCTGTATGCTGTAAAGCATTTCCCCAGCTTGAAACGCGTCATGCGCGATATCGAACATGTTTGGGCAGCCAAGGACATGGAACAACAGATGAAAGGTCAAGATGGAATGGCCAAGGTTGACTGCATACAAGTCATCCTGAAAAGAAGGGGGCGGGAGGTCGATCTTGCGTGAGGATATGCCTAGCGACACTAGGGGCAGCTACAATTTGTGTCGCATCTTACAAGAAAAGCTAAAGGAGAAGTACACACTGTCTTGCATACTGCCTACTTGCCAAGAAATAATAGCGTATAGGCAGCAAACCCTAGAATGCGACACAAGTTCTAGCCAACCCTAGTGGTGCATGCGGATTCTCTTGCGCACAGACAAATGACCTATACGTCAGGCAAATCTCAAGTGCAGCAACCAAGCACTCGCGCCGCACGGTATAAATACTGGTGCTTCTCGGCCTATACTGCATCCATGATACATTCAACGAACTCGACCACACTTAACTAGCCACAATGAACAGCCCGCCCTCCATCTCCCACTTAGAGGCTGTGCCCGCAGAGCTCTTCAACCGCGTTCTGAGCTACGTGTTAAATCCTTACGATTGCGAGATCGAAGAGTCCAACACCACATTCGGCGGTTACCACTTCGAGACTTCTCTTCTGCGAATCAGTAAGAATATCCATCAGCTTGCAAAAAGTTATGTGCATCACGCACTGTCTTGGGTACGGTTCGACATCAACTGGGGCGCTCTCGCAATTCAGCCCCACTGGCTTGGTGTAAAATACATCAATATTCGCCATGTCAAAGCCGCCAAAACACTTCCGGACGGATACCTGAACCTGAGTCTGAGGCCCGTACCTCAGGAAGCTCCAGCTGGGCGTTTGCACGTCAAGATAGAGCTACCAAGTGCTAGCAACGATGCCCAGGAGAAGATAACACGCATGGTTAAGAGCAATGCAAACACCTCAATGTCACTGCTAGTACTTGCGAAAGACTTAGCTGGCTTCGTGAAGGCACTTCGCATCAACGACCTCATTTATTGCCACCGCAACTTCCCGGGAACTCCAATTCCCGATGGTATACGTGCGCGTCGCGGTGTTCATGGCATAAAATCTGAAATCGTCGTTGCGCGCGGCCAACAGCTACAGCGCTATCAACATCCCATCTTGGAGTTATAAGTCATGTGGAGTACCCTCCACAAGACTACCATTGCTGGACACGCAGACAGCCACCTTGCTAAGAAGTCTGTGGACTTTATACAGGGGCAGCATGAACATCAAGCACGAGAATCAGTCGGTTTCTCGAAAACGGATATGAACGCTAAGATGTTTATGGAGCTTATGGGAGAAGGCATATCGACTCTCCTCTGGCTTAAGCACCGAGGCGACGAGTATCTTACAAGAGGCTTATACTCAAATGCTTACATGTGCTACTCGAGCGCATGCACTCTCGAACAATATTGGCTAAAGATGGCTCCACCACCTGCTGATTTCACCTTCTGGACACTTGATAGCTGCCTCTATGTCACCTTCGGAGTGACGTGAATGTACAATATGGCAATCGCGAAGATGAAAGGGGGCTTGGACTTTGTTGCTGCACATCCTCGTGGCACATCAATGCGTGGGTACTACGGTATGCTCGCCATTCTCAGCGGTGGTGGTGGACTTCTTGATGATCAGCGCTATGCGGAGCTAAGCATGGTATCGATGCTCTACGAGCTCTTCACTGAGAATTTTGACAAGGGCGATCGATTGTTCGACATTGTTGAGGAAATTTGGGAGGATGCCGACATCATCGATGATCTATCGTCGGATCTGGGTCTCCTGTACGACACTGTCAAAGAACTCGACAATGTAGACCGTACACCCGCTTCTGACCCTGAGAATCTTGATGGACTGAAGGCATCAGTAGCAATTGGCTTCGCCAATGTTGCGCCGCTGAAGTGGGCGGTCACCGAGAATAACTTCCCGAAACCATTGCGAGAACTTGTTCAGTTCCTACCACGGGCTCAACTCTTGCCGGACGGTGCTGTGGAGAATCCTAGTGGCTATAGCTTTGAGATCCCAGTGTACTGCCAGCCAACTGATGAGCAGCGCATCAATGGAGAGGATCACCCGAGGTATCTCGTGTAAGGAATGCTCGAGGGTATTCTATATATGTAAGCCTTGTGTATAAGACACACGTCGCTGTTGACATGACGTACAGGCAGGATGCTTGAGCGTTCCAACCTAAAGTTACCCAACAAAGCTTATTGAGGTCTTCTGTGTCTAAAAGGTTGTGATTTCTCATCGTGCTTTGGTTCGAAGCTGCCCAGATAAGCCCTAGTCGCAGAACCACAAGAGATCATACCTAGGTATCTCGTCAATCGCCCACATGCGCGACGGCGGCGATTGCAGAATATACGCTTTGATCACTCGGAAGCTGACGAGATGCATCGACATAATAGCAGACTGCACGTCAAAGATACGCACGCCGGTGATAGCACCCGCCCGTGAGGCGCAACATTACGACGAGCGCGACAATTTGGTGGACTATCCTGCAGATGGCCATATAACTACCATCCGCAAGTTCGAACAAGCATTGCAAGCTCTCGGTCATTCGAGGTCTTATCTGCTCAAAAATCACGATGATCATGGGTTGTGTATGTACCGCTCCTATGACACCGCCTGCGCAACCGAAAAAATGCGCAGCCAGCTCTAATGGATCGCTTGGTTCCTTCTCCGCAGCGCTATATCGCAATCACCCAATAGGTAATCTCGGGTCGCATCGATACAAGACGTAAAGATGCGGGTGAGATGGGTGTTGAACTGTCTGATGGTGCGTGAAGAAACAGAAGGGAGGCCGGGCAAATTTTCGATGTTATCGAGATTCTGCTTGGCGCGCTAGTCCAGGTAGAGATTGGCGCCGGTTGTCTTCCCGAGGGGTCTCCACTTAGGGCCCCTTCCCAGCCACTTTCAGACACATGCAGAAAGATCAGGTCCATGGTGAGCTTTGTGGCTTACCCCGCGATTCTAATCCTCGACGATGGGAAGAAGAACGGCTGAGCTTCACACATCAAACGCCTGTCTGCCGACATGGACACGCAATCTATCCCCGCAAGGAATGTGGCCAGTAGAGACGCAAGCATTGAATACATCAGCGACAACATCTTTCAATTGACACTCACCCCAGAGAACAAAGCGGAAGTATTTGAGCCTGGCCTTTCCAAGCTCGACCAAGGTCAAGAGGAGGCCAGCCTCATCCTTCGGAACTTGTCCTCATGGTGTCCAGATGTCGCTGCTCAGTTTTCCCAACGCTCCACTACCACCATCTTGAAGACACCATTCCGTCTGGTCTTTCCTTCAGACGCTCGGGGGGCTTTCGACAAAGACCTGTATCCACGACAGTATTTCGCGATCTCTTATTGCTGGCATTCAGGCGACTATCCGAACCCGAAATATGAACCGCACGATCGTTGGCCTTTCAGCAAACCCTTTGTGGATGCCATTCTGGGTGAGAAAGAAAACCCTCGCATAGGACTTTGGATTGATCAGCTCTGTATTGACCAGGAAGATACTCTCGACAAGCAAATGTCTGTTGCTGCCATGGATGTGATTTATCGATCATGCATGCGTCTGCTGGTTCTGTTAGAAGACGTGAAACTGACTGAGGCGGAGACGTATCTCGTGGAGAACTTCGAAATCTCCAACATACAGTGGCATAAGTCATGGCTACCTGAGCCGGAGGTCAGACCACTCTATCTGTCTTTCTACAAAAAGATCAACGCAGCGAGATGGGTACGTGAAGCTTCCAAGAAGAAGGGGATCCTGGGGCACACGCTGATTTGCTCATTCTTACCTTGCAGTGGGATCGTGCCTGGTGCTTTCATGAATTCAACGTCAACGAACCATGGAGCGACAAAAGGCAGCGATACAGGAATCACAATGCGACGTTCTTCATGAATGGACCGGGTGATTCCATAGTAAAGATGAAGTGGGTAAATCTCCAAGTCATCATGTCTACAGCGATAGACTTGCCGTCTCACGAGAACGATATCACATTAAACGCCTTCAAGGGCCGAGAAATATTCTCGGGCTTTGCTAACCAAGGCGGACCTCCTACAGCGACCATGAAATCGAGTATCATGGCCTCTCATAACAGCGTAGCTCGAAAAGGCTGTCAGAATCTTGGAGACCGCATCAGCATCATGATAAACATCAGTGGGCGTGCTCTCGCATACTACGGCGAAGCATTGAACAACAAAGACGAGGCCCTGTATCTCAGTGCACTGCTAGCCCTCACGGCAGGAGAGGCGTACCCACTCAGTATGACGGACCCCACATCGATCAGACTCATGGGTAATAAGACGTGGCTGTCGCGAAGCCTCGGTACTGGCGATACTATCATTCCAAAATTTCCCCTTGGAAGTGTGCAGGGCATCCGGCAGATCTCGACCGAAGTCATCAAAATCGACATGATTTTTGTTCAGATCCTCAGTACACCAACAGATCACAGCTTCGAGCTGGACGCTGTTGGCCAAGTGTTTCCTGGCACCATACCAACTACAGAGCCGGCAAAGTATGCCGCTGATGCAAGCAAATCGCATTTACCTGCCGCCCAGACGGACAGCGAATGCGACGAGCACCGACGGAGGTTCATCGCCACTTGTATCAGCAATGGTATTCAGTTTACCGCCAATCTATGGGAGCAGCTCAAACGTGATGTTGTACATCCCAACTACAACCAAGGCATTTTCAGAGATCTGCAGCCAAACACTGCCCTGTGTATACCAGCACAAAGGTTTTTGGACCAACTACAGCGAGATACAAGTCCAGAAATGTTGGAGGGTACTGCATTTGACGTGGGTGAGGCCAACATCTTCTTGACTTGGGTAACCGATCCTCGTTCAATGTATTACATTGGCTCTCTTTCATTCCGCTTGCAATGCACCATGGATGGGCGTCAGGCTCTCATGACTATCACGAGCATCAAGGAAGACTGGAAAGATGCCAAGCTTGAGCAGCTGCAAGCTGCAATCCCTACCGATTTGCTTAACGCGAGTTGCATGACGTCGAGGGTTTGGATTCTGCAACCATTGGAGATCGATGAAGGCGTTGTGTTGAGATGGAGAATCGTGGCAAAAGCGCTGCTGCTCGGTGAGCCGGATTTGGTGGAGGAATTGAGACTGCACGGTAATCAACACGATGCGGTGGCAGCGTTGAAGGCGGACGCATGTGTGGGTGGTTAGACATGTTATGGGCCTATGTACCGAGGTTGATGCGTAGCGCAGGACACCGGACTTGCTGTCGCTACCTAGGTAACATTGGAAGTATTGCGAGCTCCATGAGACCATCAACATACTCCCAGTACCATCTTTACGGGCAGCTTACTTCGCTCCGG
>Ga0265797_10008211_pt1 | contig 13983 bp, 7 predicted proteins | sample P2T30metagenome_FD_192433 | JGI IMG/M metagenome (GOLD analysis project Ga0265797, IMG submission 192433) | Plant litter microbial communities from East Loma Ridge, Irvine, California - P2 T30 | ecosystem: Environmental > Terrestrial > Plant litter > Unclassified | place: USA: California... | reverse complement strand
GGCCACCAGTGGGTTGCTCAAGCCTGGCAAGAGCGCATTCGCCTCGAACGGGCTGATGATCATGACCAGCTCCACCTCGCGAGAATCCTTCGAGGATTTTGTAAGCACCCACTGCACGGGTCTCTGGAAAGTATCAGAGGAGTATGAGCCACGTGCATGCTCGATGGTCGTCGCAAAATCGGCGGTGACCAGGAGCTTACCGGAACCGGTCAGCTGAGAGACCTGAAGCTCGCCTGATGCGCTTGTGCCCTTCATCGAGTCGAAAGCTGGCATGTATGCTCTGGACCTCTTTACGAGCGTTCCTGAGTGTGCAAACTTGACAACATCCTTGTGCAAGCTGTGAGTGGCAGGTTTCGCCGACCGCGGCCTCGGGACTTCGCGCTCTTGCTCAGTCTCGGGCGACAGCTCGCGCTCCTGCTCCTCTTGCAAGGTACTAGAGTTGAAAGACAGGCCATCAAACTCACGGCAGCGGTCAGAGATCTGCTTGAGATGAAGGTTCGAGGAGTTTGCAAGCTGATCCGGGTGATTCTGAGTCTTGCGCGGACGGTAACGATGCTCGATGGACTGAGCCTCCTCGTCCAGTAGCTTCTCCGCATGAGTCTTGGACAGCGAAGTCTCATCATTCTTCTTGATGCTCTGCCAAGTCTGTTCTTGACGAACAAAACGTTCTCCTTGCACAGTCCACAGTGGCATAGCGCGGCGGGTCTCCGCATGTGTTTCCGATATCGACCACAGCAAAACGTCGACTACCGTGATGGTCGGGTGCCCGTGCTTGGGCCTGACAGCCATTATCTTGGATTGGATCTCCGGTGAGATGCAGAAGACGACTGTCTGGCCCTGACCAAGCTTTCTCATCCTCATGCATGCTTGCACAAGACGATCTTTGGTGAGATGTGCACCCAGAGTGACGGCTGCGCGATAGGTTGTCGGCAGCTTCAGATCCGTTCCGCGAGTGTGGCTCTCATCGAGGAAAACAAGGCAGACATCTAAGCGCGAGACGAATGGCGAAGTCTGTAGCAGATCAACATGGCCTTTGCGATCAACGACAGAAAGCTCGTCTGACTTGTTGACGAAAACGACTGCCTCTTTATCATCGTCCGATTGGTGCAGCCAGGCTTCCGCCACACCGAGGTTGTCCAGCTCGAGAATCTGAGCGCCCACATCCAGAATGACTTGAACAGGTGGATCGAGCTGGAGGACAGTGGCCAACAGGCGTTCAGCATCAGAGGCATCATCATCTGCGGTTACTGGTGGCATGAGCTCAACGTTGTTGACGGGCTGCAAAAGATTCTCAAGAACCAATGCGTTCGTGTGTGTTTGCTTTTCCAGATCAAGTTGCTTGACGAACATGGGAAGCAGACGCCTGGAGTCGTTGGTCCCGGAGAAACCTGTGGTGACATGAGCTTTCTTCTTGCCGATGTCCCAGCCCGATGCCGTGAGCTTGTGCGGGTACTGCTTCATTTCCTTGGGGAAGACAATGTGGGACAGGAAATAGTCCACAGCAGCCTTGCCGAAGCGGAGGCTCGGGAAGATCTGCGAGACGCATTGCAATCGATCCTTCAGATTGACGCCTTGAAGCTGCTTGAAAGCAGGCGGAACGTCTGGAGCGCATTTGATCCACGCTTGGTACTCGATGTCCGCCTGATCAGACCTCATCAAGTGTTCGAAAGCCGTGAACATGTCATCGTCGTTGAGGCCTTCATAGTAATAACAAAGAGAAGTGAGGGTGATCACCACGTCGGGATGACTGAACTCTGACCGCAGAGATGGACTGTCCTTCGCACGATACGGCACAGCAAGCTTAGTCGGCGGGTCGCGAGGCGCAAGGCCATAATTGACTCGCCAACGCTTCTGGCCGAGGACGAATGCCAGAACGCCACCAGCAAGAATGCCACGCAGCAGGAGGATAGAAGTCTTTGAGGTGTCCCAAAAGTCTCCGCTCTCGACAAATTTCTTGGTTCCTTTCGGCAGGTCCAGAGTGGTGATGTAAGAGAAGATCTCATCACGCATCCTCTCGGATTGCCGGGACATTTGAACACCCCCGAGGCCGTTGTCACGTATGTGAGCAGCGACGCGAAGCATCAGAGTCTTTGTTGCATCAGCGTGGAGGAGACGGACTCTCGGGAACGCGCCAGCAGTTCCATGGTGGATCTCGATGGAGTTGGGCGATTCTTGAGCAGCAAAGGGTGCGAGCTCTTGGACCAGATCCAAAATCTGCTGTATCAAGAACCAGCGATCAGGGCTGTGCTCGATTGGCTGCTGAGTACCCATTGTGTAGATCAGCTCAAAGCGCACGCTGAAGTTTTCATCACTCTCATCTACGATGTCGCGCGAGTGTCTGTCGAAGAAGTCTTGAGTCGCCATGAGCGTCTTACCGACGCTGTCCTTGCCAGCGATGTAAGATTCCGGTGCCATCAGTCTGAAGGAGAGAATGTGCTCGGGCTGAACGAGAAGAATGCCACCGTTCCGCCTGCATTCTCTTAGCACTTCCAACATGGTCTCAGCAGCAGATTGGTCGAGTTTAAGAGATCTGGAGAAGGGCATGTAGTAGATACGACGCCCAAGAAGTCCACCGAACTTGGCAATCAGCATCTCTGCCATCTGCTTTGACTGTGGCTTCGCAACCACGACCCGAACCAGCTGCTTGCCATCTGCAAGAGCTGCAGCAACCATAGGCGTGATCACGGTAGACTTCCCCTCTCCCATGTTGAGTTGCATGACTGCATTGCTGTCACATGACGGGCTTTGCATCTCCGAGGCGATCTGCTGTTGCACCTCGCGAATCATGATTCCACTTTCGATTTCCATCAGCAAATATTCAGGGTGGTCGTACGGGTTCCAGTTGGTATGACCGGGATTGTTCAAATCGTTCAGCAGATCGACGGGCTGCGAGGTTGTTATGAGGTGTGTGCCGTCTTCGTGCGTCGCCTGGTTGCGCGAAGAGCGCTGTGATTTCCGAACGTCCCGAACCCAAGCCTCGTGTAATTGTACAAGGCGCTCTGCTCGCTGCAGGGCGGTAAGTGCAAGACCATAGTCCGTCACCGCCCGTTTCCATTCGTCAGTGAGTTCAAAGCTTCGGCCGTGCGCGAGGTGTTGAAGGAGAAGCAGTGGGGAGATTCTTGGCCAATGCTGCAAGGTTCGCTCTGCAGAGGAGTGCGACAAGCTGTAGATGGATGCTAGGATCTGCTCGTAAATGGTCTTCGCATGCTGCTCAAATCGATCACGGTAGTCCGTGAAGACCTTGGAAGTCAGGCTTGTGTCAAAAGTCTGTTGTTCCCTCTGCGAAACGAGAGCGTTGAGACTCGACTTCAGATCCGAAACATAGTTCTTCTCGTATTGCGAGTGTCCGATGGTCGAATCGAGATCTAGCAAAAGACTTTCCAGACGTGATTGCTCTACCCGAGCTGTAAGTTCCTCGTTCGTGGAGGAGAAGCTGGGCAGGGTAGGATGATGCTGAGCATGCAAAGAAGCAGGCGCTGTGGTCGAGAAAATGTCCTCGACTGTGAAGTAACCCTGAGGACACGGTCGCTGAGGAGCCGTAGCATTGATCAGTGGTGCAAGTCTAACATTGCGAATGCCCAAGCCCATCAGCGAGTATGTGATATTGTCCAAGTAGTCGCTCAACAGCTTGTTGTTGTACCACGATTCAAACCTGAGTTTCACGGCCTTCATCGCCGACGCAACATTCACGTAGCTGTTTACGCCGGCGACCACGGGCGTGGTGGGCTCAGCACGAGGCCACTGGTACGTGAGCGCATGAGCAAGGCTGCCCACCGCATCACGTCTGGCAATTTCCCAAGCAAGACGGCGACGAGCATTATATGGTTTCAATTGCTCATTGACCATGCGTTCGAGCGTGAACTCAGGGCAGACTTCGAAAGGCTGTGTGTGCTTGTTGATGATACTTAGAAGCAAGACTTCTGTGCATGTCTTGCCCGCCAATACGTCAAAGCTTATGACTGACGGAGCTCGGCATCTGAGCAAGTAAGGAGTCTTGCAGAACATGGCAAGGACTTGTAGTAGCTCAAGATCTGCCTCATCCGAGAATGCCAAGGTCGCAAGCCACACCGTAATAGAGTACAGCTCTTCACGGTTCTGGTAAGACGCAAGCTTCTCGTGATGCACAGGGAAGCTTGCAAAGACATCGTTGAACTCCTCACGTCGGACCAAGGTCCCATCGTAGCGATACTTCCTCTGTTCGAGTGACACGTCGCGCCCATGGATGTTCCGCAAATCTTGCAGCTTCACCCAGACGCGACCGATGGCGGGCACAGGCCAGTGCGGAGCAGAGCCGGTCCTTGTCATCAAGCCAGACATCAAAGCGGCGTTTCTGCCACGTTGGCTCAGACTACGATCGCGAGCGTCGTATTCTCGATCGTAACTCAGTGTGAAGTCCTCGGCACCGAAACCCGGGACTCTGAACGTGGAAGACCGGATGCTGTCACGTTGTTGAAGATAATCATCAACTTGCGGCAGACGATCAAAGCGCAGCCGCTTTTCGGGATCTTTCTCGGGATAATAGAACTCGGCCTTCTCGGCCTGATCGTATATAGATTTGACGGAAGATCGTAGGCGAGCGTGTTGTGCTAGGAAGCTCAGCTTCATGTTCCATCTGACAGACTGCATTTCCTGTTTATGAGCGGGATAGCAGCTCCTCTCTGGACACAGCCTAGCGACAAGTGCAAGCATGTCGATGTTCGCCTGTGACAAGCGCTCGAACGACCTTGCAGCGCTTGAGTCCAGGATCCTGAGAGCTTGCTCAGTGCCGGTCGTGTGCGTCAGCGGGTCTGGCAAGCAGAAAGATGTGAGGGCATGAAGGTAAGCCAAGTAAAACTTGCAGCCCAGATCGCCATTGTCAACCAGACGGCGTAGGAGCTGGTCGATACGGATGGCATGAACTGTGTGGATGTCGTCGGTCGAGGAAACATGAACATCAATATGAGGTCCTTGCCTTGCGTAGGTCACCCTAGCCTCTGCCAAAAGCACCATGCGTTCTCCGTTCTTCGTCTTGAGCATGAGCCTGTTCTTGAAACCAATAAGCGTACCCAACTCTTGTCTATCGTCAACAGACATGGCGGGGTACTCTTTGGATCTTAACATGGTGTCACCGTTGGCCAACGAGAATCCAAGTCGTAGCAATGGAACATCGACCCGTAGAGATTGGTCGGCAGCTTGCAAGATGCAGTGAATACGGCGTACAGTCGTCAGTGGAAGCAACATCCTGGCGATAGCTGCCGCCGTCTGAGTCTGAAGGCTAACGACAGCATTGCCGTCTTTCATCAGTCTCCAGCCTGATCCTGGAGATTTCTTCAGAGTCCAAGAGTCCTCGGAAAAGGCATTCCAAGGATCACGAGCAGGGCGAAACTCCACATCACCGGAGGTAAAGTTGTACCAGTGGACGTAGTCTTCGACAAAGTGTTGTGGCAAATAGTGAGTGAACACTTCGCCGGGCACGATCTCAATAACCTCGTCGTCGTACAAAGCTTGCACAAGTAAGCTGTCTTTCTTGTGGAGCATGCCGAGCTGGACCTCGTGTTCCTCGAACGATCTCTTGGTGGAGAAGCGGAAGCCTTTGACCGTAGCAGGCATGACTTCAACCGTGGCAGTACCAAACAATGTCTTGTACAAGGGCTGTGTGTGATAGTCCGGTGGTGCCTGATCCACGGGCATGCCGTTGACAAGTAATTCTCCACTGAGCAGATCGTAGCGAACGAGCATTGAAACGCCATTCAAGCTCTTTGACTCGGTCATCACCCAGTAGTCTGCTTGAGACGAAGCGACAACCCAGCGATTGCCGTATGGGGTGTATGCAGACCAAGCCTGTTTGATGGCATCGTCGAGCGCCTCATGATTTTGTGCAAGTGTCTTGTAGCAGCGATGCAAGAGCCTTACAAACCGTAGACGCAACAACCTGGAGTAATGTTGGCTCCAATCTTGTGCGCTATCACCTTGCTGAATCACGATAGATGCTTGTACAAGTGTGGACGCTTGAGAAAGCTCAGAAAGCATCTCGAACATGTACGCATCTCCAACATCGTAGGTGGACGCGCAGACCAAGGCGACCTCGACGCCTTTGCTGATGAACAGAGTGCGCTCCTCGTGGGTACGAGCACTGTAAGTCAATTCACGCAGTGTGTGCATCCATATCATGGCAATATTTCTGATCTCCGCCAAGAGTGGGAAACAAGCAGACTTTGTCGCGGAGTTCAGACACAATACACGAGTCGCGATCGAAGCGAAAAGACTGAGAGCTTGCACAGACTCCCAGTTGCGCTTGATTCTCTCGACCGCAATGCCAAGGTGCTTGATGATGTCGAGTGCTTTGACCTCATCACCGAGGACCGCATGTGCCTCGCGCAAAACAGCATTGCTGGGCGGCCCGGCCTGGTAAATACACTGCAGGAACATGAGTGTGGTTACCTCTTTCCTGAAATCGACACCAGGCATAGACAGCTGTAAGAGAACATTGGCCCACTGAATGTGGTGACCAAAAGGTACGCCTGTGAGTTCTTTGTACTCTTCGAGTGACATGGTCTCAGGGCATGCGCCTTGGCTGGCAATCGAATTGTTCGGCGGTTTGCCATTGGGGGAATTGGCTGGACGGAAAATGTAGGGCTGCAATGCTGACTCTGGCAGTGTGTATGTGCAAGACCGCGCAATTGCATCGTTGTCGAAAATCAGATCCCCAACAAATTTATGAGTGGTCTTGTCGTGGTACTGGTAGCTCGCACCATTCTTGACGCAAACCTTGGAGACGTCCATTGTAGCGACGCCCTTCACATAGTAGTGGGTATTCACTTGCGGCTTTTTCTCCGACAACAAGCGAATGCGCCTTGTAGAGAGTTGCTCGCCAGTATACTCAGATGAAAGATGTGGGTCTTTGCTCAAGAGATATTCAGCGCGAGGAGTGGGCGAGTCCCCGTTGCCCTTCAACACATTCTGCAGCAGAAAGAACTTAGAGTCTCTCCAAGAAGAGTACCATGCAGGCACCTGTAGCTCGAAGACAACGGCAGCTGACTCAGCAGCTTTGTCTGGCAAAGGCCATTCGTGGACTTCGATTTCGAGAGCATCGCGCTCGGTGCGGTATGCACATTTCTTGCAAACACTCCTCATGTGCCTCATCTCTGTCTCCGGGGGTGTGCACCAGTCATCGATGATAATTTCCCTGTACCCACACTCCGCCTGCTCGTACCACAAGTCAAGGCGTTCGTAGTCGGCCTGCTTCGCGTGGAACTCTGCTTCTTTAGCCTCGCGAGCTTTCTGCGCTGCAGACTCGATGGACTGACGAAGTTCTTGGTGCGACTGAGAGGTGTGAAAGTAGCGGGACCCGAAGCTGTTCACGTTGTCGGTGTTGAAAAGTAGTCCTTCCAACTCACCGCGCGAGTTAGAAACCCTGTCTTGCAGATACGATTCCAGTTTGAGAAGTCTCTCCATCTGGTTTACGTGCGGCAGGAGAAGATTTTGCAGCGCATCGAGAGGAACCTTGTGCGAGTACTCGCCCAGCATTCTGCACTTTCCGATAGCAACTTTGTCGCATGCAACCCAAAGCTCGAACAATGTGAGAATCATGATCGAGACGCCCTCAGGATTGCGCGAGCAGTGGTTACTGGCTAGTACATGATATTGCGCCATGAGTTCGTAGAGTTTCCTGCAAGAGTTCGGGACCTGGTCTGCACTGGTGGAAAGCCATTTGTCGAGGTTCCGCTCGACCCATTGTTCAAACTGCTGCAAGATCGCTGTTGTGCGGTGAAAATTGGTACATTCCGTTTCGGGCAAAGACGGCAGCGTTGAAGTGTTGTACTGTGGCAGCGGCACAGTGGGCACGTAGTGTTTCGCAACGTATTCTTTCGAGCGTCTTTGCATCGACGTGATGTATGCGTCTAACGAAGGCAGCGACATTTGGGTATCGCGTCTGATATCGAGCTTCGTGAGTGCGTTCAAGTTAAGGAACCGAACTTCCTTCTTTTGCACTTTGCGCCAACGTCCAGAAAGCATGACCGATGTGCGCTCGAGAAGACCGTCGATCCAAGACAGAAGCGTTTGCGGTTGAGCCACTCCCGGCTCCTCGGGATTGCGAAGTTTGTGCAGCCTGCGGACGAGCTTCGCACTCATTGCGTAAAGGCAGTCGCTTGGGGCCAGAGAATCTCGTGCCACGTCAAGGATGTGGCCGAGAATGTAGACCATCACTCCTTTGTACATGCGATCAGAGCCATTGGCAGCTCGGGACAGGAGAAGATGCAGTGTGATCTTGATTAAGAGCCACATTGGGGATCTGCGCCACGGAGCAAGTGCGTCTGACCAGAATACTTCATCTCGAGTATTCTTGTATATGCCGGAGACCAGGATAGCCTTGCCAAAGCCTCGCAAGAACCCGATAAAGAGCTCGGTTACCGCGGCAGGATTAGTTGTGTCCCGATACTCGTCGTGCATTCCGCCAGCCTTGTAAGTCTCTGGTTGCATTCCAGGCATCGCTCCGTGAGACATCGTCGCGAGTGTTTCTGCGACGACGGACAAAACATCCGGGTGGTCGTGGATGTTCACTGCAACGGTTGCACCGGGGAAACAGCGCGTGAGCCTGCCTTTGACCGAGATGACGGCAGAGTTACTCGGCGATAACTCGAAGCTCTCAAAGATCAGCTCGTCTTGCTTGCGAGTGACGAGCACGGCCGCGTTCTGTTGAGAAATGCGCATGGGTGCGCTCTGGCCATTGGAGAGACCGGATAGAACCCGATGCAGCTCTGACTCGCTTGTGGCCCCATGTTCGAGGCTGTTGATAGATTTCAAATTCTTGATGGCGGTAATTGCATCGTCGAGCGAGGAAGGAGACTCCTGGGGTAGAAGCTGTTTGTATGCGCGTAGGGCTTCGAGGGTCAGGTTGATCAGGTGGATGTTGACATTTGTCTTATCGTCTGATGCTTGTGGAAGCTGTGGCGGCAAGAAAGTGTGATGGTAAACTCGGCGGAGCTCACCGTCATTGAGCGTGGTCGCCATGTTGGGTGGTGTGGTGTATCATCTGGCGTGAGGATCTGAGTGCGGTGAGGAAAGAAGCGATGTTTCGTGTCGGCGGGCGGGCGATTGCTGTCGTGTATGTACTCTTGCGGCGGCGGATGAGCGACCGCGTATCGTAAAGGTGCGTATCGTCTTGAGGCGCGCTTGGCAGTGAGCTGATGCCCGATGGGGACGGCGGGGAACGAAGACCAAACGAAGGCTGAGCGAAATGCGACGAAGCAGCGTGTGCCGAAAATAGAAGGGGAAAGCAGATTTCGATGTGTGTTGTCGTGATGGAGTGGTGGTGTGTGCTCGTTGGCGACGTGCGTTTGTTGTTGCACAAAGCCAAGACCGCGTCTGCAAAGTAGCGCAACGGAGCCGATAAGGTCAGTGAGTTCAAAAAGTGAAGCAGTGAAAGGCAAAGTGCAACGCATCCCACCGCTTTCACGTGCAAGACCAGCCAGCAACGGTGAGTTGTGGAGTTCACTCTGCAAACAGCGATCCTCGGCTCGCTGCAAGCGTTTGAAAAAGTTGATATTGGCGCCTGCACTTGGCCGTCTCGATGGTTGTGCCTGCGATGATCACTGACTGGGAGCTCTTAGTGGAGCTCACCTACATATGGAGAATCAGATCGCCGAGTCGTGGATGGCCATCGCACTGACTACTGCAAGACGTGAGCTCGAAGTCGACCGCCGCCCGCCGTTGACGCCGTGCGGGTCTGCGACGATTCAATTGCAGCTGGAAGGCGCAGATACCCGAGTGGACAACACGGAGCAGAATAAATGAAGCCAAACCTACATGAGCCGTCTCCCAAGGACTTGTTGAAACCTCGGGCCTTCAACAATGGTTCCGGGATCCATATCATATTCTCCACACAACGCGGGCTCCTCACCACGATTCTGTACTTCGTGGACTCACCAAACGCTCAGGAAGATGAGCAAATATACTTTGCGGACTACCTGGTCGTCCACGGCTCCCATGACAGCCGCATGCTTCCTTGTCCTCCATCTTAATCCGTCCCAAGCTTCTTTCTGCCGATCGGCTTCCGGCATATATCTTGAGCTGTCTAGTGCAGCTGACCAGATCATCGGAGAGCATCAACCATTGAGCTACTTTGGTAAAGACTTCATGTGAGGAGGAGGTCCTGATGATGGCAACGTGTGCCCGGGAGACGCGTGGACAGTGGTGCTTCTGGCGATGAACTTGCAAGGCCGGTCTCGCTGCGAACGCGTCACACTCACACACTGCTGGGAGCATAGGACGATACTAATGGTGATGAATGGGTTTCAAAGTCGATACAAGGGCGATGTTGTGCTGAGCAAGCGTTCATGGCATTGTTGCAGCAAAGCTGAAGTCGAGTTGAAGTCCCTTGGCACCGGCGATCTCCAGGCTTGCGCTGCCTTCTTGCTCTGTACGCACATCTCTACCGACACCTCTTCAACCACTCTATGTTTCACAACATGCTACGAACTATCATCTACCCTCTTCCTAACACACTGCAATGAAATGGCGATGCTGAGATACAATGTTTTCCATCTGACCTAACGCCACCAGGCAGCATGCTGAAGCGACAGCAACATGTTTGACCACCATGCGCGCTAGCCGCCGGAGAATCCTTCGTACAAGATTGGGCAGCAATCCAAGAATATGGACCGTTTTCACTGATGGCCGTGATATGTTCTCGATGAAGTCTTCCCGCTTCAAATCTTATTATTGCACACCATCCCATCGCATGGCAGACCACATCGGCGAATACAGATGTGACAGCTCGCAAAAGCATCTTAGCGAGCTTAGCATACTACAATGCAGATCCGGAACGAAAGGACGCGTTTTAGCCTGGTTACATACTGTAGCAAGGCTGTTGATCCCCGAGCCGAAGACACGACACCCTGACGCCGTCTGCACCTTGGTAGCACAACCACAAGGGGCAATCCTTGCGCCGAGTCAGCCATGTGTAGCGGTAGATCATCTAGGGCAAACACATCACGACATCTTCGCCAGTTTCCATCGGCCATGGCGCACACATCTGTGGTACAGGCACAAGCTCCTTCTCATCCTCGCAATATACCAGCACTGCCAATGAGCTCCATCTCTTTGCGCCACCGGGGTTGACCCCGCATCTTCAGCGGCGCAGATCGGTTGGGCCTGCGTTTCTTCCCACTACACATGGCTGGTGATAGTCTACGCCTTGCCCATTGGATGGGGGTGCCATTAGCGGCGACATTCTCCCTGCTCATTCAACCTTCTACCCAGTAGCCGGGACGTTGCTAGGAATCAGCTCCGAAGTCGACATCACTGGCTCGAGGAGAGTTGAGGCCAGTGTTCCTGCATTATCCCAAGAGCGTCGGAAGCCCGCCTTTCTGTGTAGCAAGACTTCCATCCTGCTTCAAACTAGTGCAAGCGAGCTGCCTGTCATGGACCCTGTTGCAGATCCTCACAGTAGAAGCCTTGCTCGAATCGGCCCGGAGGGTTGGGCATAGGTAGGATACATGTGCATACATCTCGTTCACTGACAGGGAGAGCCCGAATCCGTCTTTGTTATCGAGAAAATCCCTCGTGCTCATGACGGCGGTTCTCTTTAGGGAAACTCCTCAACTCTCGGTGACACAACACTGCATGCGCCAAACAATTCGTCGGGCACCTGCAGCGCTTCCAAGCAGTGGCTCTCACACCCTGTGCGACTGTGTTCCCAGCCAACGAACCGGACCCGAATCCCGCCCGGACGCTGTTGAGACCTGAACCTCGACAGCCACATCGTTCTCGCATGAGCACTTTGCGACGACATCTCGAATTTCCTTGACGGCCGATACACCACTCGATAGCCTACGATCGCTAGGATGGGTCTCTCAGGCCATGCTGACCCAGCGGCGGTTCTCGGCGTGACCATCTCCTTCACCATCATCGCTGCCGCCGCAGTGCTCTTGCGCCTGTACAGCCGGATCTTCATCGTCCACAGTCCAGGAAAAGACGATGCTTTCATCGTAGCAGCGTCTGCCATGACGGTCTGCCTCACAATCGCTCAAGGCTTCCAAGGCGCGCTGCTTCCGAACCAATGTTGGCGCATCCGAGACATACTGACTTTGATCCTACAGTGAAGTACGGCATGGGCCGCCATATCGACACTCTGTCGGATGCCCAAATCACCACATCCGTGAAACCATTCTGGGCCTCGATCGTCATCTACAACCTCGCGCTTTTCCTGACAAAGTTCTCAATCCTCTTGCAGTACCTGCGCATCTTCCCATATCGCCTGTTCCGCATCCTGTGCCTCAGCCTCATGGCTTTCATCTTCGCCTGGTCATGCTGGACAATCATCGGCGCAATCTTCTTCTGCAGACCAGTCGAGTATTTCTGGGACAAAACCATCCCAAACGGCAAATGTTTCAGCCAATGGGTCGTCTGGTAAGATACACAACCTCCCTGCCTCCAACCCATCTCCAAACTACCACCTCCTAACTCACCAACCCAGGTTCTCGAACGCCGGCATAAACATCCTAACAGACATCCTCGTCGCCACCCTCCCTCTCCCCTTCCTCAACCAACTGCACCTCCCCAAACGGCAGCGCATAGCCCTGATGATCGTCTTCGCCCTCGGCGGCTTCACCTGCATCATCTCGATCCTGCGCCTGCAATCCCTGCTAGTCTTCCTGCAAACCACAGACTTCTCTTACCACAACCCCCTAGCCGCCATCTGGTCGAGTCTCGAAGTCAACACTGGGATTACGTGCTCGTGCCTCCCGACGCTGAAAGCGATGGTTGCGAGGTGGTTCCCGCGAGCGTTCGGAAGCAGTTATCATCTTCGCGGGTCGGAGCAGAGCCACGAGCGCCGCATATGCGGGAATCTGGACGATCCTGAGAGCAGCAACAAGATCACCGCCGGAGCTTCCTCCAGCGGCTCCTCCAACCCGCCTGCAAGCGACAAGTACAACACTCCCTCGTCGTTCTACTCCGATGCTTTTGGCCGCGGTCCAGGCCGCGAATCAGCGACGCAGAAAACTACCGTGCGCAGCGGACCGCGGGAGCAGAACGAGCGCAGACTTTGGAATCGGACTGGCAAGGCTGACGATAGTGTTGAGGAGATTGAGTTCGGTGCCATTAGAGACACTGGCGGGAACAGGGGAGAGATGGAAGAGCAGCATGGGATTCAAGTTGTTACAGTTGTAGAGCAAGAAGTTGAGAACGGGTATGCCGGAGGTGGTGGTCGCAGCGGCGAGGACGCGAAGAGCGAGGCAGGCAGTGAGAGGGAGTTGATTGCCACTGGCGGGAAGAGAGGAAGGTTTGCTTGATCAACTTGATGCGCAGATGTTGTTGCGGCGCGCTTTTGGATCACCACCTTACGCAGAAGATGCACGAACAAATACGATATCAATGAAACTTTTCCTCACTCCCACAATGTCGACATTACTAGGAGTGATTGCAAAAGGCAAACTATCCTTCTTTGCACGCAAGATATCGACATGAAATGGTTGCCCGGGGTTTCCTTCTACGCACCACATAGCGTACAAACGTGAACCTTAGACTTCGTGATAACTTCATGAATGCATTTCTCAATCTACCTGATCTCATTCGTAAGCCCGTAACCCTTTTTTTTGTCTTCCGACCACACCAAATGCAAGTGATTGACTCCTGTTTTCTCATGCAAATCCGTTCTCGGTGCCATGTCTGATGCTTCAAAAACTCCACGAGGTTCTGTTTTCTGTCCTCGAATTCCAAACTAGAAAGAGGAAAAGAGAAAAGGGAGGAAGTCCCTGGTGAGCAAGCTGACCGCCCAATATTCCATTAGTCACAGTTCCCAGAGTGGTGAGACCTTCCGCAACGCGCGAACCATGCGATGAAGTAGCTGGACGTTGCTCGGTTCCCGAATCTGCTGAAGGCGCATCGGTAATGAGAGCTGCTGTTGGTCGCTCTCGCTTGCGGCGTTGGACATTAGCGCATCGTGTCTCGACAGCAGACATCGATTCTCCAATTCTGCGCGGCGCAAAGCGACATTCTATG
>Ga0265797_10008209_pt1 | contig 13985 bp, 18 predicted proteins | sample P2T30metagenome_FD_192433 | JGI IMG/M metagenome (GOLD analysis project Ga0265797, IMG submission 192433) | Plant litter microbial communities from East Loma Ridge, Irvine, California - P2 T30 | ecosystem: Environmental > Terrestrial > Plant litter > Unclassified | place: USA: California... | reverse complement strand
GTGAATGTTGCTCCCGCACAATGGTCGAACATTGCAACAATGCCTTTGTTCAGCGCTTTGACGGGTTTGGATACAGCGACAAATCTTGATAGGTCGTCGATTGATTGCCGATCATAATCGTCGTTGATGGATTGGAAGAACTACTCCAGTGCTCTGCGTTGTGTCTTCGTGTCGTCTGGCGATTGTGTTGCCCACTCCGTATCAACGGTCTGCACATCTGACACTTGCAGATCTCGTATATGTGATATTAGGCTGCCACCATCGATGCAATCGTTCTTATGGGAGCTCCAGCGATAGACAGCCATGCGGTATCCACAACACATCCATCTACTACTCCAAGTAATTTTCAGTAGCCGTGAATGACTGTGCTCGTATCAAGCTTGTTTTCCAACTCAGCGGTCTTCCAGCATCGTTGGCATTCACGAAATTCCGGTCTTAGACAAGAACTACCATGATCGAGATGAACAGGGACTATTACGCCGGTCCAATACGTCGATTTTGAGAGTCTTTTAGAAGGCAATCTAGATTTTTCGTGGAATTTGCAGCAGCCTCGATTGTGTAGAGATGCGGACAGATCTGGTCGGATTCCGCAGAATCGACAATAAACGCGACAATCGACAACCACAAGACAAACGCGACAGTCCTTAATCATATTCGATTCCGAATGATACTGTGATTCGCTCATACCCTCTAAAACGAGTATGGTGCATGATTCTCGATCAAGAGATATTTCGAGATGATACAGCAAAGGGTTAGGGTTAGGGTGACGTTGTGGGAAACGCTCACGTGCTTACAACAATGAATGTGATGACAAGGCACATGCAGCCAACCCGTGAGACCGCATCCTACTGCTCCTTCCTCGCGATCAAGGTCTCATCCATATCACAAGCGAAAGTTCCCAGGCGGAGCACATAGGGAATATGAGAAGCGTGTTTGGAAAGACAATACGACGTTACTTTTCGTGAATATATACATTACGACCACGTCCAACTCAAGCGACTAAGCAGCCTAGTTCTTGCGCCAGTACTTGCCCTTGCCCCTGCCGAACTTGGGCTTGACAACGAAGGCACCACGGTCAATGGTGTTAATGACGGTGTAGCCGGAGTTGAAGGTGAAGTGGCTCCAGGTACCAGAGTCCCAGACAGCAGAGCCACCACCGGGAAGCTCATCGTCCTGAGGGAAGACATCGAAGTAGGCAATCTCCTCGACCTTGCTGCCGTCGGGGTTCTTGGGAATGGAGCTGACATCGAGGATACGGAGACCGGCCTGGTAGTTGGACTGGTAGGCGAGACCCTCGTGGACGAACTGGTTGTGGTCGACGGAGCGGGTGGTGGACTTGTAGTAACCGGTGTTCTTGGGCTTCTAAAGGTTGGTGATGTCCCAGATGTAGGTGACAGGGAAACCGTCCTTGGCGGGAGAGTTGGGGGCAGTGCGGGCAGGGTCGATCTCACCCTCGTCAAGCTCATCGTCCATGACAAGGTGAGTCTGCCACATGGGGTCGAGAACCCAGCCCTGGTGGGTGTAAGAGGCACCGACGTAGGGAGTGCGAGAGATGATCTTTCCGGCGTTGGGACCGTTCTTGTTGGTCACATCGTAGATGGTGAGAGTGTCCTCGTTGTAGCCGTAGCAGATGTCACGGCCGAAGTACTTCTTGTCAGGTCCGCGGTACACAATGCACTGAGCATCTGAGGGTATAAGTCAGCACAGCCATTCAGATACAATATTGGGTGAAATCGATCGGGTTCTCGTACCATGTGTGTAGCCATCCTGTGGGGCGCAACCAGTCTGGTAGGGCTTTGTGGGGTCATCAATGTTGATGAAGATAGGGCCACCAGCACAGGTAGCGTTGCGGCCAGCGCGGCCACCACAGCCAACAGCAACGGCGTAGTTAAGCTCCTCGTTGGCAACGACGTTGTGCGAACGGCCAGGGATACCGTCGGTGATGTTCATCCAGCCAATGTCCTTCTTGACGTCGAAGGTCTTGGGGTTCTTGGGGCTGAGCTTGAGCAGCTTCTTCATGTCGAAGAACTGGATACCGTGGCCAACACCCTCAGATCCGACGATCAGAGTGTCTCCGACCTTCTTGATCTCGCGCCAGATGACACTGTCGTTGCTGGCGGGCAGACGTCCGAGGTATTCGAGCTGACCTTGCTTGGTCACTTCGGCGAAGGCGGCACCATAGGTCTGACCAATGGCAACGAACTCCCTGCCAGTGGCCTTGTGAGTCCAGCCCCAGCTGCCGGAGCCTTCACCAACAGCATCACCGAGCTCGGCGTGGGTCTTGAAGTCGTAGAGGTCCTTGAAAGTATGGTCAGCCTTTTGTTCTCTAACCAGCGATTGCTATGAACTTACGATGTCCTTGCACTTGTAGGTCTGGTTCTTGTCGCCCTTGACGGCCTCAGCCTTGCCGTTCTTGCACTTGATGACATCCTTGTTGGGACGCTTCTTGCCGAAGCCGTTCCACTTCTTGGAGTCGTGGTTGCCAATGGCCCTCTGCTGTGCCCAGGCGTTCTCTTTGGCCTGCATCATGAACTCCATGACTTCGCCATTTGCGTATTCCTCGGTGGTGAATCCGGAACCGGATGCCAGAGGCAAAAGTGCCGCAGCAGCAGCTGAGATTGCGGACCACTTCATCGTTGCGAGAAAACTGGTAGATGTTGGACTGGGTGATTGACTCTTCCAAAAACCCGCCTGCAGGCACCTCTGGTTTATATCTTCCCAGTAGGCGGCACACATTATCCCGCACCGGGCACCATTGTCGCTCACGCGACGACCACATGCTGTGCTTGTCGATTATTGCCATACGAATACCTTCCTATCCAAGGAACCGCCGAACATGGCCAAGATTCTTATCACACATTCCTGAAGCATCAGTATGTCGGTATCGCTGGGCAAGTCTTGGGAAAGTCTTGGACGAATATATATGCATGGACGGAAGTAATACGGGGACTCCCATTCGCTGGGTCTCAGTGGCGAAGCTTGGCCAAGACTACAAGCTCGGGCATGTTGCAATCTCAGGTTGCAGGTCATAGTAGGCGCGAGTCGGGCACATGGTGTTAGTGGAAAGCCTCGGTCAAATGATATTCATCTAGGGTACCCGAAATGGGCAGGTGGTAAACAATGGTAAACAGGTACGGCATGGCAAAGGTCTGGCCTGCGAGGGGCATCCTTGCAGGCTGGGGTCTCCACTCTCCACAATAGGAAGTGCAAAGGCCGCCTCGACAACTTTCATCAGCTCCCATGCCGACCTCACTTTGCAGAATTTCTGGTTCAAACCATCTTGTTCAATACAACTGCGACTTTGTCGGACAATCATTCTGTATACTGCAGGCTCTATCTACCCTCCAAGCAAGATGCCCTCCCGACAAATCATGAGCCTGATACAGTGTGTGGGAGAACATTCCACAATCAATGCATGTCAGCACGCAATAATGCACGCCGGTATTATTGCGATCAAAGCACTGGCGTGACCATAGACCACATAAACGAGTGACTAGTCCTGCTGCTGAAGTACAGACTTGCTGCCTGTTTGTCGTACCGATCATCATGGTCATAACGACACAACCGAACACCAATTCGGACATATCGGATTTGTTGCATCCTTCCGCTTTCCAGCGCGATTTTGATCGCTAATCGGCAAGCGTAGCGAAGTGATCTGCGCTTCCGTTCCCATGCCCTGTTTCCAGAGGACCACCAGCGACTTGTTACTCAACCGTGCTAAGTATCAGACTCGGTAGTCACGGCGTCCGGAAACTCGGAAACGAAATCATTGATATCTCGCATGTACTGACGTGCCTCTTCCAATCCGCTCTCGAACTGGCGCAACATCGCGCGTACAGGACACAAGCGGTGCAAGCGGTGCTGTTGCAGAAATTGCAACTTGTCGTCGACAGCCTTATTGATCCGTCCCAGCGCTGCCTTAGGGTCAAGACCGACTTGAAGGTGAAGATGAAAGCGACTGCAGTCGTGCAGGGTGGCGGGAGTCTCCTGGCCGCAGATACGCCTTGTGCGGTCTTCCGAGGCACTCCACTGGTGAAAGGCCACATCAAGGTCTAGAAAGAGCTGGAAGGGACGCATCGCTTGCGAGGTTGTGAGAAATAAGTGTTTCAATCCTCCAGCAGACCAGTGGGTTCCCAGATCCTCGTCTCCGCGGCGTGTATATGGAATACACTTGACGGGGATGATGACATGTCCTGATTCAAAACCGAGACTGCGAGGGATCCTCTTGAGCAGCGGTAAGATGCGCTCCACTTGCTCTGTGGCGCCATAAAGACCATGGCGATCAATTTTAATGTTATTCAGCGAAAAGAACAGCCCCTCGGTCTCAGATCGAATTTGCTTGCAAGTGGCCATGACGTTTAGCGCCGAAGAGATCAGAGATCACGTAGCCGACTTCTGTTCGATATGGGAGTTCATGTTGCTGAAGAATGAGGACATGCTGTCGGCCTCAGATTTTGGAAGCGTGAATGCCAATGTGAATATATCATTGCGCAATTTCGCAGGTAAGCGGCCGAGTGGAGAGTTTTTCAAACCGCTGCTGTTGGCCGTTTGGGGCTGCGTTGATACCTGCTCGCCACGAGCGGTGTTGGGGTGAGGAGCATCGTCGCTCTCAGTGGTGTCAGTCGGCTTCATCCTAGTTGGCATCGAGGCCATGGCGTGCGTTGATTCCGAGATTTCTGGCTAGGTTGTATTTGTGTGTTCTTTGGCGGCGACTGCAAGAATACGGTGTGGAGTGCACTCGAGGTGAGAAGCACAACGCTTGCAAATTGCGTGGTAGGTTGAGGTTTTAGGTGCGTGCAAATGGAAGACTGATTGTGATTTTGTGGTCACGTTGTAGGTTTACATCACTAGCAAGACAATCACAAGCACGTGACTTTCAAATGGACGCTTGGCATTTTACAGGCACGTGAAAGTGGCAGGAGCGTCAAGAGACAAACGCCGGTCACACAGGCTCGGAGACTGCCGGCTCAACAGCGTACAGTAAGTGAACGTCCACATGCGAAGTCTTTGGATCCTATGGACCTGAGCACATCTTTGACAACGCTCCATACCACCAACACTGCAAGTAATCCTTCCTCACCATCAAGTTTCCACACCTCAGTCTGAGCCTAGCAAATCCGATCCACCTCCTCTCTCATATACTGACGTGCCAACGCCAAGCCGCCCTCAAGTTTCGACCTCATCGCGCGCACATAACACCACCGGTGCGGAAAGTGGCACCGGAGCAAATCCAACCTACGGTCAACAGCCTCGTCAACCATCTTCCTCGCGTTGACCCGGTCACCCACCGGGACAATGCACTCGATGCGCCGGCACTCGAAGCCCGTGACCGGGGCATCCTGCTTGCAAAGATGGAGATCTCTGGCACCCGAAACTTCGTGAAAAGTCATGCTTAGGCCGATGAAGAGCTGAAGTGGCTGGACCGCTTGTGCGTATGTGGCCAGCGAATTGTCCAGACCGGGCACCCGTGGTGCTGGAGAGAATCCTTTCCGGCGCTGCTTTTCGTAATCAGGGAAGTGATGCCCATCCCAATTCTCCCACAACACGACTCGACCAGAGGTCTTGCCTAGAAAGGGTGATACGCTTCTGATGAGCAGCGGTACAGTGCGCGATATGCCATGCTGCCGCGCTCCAATTTTGTCGAAGTCGACGGCATGGACATTGATGTCGTAGGACGAGAGCAGGTTCTTGATCTCGGACCGGATCTGGCGGCACATGGCCATAATGCCGATGACCCACGAAGTATTGGTGTACACATGTTTGTACATTATTTTGTGTGGATCTGCGGGAGCGAAGAACACGTATCCCTTGTCTTCCTTTCCAGATGGCACGTTCAAGACATCGCGAACCGAAAAGGCAGGAATGGTTATGCCCATAGGGGAGAAGAGAGCCATTTGGAGAATCATGACACGTAGCTCAGGTGGCAACCGTAAGAGAGGAAAGCTTTGAGAGCCTTCGCCGCTGGAAACGTGAACAAGTGGTTGTTCATTGCCATCCGGATGAGGAGAGTTGCCCAGATTTTCGCCGCTGGCAACTTGAACAAGCGGTTGTTCGGTGCCATCCTCAACGTGTACGTCGTCAGCGTGGTGTGTCTCATTGGGCTCGTTCGCATCGCTCATACGCTGTCTTTTGTTGTCTGACTCTGCATGAGAATCCATGGTGTGCGAATGAACTCTCTGTGGAAGAGGGAAGTAGATTCACTGATTCCGACACGGCAGGCGGCCATGACATATGACTTCACAACATAGGACAGACGTAGACAACATCAAGCTGCCAGCAAACACATTTCTTTTATGTCTCATGCAGACATGTAAAAGTACGAGCCCTGAAAGCAAACAGCGATTATCAGCATGGGGATATACCGGACATGGTGAGCTGTGAACTAGGAATTAATGAAGGAACAAACTTTCACTCGCACATCAATAAACGTGAAAGGCGTGCCCGACGCACTAAGTCGGCGCACTCAACATCAACAAGACTTTCTCACCACGACAGTAAGCACATCACATGGAGAAGATAATTGGTGCATCTCAAAGCAGTCAACCGCGCTTCAAAGCGGAGACGACCGCGAGACAAGAATATCATAGATATGCAACTCTAAGCTACGACCTAAGCTATCCAGGACCACCGAAGCAAAAATAGTCAGCACAGCCAGCCGCTATTGACGGCTTGGCGATAAAGAAGCAACATGCTGAACTTCTGTACATGAAAAAGAGAAAGAAGACGGAACAGTTGTGGAAATAGTGTTTGGAAAGAGCCGTCGATCCGTGATCCCATGTCTCCAAAGCGTAGCCGCTGATACGGCTCGCTTTTCGATGTTGTCCCAAAAAAGCAAAAAGTAGAGCCCGAAAAAAACGCCGCGGATAGAGATGCTTATGCTTGTCATGAATCCGTGATGGGCTGACCGGCAGTTTCCCTGATTTTGGAAACTCAGACCCGAGAGAGAACGCCGATAATGCTTGGTGATGTTGTAACGCTCGAACGCAGCAAAAAAAAAAAAAGTTGATTGGAAACCGAGATGGAGCCAGCATGTAGAGCCATGGGAAACACATGCGATGCATGCATACAGTGGCCGGCACCGAGACGAAACGAATAGATCGGAACGCCGTCAGTCGACATTTGATTCTTGCCCAAGAAGTGTGATGGATCAAGCAGATGATTCACAAAAAAACCATTCCTACTGGTTTGCAAAGCCAGGCCATTGGTGTACAGGGGTCATTGCGTGTTGCTGGTTACCGTCAAGCCAAACATTCTGAGCGACGTAAGGCAAGTGGCCAGTCTGTGGTTGCTGCACAGATTTTCCGAGCGGCTGATAGCGCATTCTCTGGAATTCTGTGCTCTGTGGACGATGTTGCAAGGCACCAGATGGTGGAGGGTAAAGTAGAGTCGACACGTTGTGGACTGGTCTGTACGGCGAGTTGCGCTGCTGGAGGAAGTATGTGGGAGAAACTTGGGTCGGTGGGTGTAGAGCAGCGGCCGATGGTTGAAGTCCGTTGGTCGGCGAGGCACCAGCAGATCCTGGGAAAGGGCTTTGTTGTCTCGACTGGTACTGAGAGTTCATCTGAGACACCGGTTGTGAAGACGGTCCAGCGGTCACACCAGGATGGACATTTGAAGCACCAGTGGAGGAAGGGTAGACCATACCCATTGCCCTAGCAGGTACATTTAGAGGAGGTAGATGGTGGGTTTGCGAGACAGGCATGGAAATATTTCCATTCGGTGCCGAGCTAGTGGGAATAGGAAGGCTCGGTAATGTAAGCCTTGAGTTGTGGCCAACGTTTGATGGATAACGCGGTGATGCGTAATCTTGCAGTCCACTGGCGTGACGCTTGGCGGGAGGTTCAGTGGCTGAATCATCGCGGCTCCTCTTTTTCGACTCCGAGTAGCTGGTGTTGCTAACGGGCATGAGTGACAACGGCGAGGGTGCTGGAGTAGGACCATGCGAGTTGGTGGCGTTGTAGTTGAAGCCAGTGTGAGTCAAATCGGCGGCGTAGGGTGGCGAAGCCTGGTTTGATGCTGGAGGAGAGGGCAACGCCATTGGCAGTTGCAAGGACGAAGCAGGTGGAAGAATTGGAACCGGGCGGGTTTGAACAGGAGGTGGGTTTGCAGCTCGGTCAAGGAAAGATGCGTATTTGCCAAGCAAAGATTGCCACTTCGACCAGTCATCAACATCCGTGAAAAGGTTGTACTTCATGTTGCTGAGGAATTCGACCTCCATAATGTGGACTTCGGCAACGTTGATGCCAGACACCTCAGCCCAGGTTTTGTTCGTATATGTGTTGTCGTCCAGGAATTTGTTGCCCAGCATGAGAGCAACTGTGAGGAGCCTGTATTCGCTACCAGGCTTGCCCTTGACGGCGGGATTGAGTTTCTTCAGGCGGTAGACGAATAGCAATGCCAGAAGAACAACGTTCTGAGCCACAAGGGTGGTTGAGAGAATTGTGGTGACCCATTTACGGAAGCCAGTCGTAGGAGTTGCATCTTTGACCAGTTTTCTGGGTGGCTGTAGCGAGATTGGCGAATCCTCGATTTGCTGTAGTAGATCTGATGATTCGAACCAGAAGAGACATGTGATCTAAAATATTGTCAGCAACTCGGTTCATTGCGTCACGGGATCTTCATGAACTGACCTCTGTCGCAAGCTCTGACAAACTCCCACCGCTGTCATTCACAGATTTGGGAATCTGGAAGGTTGGAGCAATTGCGTTGTGATTTGGCTTGTTCACCCGTGAATGTGTCTCGATTGCTGAATCAAGCGCGGAAGCTCGTGTTTGCGTTGTCGGGCTGACTTTGGCATCTCTTGATTCGACCACATGGTTCGCGGTGGAAGGCTCATGTAACGGGTAGTTGGCTACCGGAGCTCTATATGTCGAATGTGAAGGCATGTGGCTGTTGTATCGCTGTCCGTGTTCCTGGTGGGAGACATGTTGTGGAGCGTGGCTGATATTCATGTCCGGCGGCGGAGTGAGGGACCTGTTTAGGTCCTGAGAGTTGGTGTAGGAGGCCCAGTTCGCCCGTGAGGAAGCGTAGTTGTGAGGTTGGCGGTTGATGGTGCTGTCTCTCGCGGCAAAAGGGTCCCTGAACTGGATGGCGGCGTTGGCATACATTGGGTGCGGCGGATGTATGCTAGTTATGAGGGAAAGGCGTGAGGTGTTGGTGGGCAGAGGGCACTTGGCCGGCCTGTCATGTGCGGCCGCAGTGCAGTGATTGCAGTGGCGTGGCAGTAGCGTGGAGGTCAGTTGGAGCGCAGTGCAGTGGAGTGCAACTGGCGAGCGTGGTTAGGAGGGTCGAGGTAGGTAAGAGAGAAGAGAAGAAGAAGAAAGGTCGAAGGCAAGAGCCGAGACAGGCAGGTGAGGTGAGGTCAGGGCAGGCCGGGTACGGCAGGTGCGTGTGAGAGGAGGGCGATTGTTGTTGACGAGGATTGCGTGAAGCAAGGGCCGCGGCAGCAAGGCTAAGGTTGGAGGGAGGAGTGGTGGGAAGGAAGGAGAAGAAGTGAATGGTGATGAACGAATGCCAGAGGACTATTGGGTCATTGGGGCCGGCAGCAGCACCCTCATCTCAGTTGGCGCCGAGGTGTGTGCAAGGCAAGGCAAGCCAGCCGTGGTGAGCAGCAGCAGTGAGGTGGTCAAGGTTCGGCGAGGTCAGGTTAACGGCAGGGTGATTATCGTCTAACAGCCAGCAGCACCAGCAGCAGCAGGCAGCTCGGCGTAGGCGGTGGGAGGGAGCAGTGAAGCGCAGAGGCCAGAAGAGAGCCACACTCCGCGCAGCAACCGACCGGCCGATGAGCAACGACTCATTAGGAGCGGGCGGCAGGACGAGCCACAAGCACAAGCATGGAGCATAATCCAGGCAGGCAGGCGTTGAAGCAAGTAGATCGCCAGCCAGGCCAGACAGACCGACGCGTGCGAGGCGCAGGCACCGCACCGCCGATGTCAGGTAGGAACATGAGCTAGGTACAGAGCATACTACAGACAAGGGAAGGGAAGAAGCGTCCTCCGCCGTCACTCTACTGCCTGGTGAAAATGCCGCCCGCCGGGCCCTCAGCTGCTAGCGCGTGTCTCGCTAAACGCCCTGCCAAATAACGATGATGAATGCGAGTCCGCCGCGATCCATCTGAGCCATCTCCCCGTGCGGGCGTGTGCGTGCGTGCGTGCGTGCGTGCCAGTCAGTCAGTCCCAGTCAGTCCCAGCCGGTGCCACTCAGTGCCACATCTCGCATGCGGAAAAGAAGGGGCACAGAAGCCTTAGCAGCCTCACTAATCACCCGCCGTCTTCGTCGTAGTCCCAGCCTGGCATATGCAGCGCTACCCGCTATCCGTCCACGGCCCTCACTTGTCATGTATCCATGTGTGTACATTTGTGCAGTGCTGTACTGTACATATGGATGGTACAGCCATACAGCAAGCACAGTCAGAAGAGACATTGTCGGATCCTGCAGCTGCATCATCATCATCAGCAGCAACACCCCAGCCACACCCATCAAAAAACCCTGCCCTATCCTCTCTCTGTCACGCCGCATGCGTTTGACGAGTTTGTACGTAGCAATAAGTCAGTATCGTGTGTGCACCGTGCTGTATGTACCGTACCGCGCCGTGGGTGTGAGCATATGCAAAAAAGCACCAGCCGTCATATGCCAGCTCGCTCTCCCGACGGAGCCAGCGTCCGGGCTGCGACATTGCAGTGTCTGGCTCTGGTTGGCCCACAGTGCTGGGCAGGCTAGTGGAGCACAACCTAGCGTCTGCTGTTGGCCGCCGTCCGCTCGTTTCGCAGCGCAGAACACGCTGCACTACTGCTGCTGCTGGCTCGCTCCAGAGACAGATCGCGGCCGGATCGCCTGCAACGAGCGAGCCAGGCTCACAAGCGTGAGCAAAGCAAGCAGAGCCCTGGCACGGGGCGCTGTGGCTAAACCACTGCTGCTACTGCTGCTGAGTCTGCCCAGTCGTACGAGCGGCACGTATCACGCTGCCCCGAAGCTTGCGCATGCCATGGTCCGAGGAAGGAGCTGGAGCAAAGAGAGGGGTCTTACCGTCGTGTGTGGGTGTGTGAGTGAAGTGTGTTTGCCCAGCCTGGAGTAAGCCTCCGCGAGTGTTTCCGCCGTCGTCGTGCCATGCCCACCCACGCTGGCGGAGTTCGCCGGCATGGATGTCTCTTTCTGCTGGACGCACTCTTGCGCTCTAGTGCAGCCGCGCATCACCAGCCAGCCCTGATATGCTCCGGCGAGGCGTTGCTCGCGTTGCGTTTGCGCTGCGTTGCCTCTGTCTGTCTTTGTGAGTGGAGCGTCAGTGCGTGGGCGTGCAGACTGCAAAAAAGACTGCATCGGGGCTGAGAGAGGGCAGAGCATCGTACCGCCTACGAGCAAGAGCACCACTCCACACACCCACGCAGCCGGCGTGCCGGACCCCGTCAAAAGAATGCACGAATATCAATACAGTACAGACATTTGCAATCTGGCGAGACCACCAGTGCACCACCGCCCCCCATTCCGTAGCTGCCGTGTGTGCTCGCGTCCATGTCATGTCCTTCCTTCCTGCACACCCGTAATTCACCCTCCTCGCGGGCTGCGTGCGTCTGGCACGGTGACTTGTCTCATCGGCATGGGACGCAATCAACATCGAAAACATCCATGCCAGCTTGCAGGCACGCAGGCGATCCGTTTGCCCAACGCACGCAACGCAACTCGTCCGTTGGCTGCTGACCCGACTTCTGGCCAGCCCAGCCAGCCAGCCGTGGCGCAAGCAGAAAGCCAGAGCCGGGCCCTTCATGATTTAATATTATTGGCACTCTATCTATCGATGGCTCGGCGCCATAGGATTGAAGCTACACAGTAATAGCGGCGACGCGGCAAGACTGCTGATGACCTCGCGAGACTTCCGTAGCATACGTTGATATTACCTGATCCAACAAGGTGTATGCATATCGGCCGTGCATGACTGCTGTGCAGGCAGGCCTCCAAGTGTTGCCTTATGCGCGCCCCGTGCCCGCAGAGCCAATCCGAACCCTGAAAAGTAGCGTTTGCAGCTTGCTTTGCTCTCGGGTGCAGAATGTTGCGGCGGCGGAGGGAGGTGTGTGATGTCGGACGCGGGCGGACTAAAATCGTTGCTGCTACTACCTGTTGTCTCAGGCGGTGGGCGACGGGCGTTGGACAAGGGCTACCCAAAAAGCAATACCACAACGGCAGTACCTTGCCTCAACCCTGGGCTGACTCGCAAGTCTATTATTGCTGTGGATGCCGTGCGGCGCCAGCGATCAGCGGCCATGCATTAGGTGTATCGAAGGAGTGTCGCCGTAATACGATGGGCTCCGTATGACATGTAATGTGTGTGAAGCCGTCGCATCCAGAGCGAGTTTCGACATGCCATCGCAAGCAGGCAATCACCTGCACTAAGCGCTGATGCTTCGCTTGGGCGTCTCGCAGGAGGATGGTGCAGATGATCACGATGATACGATGATGAGATTAACCATGCCACACACACGCCCGACACTGTCATGTCGGCATAGCCTGTCAAACAACCGATGAAGCCAATAATCTACAGGTCATATACGTCGTACCTTTCGACCAGCTAAAACTATCTCCGTACATCTCACGGGAGCCAAGCCCTGTTGGGACGTATGGTCAGCCACTGCTGGGACGCCCTGCAACACGATCGCGCGCGCGCTTGATTGAACTCTCTGCTTTGTCTTGCCCCTCAGCCGCGTGCATATCTCTCTACTCGGACCGCACGGCGTCGCTTAAGGGGACTTCCCTAGACGCGCACTATCTTTCGACGAGCCATAGTAGTGGCGAGTACGAGGCTCGTCACAGCTTCGTACCCTGCGGCGGCGTTGCAGCTAGATAGCGGACGATCGCTATACCTCCCCTTCCAGTGGTGAGCGCCAAAAGGCGGGCCAGCCGTGGGTATCTTAGTCGCACCGACACGCGGAAGAGGCAGAAGGTTCTTCGAAAGAGTGGAGGTTCTCTCGCCCAGGCTCGTCTGATCTGATGCCCTACTAGTCCGGAAGAGGACAGATGATTGAGTGCATGATGAGACAAGGCCAGCGTGTCACGCCCGCGGACCGCAACGACGCGTCTGTAGACAGACTCGAGTGACACCGTTGGTGCGTGAGCTGGCGGCGGACAATTCGACTGGTGGAACGGTTGCGGTGCACATCACATCACAGATGCGGTGCGCTTTGTGTCATCATCGCTGCAACAAATTGCGATTATCGGGGCGCGAGTATCCACGAACCTGAAATTTTTAGACTGGGCACGATGGATTACAGTGGTCCCAAAGCTACACATCAGATGTCACCGCTCATCTCGCGCCCGCCTACCTGCCTCCGCTCTGAAGTGGATATGGCACGCGGCGGATGTGACCTGCAAAGACCTTTCGAGAGGAACAGACTTCTTCTTGGCGAGAGCAAGGCTGGCGTGGCCCAAGGCTATTCGGCGACTAGTACTGCTGGAGAGGCGAGAGGCCAGACCGACCAGACAGGCGGGAAGCCCTTGGCGAGTAACTAGTGCTATGTGTAAGCATGATTATTTGCTGGCAGACTTTTGGTGAGCCTCCGCTTAGGAACCAGCTGGAGACAGACGACGATGATGATCAGAAGTGCTGGCCTGGGCTGGGCATGCTCCGAAGCGGCGGCGTAAGAGTTCGTTTTACTGCGATTATTGGGCCAATCGGACGCTGCATGCACGCCTGTTGTCTCGTTGCCTCCGGCCCAGATGCTGTCACCCTCGCGCCTTCTCTCACCCTTCATCTCCCCACCCTGACCCAACCCAAGCAAGCAAGCAGGCTGAAACTTTTGCCTTCGACAAAGCCCTGATCCCACAGCTGCGCAGTTTCCTGAATCGTGTTCGTCGTCCTCACTTGAAGATCCGCCCTTTTCGCTAGTCGCCTCCTTCTCATGCACCGCGCAAGCATGATGCCGTGGCGCAGCTAGCCATCGCTCGACCGTGTGACAACGCGTTTATCTTTCTATCTTTTGCGGGCCAAGTACATCCGT
>Ga0265797_10008208_pt1 | contig 13987 bp, 16 predicted proteins | sample P2T30metagenome_FD_192433 | JGI IMG/M metagenome (GOLD analysis project Ga0265797, IMG submission 192433) | Plant litter microbial communities from East Loma Ridge, Irvine, California - P2 T30 | ecosystem: Environmental > Terrestrial > Plant litter > Unclassified | place: USA: California... | reverse complement strand
TCACGTCGATCCAGGCCGTCTACGTCCCTGCGGATGACTTGACCGACCCGTCGCCAGCGACGACCTTCGGTCACCTGGATTCCACCGTCGTTCTGTCGCGTGACATCGCCTCGCTGGGTATCTACCCTGCCGTCGATCCACTGGACTCGACCTCGCGTCAGCTGGACCCGCTGGTTGTCGGCCAGGAGCACTACGACACGGCCCGCGCCGTGCAGGGCACGCTGCAGCGCTACAAGGAACTGCGCGACATTATCGCGATTCTGGGCATGGACGAACTGGCACCGGAAGACAAGCTGCTGGTCGCGCGCGCTCGTAAGATGCAGCGTTTCCTGTCGCAGCCGTTCCACGTTGCTGAAGTGTTCACCGGCTCGCCAGGTAAATACGTTTCGCTGAAAGACACGATCAAGGGCTTCAAGATGATCGCTTCCGGCGAACTGGATCACCTGCCGGAGCAGGCGTTCTACATGGTCGGCACGATCGAAGAAGCCATCGAAAAAGCCAAGAAGCTGGGCTAATCGACATGGCCCGGGATGATTCCCGGGCCGTTTCACCTTAGGATTGAACATGGCAAATACTATTCACGTCGACGTGGTCTCCGCGGAAGAGCTGATCTTCTCCGGTGAAGCCACGTTCGTCGCGTTGCCGGGCGAACAGGGCGAACTGGGGATCTACCCCAAGCACACGCCGCTGATCACCCGTATCCGTCCAGGCGCGGTACGCATCCAGGTTCCAGGCAAGGCGGAAGAAGAGTTTGTCTTCGTCGCCGGCGGCCTGCTGGAAGTGCAGCCGAACGCCGTGACGGTGCTCGCCGACACCGCGATCCGTGGTCACGATCTGGATGAAGCCAAGGCCCAATCCGCCAAGAAACTGGCGGAAGAAAACCTGGCCAACAACAAGACCGGCATCGACTACGCGAAAGCGCAGGCGGAACTGGCAGCGGCCATTGGCCAGCTGGCAGCGATCGCCAAACTGCGCCAGACCAAGCACTGATCTGGACGTATTCAAGAAAAGCAGCCTGATGGCTGCTTTTTTTTGGCTGGAGTGCTGGGGACAGGCACCGTTCCGTGGGTCTCCGACCCGCGGAACGGTGCCTGTCCCCGACGTTTAACTCGATGCAAAGGAGCGCCAATGACCCCGCTGTCCGCTGTCCGAGCAACTTTCATGTCGTTCCTGCTGGCCGCCACAGCCAGTGCCGCACCACCCATCCACGACCTCAGCATCGCCTTCGACGAGTTCTACCAGCGCACCGAGCTGATGCCGCTGCCGGCTCGCGTGGAAGAATTCCGCCGCAGCGTGGGCAACCGCTTCCCGCAGTTCTACGGCGACGAGCGCATCGATTACTCGCACGCGGAGCAGGACGAACGCATCGGCGCGGCCATCGCCAAATACCCCGCCATTCGCGACGTTTACCTGAAGAAGGCCCGCGCGTTCAAGGCGCAACTGGCGCAGTATGTCGACGACTTCCAGACCCGCTTTCCCGACTACCGCTTCGACGGCGAGATCTGGCTGCTGCACTCGCTGGGCGAAATGGATGGCGGCACGCGCGACTTTGCCGGCCGCCCGTACCTGATCTTCGGTGCCGACGGCTTGGCGCGCTATCACGCCGACGGCGACGACGGCGCGTTCTTCCACCATGAGCTGTTCCACACGTATCAGCAGCCGGCCGTGCGCGATTGTGGCGATGACCGGGTGTGGAGCGCGTTGTGGAGCGAGGGGCTGGCGATCTACGTGTCGCAGCAGATGCATCCGCAAGCGACCGAAAAAGAGTTGTTGGTGGATTTCCCGGCCGGGACAGTGGCAAAAACGCGGGCCGCGTTGCCGGCCGCGTGGACCCAGCTGGAGTCAGCGCTGGACAGCCAGGACCCTTTGATCATGGCCAGCCTGTTCCAGATGAGCAGCCGCGATAAATCGCTGCCGCAACGGCGCGGCTATTACCTGGGTTACCTGGTGGCGCAGGAAGCGGCCAAGTCGCGCGACGTGGCCGAACTGGCAAAGCTGGGCTGCGGCCCCGCACGCGAGCTGGTCACCAGCACCGTGCGCAAGCTGCGGGCCGAAGCGAAGCGTTAGCAGCTTACTGGCACAGGCCGTAAGCCTTGCGCTCGGCAAAATAGCGATACGTAAACGTGCGCAGTGGATAACGGTCGCCGTCGATGTACAGCGCCGGCGGTGTCAGGTCGAACCGTTCCGGCAGCTTCGACGGCACCCGCAGCCGCGCCCGCCATTGCGTGTGGTCCGAATTCGCCACCGCCACCAGCAGCTTCGGCACACCCTCGATCGAATCGACGATTTCCGGCCGCGTATCCGTGCCGCGCGAATAAAACGTCACGACTTGCGCATTGGCGATCCGCGCGCCTTTCGGCTGCGTGACCGGATAGGTCAGCGTGGCGAACTGCGCCTTCGCACCGCGCGGCAGCAGGTAGACAAAGCCGAACTCGGCACCACCGTCCGGCAATGTGGTCGGGCTGGTGGCCGTGACCGTGATGCCGCCCGGCAGGTCGAAGCGGGACGTCTCGACATAGTCGCGGCAATCCGGCGTCTTTGCCATGTACAACTGGACTGGTTGATAGTCATCGCAGGCGGTAACGGCCAGCAGCAGCGGGAGCAGAGTGAGCAGGGGCGCGAAGCGGCGCATGGTAATCGTTTCGTGGATGACGGGAAGCCGCAGTTTACCTGAGCACTCGCGCTTGCAACAGTAGCATCCGCGCGTCATTGCGCTCGCCAAACCTGCCAGGCGCGGTTGGGCTGAAGGGCTTATATGTCGATAAGTGTTTCATCGCCTGCGATATTTATGCGACATAAATATCGTCCTGCAATAATCTGAAGCGTATTTGGCACCGCGGCGTTAATCAGGAGAATCGTGCGCGCCGGTGGCCCGACTTCAGTGATAGTCTGTCTATCCCACAATGAGGGAGCAGACATGATTCACCATCTTGGTATTGTGGTGTCCGATTTCGTCCGCAGCTCGGCGTTATACGACGCCTGCCTGGAGCCGCTCGGCATTCGCCGCACGGCAACCGATCTTGATTGGGCCATTTATGCGCCCGAAAGCGGCCATCCTTTCTTGTGGCTGGGCTCAGAAGTGCCGACGTATTGGACGTCCGGCAAGCAGGCCGGCAATGCCCCGATTCATCTAGCCTTTTGTGCGCCCAACCGTGAGGCCGTGGACGCCTTTTATCGCGCTGCCATGGAAATGGGCGCGGAAGACCACGGCCCACCCGGCATCCGCGTCAGCTATGCCAATTTCTACAGCGCCTATATTCTCGACTACGACGGGAACAATATCGAAGCCACGTTACGCGAATAACGATCGTGGCGCCTTTGGCGACAGGCACCTCTTCGGGTCTGCGACCCGAAGAGGTGCCTGTGGCTGGCGTTGATACCGCTTATACCAATTAATGGCCTATACAAGCCAACAACTGGCGCAATTACTCACTCCTGTTTCTGCCGAATCCGCGCGGCCGCCGCTCTTTCCAGGGTTTTCCACTTGGCGCGCGCGGCAATCCGCTCCAGCGGCGTCTGTCCGCTGCGCCGCACATCCCGCAGCAGCTTGTGATAATTGGCCAGCCGGTCCGGATCGATCACGGAGCGCACGGCACATCCCGGTTCCTGCCCGTGCGTGCAATCGCGGAACTGGCAGCGCGCTGCCAGCAATTCGATATCGTCGAACGTGGCCGCCAGGGTTTGTTCATCCGTATCGGGTCGCCACGTCCTTAATCCGGGCGTATCGATCAGGCAGGCACCTTCCCGACAGATATGCAGCGAACGGGCGGTTGTCGTATGCATGCCCCGGCCATCGCTTTTACGCACACCACCCGTGGATTGATGCGCCAATGTCAGCGAATTGGTCAACGTCGATTTACCGGTGCCGGAGGCGCCCAATAAACAAACCGTCTGGCCCGGTTGCAGCCACGGTGTCAATTGTTCGCATTCCTCCGCTGATAATGCGTTCAAGAAAACAATTGGAATAGCGTTGGGCAATCGCTGCTGTAACTGGGAAACGCGCGCCGCAATATCATGTCCGATATCGGCCTTGGTTAATACGACAACCGGGGCAATATCGGCCGCCTGCACCATCGCGATATAGCGTTCGACGCGGCGCGGATTGAAATCGTCGTCCAGGCCCATGACCAGCAAGGCCGTGTCGATATTCGTCGCCAATAACTGGCGCCGGCCGTCATTGGCGCGGCGCGTGATTTCCGTGACGGGGGCCAGGCGGGTGGTGGCCCACCATTCGCCGTGGTCGCGGGACTGCGCCAGCACCCAGTCGCCGACGGCAAGGTCGCCGTCATATAACCTCGGTAATGGCCGGGCGGCGTGCTCGTTGCTGCCGTCGTGCAGCGTCATGCCTTCGCGCTGGAGTTGTGTGATGCGCATCAGGCGGTCGGCCGGTGCGGTGTCGAGCGTCGCCAGTTGGGCGGCGATGCGGTTGTTCAGTCCGATAGTACGCAATGCTTCGAAATCGATCGTGATCATGATGGTGCAGTTCCTGAGATTCGGTAACGCGCGCGGGCGCGCGCAGTCAGCCGGCCACGCGGCAAAGCGGGGCGGCAACGAAAAGCGGAAAAGTCGGCGCGCGATCGGGCGCGGCGTTACACCAAATGATGAATCGGTAAAGCGGTGCGGACGTGTGCGCGGATCAGGCGGCCGACAGGAGGGCAATATCCAGCGCATGCATGAGTCGTCTCCTGTGGGTAAGTGAAAGATGTCAGTTTGTCACTGCTAGCCCATCCCGTCAACCATGTTCTTGGCGGAAACGTGTCGACACTGTAATAATGTCTCTTTTATATCGAGAGCATCATGCTGTTTTTCCTGCCACCCGCCTTTGAACAACCTGTCGTCACGCATGCCGAGTCACGCAAGCCACCAACGCCTGCTCCCGGTTCCGCCACGTTCAAGGGTCTGACGATTACGTGCAGCGCGAATGCGGTGCCATCCATCCATCAGGAAACGGTTACGACGCCGTCGGCCATCGGACCCGGTGCGCTGCAAACGAGCACGGTGACCAGGGCGACGTGTGAACCGATCTCACGCGCGCCCGACGCGACCGAGCCTATGGGACCGATCACGATGTCGATCGACAAGGCACCTCAGGCCAAGCGCTGAGCCGCGCGGCGCACCGTCTGGATATCGCACGCCATTGGCGCGAGCGCAGCGCGGATGACCGCCAGCGCCAGTTCGGGTTGCGATGCGCCGCACATGAAGATGTCGGCCGCGGCGAACTGCTGCTCGGGCCACGTGTGGATGGAGATGTGCGACTCGGCCAGCAGCACGACGCCCGTGACGCCCTGGCCCGGGCCGAATGCGTGAAAATGGCTGTGCAGGATGGTGGCGCCGGCCGCCGCAGCCGCGTCGCGCAGCAGGGTTTCGAGGCGTTTGCAGTCGGCCAGCAGCGCCGGTGCCACGCCGGAGAGGTCGGCCAGCACGTGCGTGCCCTCGGCCCGGAATAGCGGGGCTGTCATTTATGGCCGCCGCCACCGCCCCAGCTGCCGCCGCCCGTATGCGACGACCAGCTGCTGCCGCGCGAGCCGGCTGAACTGGGCCCGCTGGCCAGGTTCGCCCAGCTGGCGATAATGGAAAACAGCAGCACCACGATGCCGTAAATTGTGAACTTCATCGCTTGTCCGTATCGTTCATCGAGTCGAGCATCATGGCCGGCAGGTACAGCGCGGCGCCTCCCAGCACGCTGTACAGGAAGGTGCCGCCGAAGTTGGCCAGCAGCGGGATGGCGTTACAGATCACCATGATGATGATGAGCCAGCGGGCCGTGTCGCGGTAGCGCGTGGGCTGGACGCCGGCATTCGGCGCCATGCCGCGCGGCCTGGTTGCCCCCGCTGCCGGCTTGCCGAACCAGGAACTTAACTGGTCCTGGGCGACGGTATTCGACTTCGACCACGTCAGCTCCGTCGCCGTTCGTTCCGCGGCCAGCTGCGCCGGACCCCGTTCGTATTCGACGACGTGGGTCACGTCGCCGCTGCGCACGCGCCAGTTGAAGGCACCGGCAACGAACGTCACGGTGGCATCGTACTCGTACAGCTTCTTGTACTCGACGCTGTTCAGGCGCGCCCCGCCGTTTTTCGCGCGCGGCCAGTCGTCCAGCACCGTGGATTTGAACCAGCCTTCGTCCGTTTCGACCAGCCACGTAAAGCCGGCACGGGGACCGTACAGCAGGTACTCGGTCCACGCAGTGCCCTCGTCATCCACGCGGCGCATGATGCCGATGATCGTCTGCTTCTTGTTCCCCAGCCGGCCTTCGGCGCCCAGTTCCAGCGTCGTCCGCACTTTCTTCACGCCTTCGCCGGCACGCAGCACTTCCGCCTGCGGACTCGAAGCATCCAGCTGCGTGCTGCAGGCGCGGCACACGAGCGTTGTCGTCAGGCCGGGCAGATACTGGATCGGACTGCCGCAGGACGGGCAGGCCAGCGTGTGCAGTTTGCCCCGATAATGACCGGCCGACTGGCGGATCGCGTCCTCGTCGCGCAACAGCTGGCAGCCCAGGCCTTCCAGCGTCACGGCCACGCCGGTGTACAGCTGCGGCAGCGCGCCATCGGAGTAATCCAGCGTGATGAACGCCGGCCCCAGGCGCAGGTCAGCCACGCGCGCCTGCCAGCCGGCACCGACGACAAACGGCAGCTCGCCCTGGCCGCCCACGCACTGCGCGGTGCGCACGTCGGCGGCGATGTAGTGCTCCTTGCCGATGGCGTATTCAAGGCCCGGACGCAGCGTTTCAAACGTGGGCACGAGATCCGGCGCGGCGCGTGCCGTGGTGATCGTGTACTGGCCGGACGCATCGCCCAGCCAGCCGTTCGTGCCGTCGTCGAACAGCAGGTGCCATTCGTTCCACATGCCGGCGTCGTAGCGCAGCTGCAGCCGGCCCACGACCGTGAACGGCTTCTTGCCCCATGTGCCGCTCGTGCCCAGCTGGATCGGCGAATAATCTTCCAGCACTTCGGCGACCTTGCCCAGGTCGCGCACGGCGCCCGGGTCTTTCAGGACGGCGGTGCGGCAGAATTCGCACACGGCCATCACGGACGCGTGCGAAAGGAAGCGCACGCCGGCGCCGCAGCTGGGGCAGTTCACTGTCAGCAAGAGCGCATCAGCCGATCAGTTTTTTCAGCAGCTCGGCCTTGGTGCTGTCGTAATCGGCCGCCGAGATCAGGCCCTTGTCCAGCAGGCCCTTGAGCTTTTCCAGTCGGGCTTCGATCGAGTCATCCGCCGGTGTCGGCGCCGGTGCCATCGCCTGCGGCGCGGCCGGCGTCAGCGAGGCGCCCACCGCCTGCCCCATCGCCTGGCCGATCGTCACGCCGGCACCGAGACCCGCGCCGATGCCGGCAATGCCGCCTTCGTTCTGCGCCGCCAGCGGAATCGCCGTCGCCGTCTGGAAGCGTGTGAAACCCGTCATCTTGTCCGACGACAGGCCGCCCTTCATGCCGGCGGCGATGCGTTCGTCCAGTGCGCCCTGCAGTTCTTCCGGCAGGCTGACGCTGGCGACGTTGAACTCGTCGAGCGCGATGCCGTAGCGGGCAAACGCGTCGGCCAGGTCGCCCTTGACTTCCTGCGCCATCAGCGCCTGGTTGGCCGCCATGTCCAAGAAGGCGACGTTGGCGCCGCCCAGCGAGCTGGCCATCGTCGCCAGCAGGATGCCGCGCAGCTGGTCTTCCACGTCGTCGCGCGTGTAGGCAGCGCGGGTGCCGCTGATCTCCGTGAAGAATTTACGGGCATCGGCCACGCGGTACGAATACATGCCGAAGGCGCGCACGCGGATCATGTCGAAATCCTTGTCGCGGATCGTGATCGGCTGTGGCGTGCCCCATTTGCGGCCTGTCTGCACGCGGGTGCTGAAGAAGTAGACGTCGGACTTGAACGGAGAGTCGAACAGCTTGTCCCAGTTCTTCAGGTTCGTCAGCACGGGCAAGGTTTGCGTCGTCAGCTTGTGCGTGCCGGGGCCGAACACGTCGGCGATCTGGCCTTCGTTGACGAACACCGCCACCTGCGATTCGCGCACCACCAGCACGCCGCCGTTCTGGATCTCGAAGTCCTGCATCGGGTAGCGCCATGCCAGCACGCCTTCCTCGTCCTCGTTCCATTGCAGGACGTCGATAAACTGCTTCTTGATAAAGCTGCCGATACTCATAATGCCTCCGCTCGGGAAGATGTTCAGGAAATGCAGGCGGCGTTGATGCCGCCGATGGCCAGCGAAATGGCGCCGAGCAGCGCGCCGAACGCGCTGTTGCCGGACTCGATCTGGTCCTTGGCCATTTTCAGCGAGCGCGTGGTGACCGCATAGGCCAGCGCCTGCACGATCATCGCGCCGAACGCCCACCCCGCGAACTGCTGGTAATTGGCCGTGTGCAGCAGGCCGGATGCGATCGTCAGCGAAAAGCCCAGCAGGGCGCCGCCTAGCGACAGCGCGGCCGCATGGTTGCCTTCGCGGATCAGCGCGACCTCGTCGTAAGGCGTCATCCACGTATAGGCGCGGAAGAACACGGCCAGCAGCACGGCGGCCAGGACCAGATGGATCAGATAATTTGCGATGGCGTACACGATTTGGTTATAGTGCTTGGCTTGCCAGAAGGTAAATATAGTAAGCGATAACCACGCCGATGACCAAAAAAATTCTGATCCTGTCCGTCTTCGTTGTCGCGTCGTGCGGGCTGGCCTACGAACTCATTGCCGGCGCGCTGGCCAGCTACCTGCTGGGCGATTCGATCCTGCAGTTTTCCACCATTATCGGCTGCTACCTGTTCGCGATGGGCGTCGGCGCGCACCTGTCGCAGTACGTCAAGGACGAACACGTGCTGGCCCGCTTCGTCGACATCGAACTGGCCGTCGGGCTGGTCGGCGGCCTGTCCGCCGCGCTGCTGTTCCTGACGTTCGCCTGGGCCGCCGCGCCGTTCCGCGTGCTGCTGTACGTGATCGTCTTCCTGGTCGGCGCCTTTGTCGGCATGGAGGTGCCGCTCGTCATGCGCGCGCTGAACGCGCGGCAGACGGCGTTCTCGGAGCTGGTCAGCCGCGTGCTGACGTTCGACTACCTGGGCGCGCTGGCCGTCTCGCTGCTGTTCCCGCTCGTGCTGGCGCCGCATCTGGGCCTGGTGCGTTCCGGCTTCTTGTTCGGCATGCTCAATATCGGCGTGGCGCTGTGGACGATTTACGTCTTCCGTGCTGAGCTGACGGACCTGACGGGCCGCACCCTGCGCGCCTGCGCCGTGCTGGCGGTGCTGATGTTCGGCTTTGCCGCTGCCGACCGCATGACGCAGTGGGGAGAACATGGCCTGTTCGGCGACGAAATCGTCTACGCCACCAGCACGCCGTATCAACGCCTCGTCATCACGCGCTGGAAGGACGACCTGCGGCTGTACATCAACGGCAATCTGCAATTCTCGTCGCGCGACGAATACCGTTATCACGAAGCGCTGGTGCATCCGGCGCTGGCGGCGCTGCCGTGGGCGAAACGCGTGCTGGTGCTGGGCGGCGGCGACGGGCTGGCGCTGCGCGAGATCCTGCGCTATCGCCAGATCGAACACGTGACCCTCGTCGACCTCGACCCGGCCATGACGGCCGCCTTTAAAAACCGCGCCGAGCTGCGCCAGCTGAACCGCGACAGTTTTCACGACAAAAGAGTCACCGTGGTCAACGCCGATGCCGCCATCTGGCTGCAGCAGCAGGAGGGAACGATGTACGACGCCGTCATCGTCGACTTCCCCGATCCGTCCAGCTTCGCGTTGGGCAAACTGTATTCGGTGCCGTTCTATGGGCTGCTGAAAAAGCACCTGGCGGCCAACGGTGTCATTGTCGTGCAATCGACGTCGCCGTTCTTCGCGCCGCACGCCTACTGGACGGTGGATGCGACGCTGCGCGAAGTGGGCTTGCGCACGTATCCGTATCACGCTTATGTGCCGTCGTTCGGCGAGTGGGGTTTTATCCTCGCCACGCCGCAGCTGAACTACCGGCCGCCCACGGCGTACCCGCTGCCGATGCGCTTCCTGAACGGGCAGACGACGCGCGAGATGTTTGCCTTCCCGCCGGACATGCCGAAGCTGGCGCTGCCGCCCAATCGCCTCAATACCCAGTCGCTCGTGCATGAATTCGAGCAGGACTGGCACCGCACGATCCGCTGATGGAGCGCCGCAGTTTTCTGTTTGCCGCCGCCGCGGGCGCTGCCGCCGTCAGCGCCGGCATCGGTTACCAGCGCTGGCGCGAGATCGACCCGGTCGTCCACGCACCGGGCCGGGAACTGGGGCACCACCTGCGCGACCGCGGCAGCGTGCCGCCGCCTGCCGAGACGATCGAGGTCGACGTCGCCATCTTCGGCGCCGGCATGGCGGGCCTGACGGCGGCCTGGCAACTGCGCCGCGACGGTCACGACGATTTCCTGATCGTCGACGGCCCCGAGCCGTTCGGCAACGCGGCCGGCGGCCAGTATGGCGACCTGGCCTATCCGACCGGGGCGCATTATTTACCCGTGCCGTCGCGCGAGTGCGCGCACGTGCGCGACATCCTGTTTGATCTCGGCATCCTGCTGCGCGATCCACACGGCGAGAAACCATACTACGACGAACGCTATCTGCTGCACGCGCCGGAAGAACGGCTGCTGGCGAACGGCCGCTGGCACGAAGGGATCGTGCCGCGCGAGGGCGTGCCCGCGGCCGAACTGGCCGAACACGCACGCTTCTTTGCCGAGATGGACCGCCTGCGCGGGCAGCACGGCGCCGACGGCCGTCGCGTCTTTGCGCTGCCCAGCAGCGCATCGTCGCGCGACCCTGCCTGGCTGGCGCTGGACACGCTGACATTGAAAGCGTGGTTCGACAGGAACGGCTACACGTCGCCCACGCTGTACTGGTACCTCGACTACTGCTGCCGTGACGATTACGGCGCAACGGCTGCCACGGTGTCCGCCTGGGCCGGCCTGCATTACTTCTGTGCCCGTGGCGGCGAAGCGGCCAACGCAGCCAATGGCGCCTGGCTGACGTGGCCCGGCGGCTTGCAGCCGCTGGCGTCAAGCCTTGCCCAGCGTTCGCGCGCCCGCCGCTTATCCGGCGCCGCCGTCACCATCCGCGAAGTCGATGGCAAGGTGGAAGCGCTGTGCTGCGCGCTGGAGCACGGCAAGCCGCGCAGCTATCTCGTACGCGCCCGCAAGGCCATCTGCGCGATGCCGCTGTTTGTCGCCAGCCGCGTGGTGGAAAACCTGGCAGCCTATGGCTTCGAACCGGCTCACCTGCCGGCGACGGCGCCCTGGCTGGTCGCCAATTTTCTGCTGCGCGGCTTCCCCGACGAACTGCCGGAAGCGCCGCTGGCGTGGGACAACGTTGTGTATCGTCCCGAGGGCGGACCGCAACTGGGCTATGTGATCTCGACGCACCAGGACATCCGCGTCATGCCGCCCGAGCGCACGGTGTTCACGACCTACGCCGCGCTGTCGCATTTATCGCCGCTTGCCGCGCGGCGCTGGCTGCAGTCCGCGTCGCCGGACGAGCTGCTGGCGCTGGCGTGTGCCGATCTGCACGCGGCGTATGGCCGGGATGTCGGCCGCTACGTCGAGCGGGCGGATATCACGCTGCGCGCGCATGCGATGGCGACACCAATGCCGGGCTTTCGCAGCAATGCCGGGTTGGCCGCGCTGCAGGCGCTGGATGGGCCGCTGTTGTTTGCGCATGCGGATCTGTCCGGGTTTTCCGTGTTCGAGGAGGCGTCGTGGTGGGGAATTCAGGCGGCGCGCAAGGCACTGCGATAGGGCATACCGTTCAAAACCCGTAGGCCCGCGCCGGCTCGGCCAGGGGAATCGACAGGGCCTCGGCAAGCCGTCGCAGCTCGTCGAAGTCGGTCGTGCGGACCGCAATCGCGGCAAAGTCATCGCCGCCCGTATCGATGGCGACCAGCCGGTAACCGCGGGCCGCAAGCCAGGTTTCCCACGCGCGGAACAGCTCGCGGCAACGATTGAACCCTGCGGGCGGTTCAGTGGGCGCTTCGAACACACCGAGTCCGAGCGTCCGGTTGACGCCATCGATCCCCGCCGCGACGCTGTCGTCATCCTTCCAGTCGGCACAAACGGCAACGTCGGCATCGCCCAGCACTTCCCACAGCAGGTACTCGTCGCCGCTGCGCAGCGCATCGGTGGCCGCGTCGGCCACCTCCTGGTCGCCTGCGCCGACCAGCGCAACCCAGCGCGCCATGGTGGCTGCATCGACTTCGCGTTCGTCGTCGGGGTCCGGCCATGACTCCGTCGCGGGAGGCGTCGGTGCTTCCGTCCGCACGCCGAACCGGGCGGCAAGGGTACTGATCAGGCGCTTGATGTTCACTAACGTCTCCATCGATGGGTCGAGCCGATAGATTAACGCAATCGGCCGCGCGAGCGCCGGGACTTTCCTGACGGATCACGGCGACACCCGCAACCCCACGATCCCGACAAACACGAACCCCATGAACACCAGCCGCGCCATCGACAGGCTCTCGGCAAACACGAGCGAGCCGACCAGCGTGACGCCGACGGCACCGATGCCCGTCCACACGGCATACGCAACGCCCAGCGGCAGCGCGCGCACGGCGGTGGCCAGCAGGTAGATGCTGCCCAGCGCCGTGGCAAGTGCCAGCGCGCTGGGCAGGGGGCGCGTCCAGCCGGCCGACGATTTCAGCGCGAACGCCATGCCGACTTCCAGGACACCGGCCGCCAGCACCAGCGCCCAGGCGACGAGGCTAGACATGCGTCCCCCTGGCGATGTCGAGACCGCGCTGGACGGCGGGACGGGCGCCGATGCGGCGTAACCAGTCCGCGACCGCGCGATATTCACCGATATCGATGCCCAGCTCGTCGTACGTGACGACCCACGGATAGCACGCGATATCGGCCACGGTGTACTCGTCGGCTGCGATGTGGCGCGAGATCGCGAGCCGCCGTTCGATCACGCCGTACAGGCGCTGCGTCTCGCGGGTATAGCGATCCAGCGCCGCGGCATTGGGCGCAGGCGCGGCATGCCGGAACCACCACAGCTGCCCCAGCATCGGCCCCACGCTGGCAGCCTGCAGGAACAGCCATTGCAGCACGACGTCGCGGCCATGGCCGTCGGCAGGTATCAGCCTGCCCGTGGCACTGGCAAGATGGAACAGGATGGCGCACGATTCAAACAGGCTCGTACCGCTGTCCTCATCGACCAGTACGGGGATCTTGCCGTTCGGGTTCAGGCGCTCGAAGTCGGGCGATTTCTGTTCGCCGGCGTTCAGGTCGACCCGGTGGATGCGATAGTCCAGTGCCAGTTCTTCCAGCGCGATGGGGATCTTGCGGCCGTTGGGGGTATCGGCAATATAGGCGGTGTACATGGGGCTCTCCTTGATGGGAGGGTCCAGCGTACTCTGTGCAAGAATGGTGGACAATTCCCTCTTTATGCACAACCTTTGTCGATTTTTGCACAGCCATGAACTGGGACGACTATCGTTATTTTCTTGCCGTGGCAGCGGACGGTTCGCTGTCGGCGGCGGCACGCCGGCTCGGGCAGAGCCATTCGACGGTCCTGCGGCGCCTGGACAAGCTGGAGGCCGCGTTGGACGCGCGCCTGTTCGAGCGCTTCCAGAGCGGTTACGTGCTGACGGCAGCCGGTGAGGAGCTGCTGGCACTGCTGACGCCAATCGACGAGCGGCTCGGCGACGTCGCGCGACAGGTGAGCGGGCGCGATGCGCAGCTCGGCGGAACGATCCGCGTCACGACGACGGATACGCTGCTGCAATCGCTGCTGCTGCCGACAGTGGCCGATTTCCGGCGTCTGTATCCCGGCATCGGCGTGCAGGTCACCGTCAACAACAGCTTCCTGAACCTGTCCCGGCGCGAGGCCGACGTTGCCCTGCGACCGACCAATGCACCGCCGGAGAATCTGGTCGGGCGCAAGCTCGGCAGGCTGCAAACGGCCCCTTATGCGGCCAAAGCGTACCTGCGCCACCGCCGCAACGACGACTGGGCAACCTACGACTGGGTCGCACCGGATGACGGGCTGGCGCACCTCGC
>Ga0265797_10008207_pt1 | contig 13999 bp, 14 predicted proteins | sample P2T30metagenome_FD_192433 | JGI IMG/M metagenome (GOLD analysis project Ga0265797, IMG submission 192433) | Plant litter microbial communities from East Loma Ridge, Irvine, California - P2 T30 | ecosystem: Environmental > Terrestrial > Plant litter > Unclassified | place: USA: California... | reverse complement strand
TACGTGTTCGGTTTGCCACAGCGCAAGGCGCGAGGCACGGGTGGCGAGGCGAATAACAGATTCAGACATAACTACTTATCAGCTTAGCGCTTAGTCTTTCGGCAATAGCAGCGGGTGAAAGCGCAAACCATCTAAACGATTGAATTCGAGCGAGGGTGCCGGAATTTTAAAGAATTGCCCGGCGCTCACCAGCGGCTGGGCGGTGGTACCGTTGAGACCCGGCAGGCGGGCCAGCGTAACGTCGGGCGAGAGGTAGAACTGGCGGTAGCGGGTGAATTTCACCTCCTTACCATCGGCATCGAAGTAGGGCGGGTTGGCGTGGCCGCCGGTCATGCCGCTCCCGCTGTACCCCAGGTCGAGGTTGAGCCAGCGCGGAAACGAGGGCCCCACCGGCAGCACCGAGGCCAGGTTGACCGACAGCCAGTACTGCTGGCCGTTGTAGTCCTTTAGCATCTGATTACCAAGCTTCTGCCCTAGCAAGTTGGGCCGGTACTGTGGGTAGATGCTCTGGCGCCAGCCGTAGCGCATCCCTACTTTTTGCTCGCCAAAGCCGTATTGCTGGCCCATAAATAAGCCAATGCCGGTGAGGTTGGCTACCATATCGCCCTTCGAGAAGCCCCACCCCTCGGAGCGGCCATCAAACAGCTCAATAGTAGTTTGATAGAGCAGCGCCACCAGGCTGCCCGTAAGCACCGACGCCCGCTCATTCACCCCGCTCCAGCGAAACAGCTCGTACTCGCCCCGGCTGATGGCGTAGGCCGTGGTGGCGTGGCCCACTTTGTCCATTTGCAGCCACTCGCCGTTGTCGTTGAAGGAGTGAAACGGCACGCGCTTGGTGTACCAGGTTTTCCCTAAGAAGTAGGAAGTCAACGCGTAAACTACCACCGTGCCCGCCACCACCCCAATAAACCGGCCCTGGTTAATGCCTTGGCTCATGGCCGGGTCGGGGGGCGGGGGCATTCCCACCTGCGCCCGCGCCGGCTGGCTCAGGCTGAGGGCTAGTAGGAATGGGTACAGGCGGCGCATTGGGCAAAGGTAAAAGCGTAGCGTAAGCTTTAGCTTGCAAGTGAGCGTAGCGAGCAACTACGTTGGCGGACGTTTGCTTGCGCAACTGCTCGCTACGCTCGCAAGCTAAAGCTTACGCTACAGCCTACGCGCGGCGTAGCTGCTGGCCCATGCGCAGCGAGGCATCCACGAACACCATGCGCGGGTTGGCATTGCGCTCGATGTGGTAGTGGGCGGTATTCAGCTCCTCGGTGAGCTGGTCGGCGTTGCGGACGGTCACAAACTTGCTGAAACCCTGCACAAACTGCTGCTCGCCGCTGGGCAGGTGCGGCACCATCTGGGTGTCAATGCCGAAGAGCAATACCTTGCGCAGCAACCCTAGCGAAAAGCTGAGCTGCTCCTTCTGGTTTTCGCGGCCCATCTTTTGAAATTCGTCGGCCAGAGCTAGTACATCACTCATTTTCAAAGAGTAACACCTGCGCATCCACTTGATAAAAAACTCGGCGTAGTCGTGGTCGGCGCTCTGCTCGCGGCTGGCGATGGCGGCGCCCAGGTTGCCCTCGGCCAGCTGCGCCACCTGCCGGGCCTTTACTTCGGGCAAGTGATAGTGCGTTGTGAGATAGCGCATTATATCATCTTCCGAAAACGGCCGCACCACCACCGGCTGCACCCGGCTGATAATGGTGGGCAGCAGCCGCTCGGGCTCGTTGCTGACGAGCAGAAACACCGTGGCGGGCGGCGGCTCTTCCAGCAGCTTGAGCACCGCGTTGGCAGCAGCCGGGTGCATCAGCTCGGGCAGCCAAAGGATAACGAGCTTAAACCGCGCCTCAAATGCCTTCAGGCTCACTAGCTTGAGCAGCTGGCCGGCTTCCTCTTTCGAGATACTGCCCTGCTTGTTCTCGGCCCCGATGTGCTGCATCCAATCGTTGAAGCCCTGGTAGGGGCTTTCGGCCAGAAAGGTGCGCCACTCGGCCATAAACTTGCCGCTGGTGGCATCCTTGGGCACCGACTTGGTAGTGATAGTGGGGAGAATGAAGTTGAGGTCGGGGTGCGCCAGCTTGCTGATTTTCAGGCAGGCCGGGCAGTGGCCGCAGCTGTCGGCGGCATCTTCGGCGCGGCCTTCGCAGTTGAGGTATTGGGCATAGGCGAGGGCTAGCGGTAGCGCCGCCGAGCCCTCGGCCCCGCGAAACAGCTGGGCGTGCGCCACGTGCCCGCGCTGCACCGAGTGGCGCAGCACTTCCTTAAGGGCTAGCTGGTTGGGGATATCGGCGAATTGCACGGCGTTAGTTGTCGCTGAGTTTTGGTAGCTTCCGACGTTGCTTGTGTTGCCAGAGCAGCTTTAGTGAATTAGAGTAGTCGGTATCGAAACGGATAAACTGAATTTCTGAAAGTACGTGCGGCTTATCTTCTCCGTCACTCTTATCCATAATGCCCTTTGGAGTGAGAAAATCAATCCATAAGTGTACAGTATCAGCTTTAGCCACCAAGCCAAGAAAAACGCTTTCCTCCTCGTCGGCGAATTCTATCAAGCCGTACTGACTTTCTATCCAAAGAAGCATTTCTACCGTTCCCAAGAACTGGAATTTGGGTGGCAGTTCAGCTTTGACTCCTTTCAGCTTCAGTATCTGCTCGACTTGTTTGTAGCCTCGCTTTGGTTTGCGTGACACAATGTGCGTCTTTGCCAACAATACGTAGCCATCCACAACATAATCTACCGGGATTCCACGCAGTAGTACCCAATCCTCGTTTTCGGCCAGCCACAAGCCCACTACGTCAGCTTCCCAGCCAGCTAATTGTACATACTCCACCCGATACGGCTTCATAATCAGGCTGGCGGCTTTTTATCCCAAATCCGGTCTTCCTCCGTTTGCTTGAAAACCTCCGCGATAATCGCTTGCTCCACTGCATCATAGGGCAACGTACGTCGACCCATCACCCGCTCGGCTACCTCGGCAAACTTATTGAGCTTGAAGGTTTCGAAGCCCGAAGCCCCGCCCCAGCTGAAGCTTGGGATGAAGGTGCGCGGAAAACCGGCGCCAAAAATATTGGCCCCCACGCCCACCACCGTGCCGGTGTTAAACATGGTGTTGATGCCGGCCTTGCTGTGGTCGCCCATGAGCAGGCCGCAGAAGGTTTGGCCGGTGTCCACGAAGCGCTTAGCGGCGTGGCTCCACACTTTTACCGGGGCGTAGTTGTTTTTGAGGTTGCTGGTGTTGGTGTCGGCGCCAAGGTTGCACCACTCGCCGATAACCGAGTTGCCGAGGTAGCCATCGTGGCCTTTGTTGCTGTAGCCCAGTAGAATACTGTTGCCCACTTCGCCGCCCACCTTCGAAAATGGGCCGATAGTGTTATCGCCGCGCAGCTTGGCGCCGGCATTCACATGGCTGCCCTCGCACAGGGCTAGCGGGCCCTTGATAATGGCGCCTTCGTGCACCTGCGAGTTTTTACCCAGGTAAATGGGGCCGTCTTCGGCGTTGAGGATAGCCGCCCGAATCTTGACGCCCTCCTCAATGAAGATATTTTCGGCGCCATACACGATGGTGTGCGCATCGCCCACCGGCGCCGAGGTGCGGCCGGCCGTGAGCAGGGCAAAATCACTCCGAATCTCGGCCCCGTTGTGCAGGAATAAGTGCCAGGGCCGCTCGATAAGCGACACTTCCTCGGGCGTTTGGCGCACGGCCAGGCCGTCCTGGATAAGCTCGGCTACCTGGGAGGCGTCGGCGAGGTGGGCCGCTATCAGCGTTTCGCCTTGGTAGAGGCCCTGGCCGGGTTGCAGGGCTAGCACCTGGCGGGCCAGCAGGTCGTCGGGGCAGGAGGCGCCGTTCACGACCAGCGCCGGGCCGGCCACGTCGCCGGCCGGAAACTTGGCCTGCAAGTAGGGCTGCGTGAGGTAGCCCACCGAGGTAGCGGCTAGCCGGCGCTGCCACTTTTCGGCAATGGTGAGAATGCCGCAGCGCAGCGCCGCCACCGGCCGCGTGAAAGTGAGCGGCAACAGGTGCGGCCGAATAGCCGGGTCATCAAACAGCAAAAGGTGCATGGCGGGAAACGATTAGCTACGGCTTTTGAAGTAGCCGACGAATAGCAGGAAAACAAATTTACGATGGCTAGCGGGGTAGCCACGCAAAAAAGCTCCTCCCGAGGTAATCGGAAGGAGCTTTGATAAGCTAGCGACGAACGGCCAGAAGCTATTCTTTGCCGGCGCTGCTCTGCGCTTTGTTGGCGTAGCGGTTGCGGAATTTCTCAACGCGGCCGGCGGTGTCGATGAACATGTTCTTACCCGTGTAGAAGGGGTGCGAAGCGCTGCTTACTTCGATTTTAATCACCGGGTAGGTGTTGCCGTCTTCCCACTGGATGGTCTCGGCCGAGGTCATCGTGGAGCGGGTAATAAATTTGAAGTCCGAAGAGGTGTCTTGGAAAACTACCTGGCGGTACTCGGGGTGCGTGTCCTTTTTCATATCGGAAGGGCTTATTTACCTGTTAAACCCTGCCGGTTTTGCGGAAGGGACTGCAAAAGTACGCATTAGCTGTCACAAAGTCAACTCCTACTTCTAGTTTGGCTAGCCCCGCCCTCCCCTGGCCCACCGGCCGGAAACGGGTTTGGGCCGTTATTTCACTTAAAAATTGGCGGCTAGCCCGCTTTATTGCTCTTAACCTCTCGATTATGCGCCTGTGCTTTGCCTCTAATAATGTCCACAAGCTGGATGAAATCCGGCCGTTGCTACCGGCTGGTATTGAGTTGCTAAGCCTGGCCGACATTGGCTGCTACGAGGAGCTGCCCGAAACCCAGCCCACCCTTGAAGGCAATGCCCGCCAGAAGGCGCAGTACGTGTGGGACCACTTTGGCGTAGCCTGCTTTGCCGACGACACCGGCCTGGAAGTGGACGCCCTGGGCGGCGAGCCCGGCGTGTACTCGGCCCGCTACGCCGGCCCCCAGCGCGAGGCCGCCGATAACGTGGCCAAGCTGCTGCACGAGCTAGCCACGCAGCCTGACCGCCGGGCGCGCTTCCGCACGGCAATCTCGCTGGTGCTGGGCGCCGAGGTGGCGCATGAGTTCAGCGGCGAGGTGCAGGGCACCATCGCGGCAGCGCCTATCGGGGGGCGTGGCTTTGGCTACGACCCGGTGTTTGTGCCGGGCGAGGGCGACGGCCGCACGTTTGCCGAAATGACCCTGGCCGAAAAAAACCTGCTTAGCCACCGGGCGCGGGCGGTGGCGGGGCTAGTGGCATTTTTAAAGGAGTAACAGGCAGCAGGGTACTGGGTAATCTGGTCTGATAAGCGGGCGGATTAGGCATTACCTCACGGCCTATTACCCATTACCTGTACCTTTGCCCTCCGTTATGCAGCATCCCTACCTCGTTGGTATCACGGGCGGCAGCGCATCGGGCAAGACTACGTTTTTGCGCCGCCTGCTCGCCGCTTTCCCCGAACGCGACATCTGTTTGATTTCGCAGGATAATTATTATCACCCGCGCGACCAGCAGTTTCGCGACGAGCAGGGCGTCGAAAACTTCGACCTGCCCTCGAGCATCGACTCGCTAGCCTACGCCGCCGATGTGCGGATGCTGCGCGCCGGCGAGGAGGTGCGCCGCAAGGAATACACCTTCAACAACCCCAATGTGGTGCCTGCCGAGCTGGTGTTTCGGCCCGCGCCCATCGTGGTGGTAGAAGGCATCTTTGTGTTTTACTTCGAGGAAATCGCTAAGCTGCTCGACCTCAAGGTGTACATCGATGCGCAAGAGCACGTGAAGCTGCACCGCCGCATTGTGCGCGACCGCGACGAGCGCGGCTACGACCTGCAAGATGTGCTCTACCGCTATACCAACCATGTGGCGCCGACCTACGAAAAGTATATTCAACCCTTTAAGGCTGACGCGGATATCATTATTCCGAACAACCGGCATTTTGAGAATGGGCTAGCCGTGCTCATCGGCTACCTGCGCAGCAAAGTGGCCGAAGGTGCCTAGTCCTTTCGGCCCTGCTTAACCCTAGCCGCAACACCTTGTATAGCAAAGCCGAAGCCTCCCAGCTCCGCCAGGCCTTCTGGACCGCCTTTGGCCAGTACATGGCGCCCGTGCAGTCGTTTGACGGCTGGCCGGTGAGCTGGGTCAACTACAAAACGGGCGTGAAAGGCGTGGCCTTCAAACTGTACGCCGACAACCGCCGCGCCAGCATAGCCATCGAACTTACGCAGCCCGACGCCGGCGTGCGCGAGCTGTTTTTCGAGCAGTTTCTAGCCCTTAAAACCCTGCTGCACGAAACCCTGGGCGAAACCTGGACCTGGGAAGCCGAAGCCGTGAACGAGCACGGCCAGCCGCTGAGCCGCATGTACAAGGAGCTAGCGCCGGCCAACGTCTTCAGCCGCGACGACTGGCCGGCGCTCATCTCCTTTTTCAAGCCCCGGCTCATTAAGCTGGATGAGTTTTGGAGCGGCGCGCAGTACGCCTTCGACGACCTGCGCGACTAGCCGGGGCCTAGCCAGCCGGCCGGCGCTACTTGGTACCAGGCAGCAAAACCAGCGGCTGCGCCAGGTTGAAATGGCTTTGCTTGGCAAGCAGCTGGGCGGCGGCCGTGACCTGGGCCGGGTCGTGGGCATTTACCAGGATGAGCGGCCCCGCCGGGCCAGTGGTGCTCAGCAGGAAGCTTTGGGTGGGCCGCAGCCTGAATTTTTGCAGCGCGGGGATATGCTGACGCAGGTAGCGCAGGGTGGCCTCGTGGTCGCGCGTGACGATGATAACGGGCAAATGGTCGCCAGCCTTTAGCAGCTCCAGCGGCTTGGCTTCGCCGATAATCGGGTTGATGCTGTGGGAATACGTGCTGCGAAACCGGTCGCGAAACGCCTGTTGCACCTGCCCGGCATCGTCGCTGTCGGTCCAGTACAGTACGTAGCGAAACCGGCTGGCATATTCAGTAGCGGCGTTGGGAAAGGTGCTGGCAAAAAGGGCCGCCGCCTCGCGCACGAAAGCCTGGTCTATTTGCTGGCCGCGAGCAATGTAGCCCGTCATCAGGGGGTAAAGCGCGTGGGCGTAGCGGTCGATGTAGGCGTCCTGGTACCACTCGCCGGTTTCGGGCTGGCCAGTTTGCCGGGCGTAGAGCCACTCGCCAGCCACGGTGGCCAGGGCTTCTTCCATGAGATGATAGGCATCGCGGTGGGGCACCGGGTCGGCGCGCAGGTACCACTGCTCCAGCTGCTGCTGCAAGGCTAGCCGCTGCTGGGCCGAGAGCGCGTGGCTCATCTCGTGAAACACCACGCTGGTAGCGTCGGCAAACTTGCGCGAGGTGGGGTGCGTGCCCACCAGCACGAGGTTGCCCAGCGCGGTGGCTTGGTTGGTGAAGGTGGCGCCGCCGTCGAGCTGCGGGCTCAGCAGGATGCGAAACGGCAGGGCATCGGGCCACACGCTGCCGTAGAACGCCCGCAGCTGACCAAAATTCGCTAGCAGCTTTTTCTCCGTCAAAAAGGCGGCGTAGGCGGCGCGCTGCGTTTCGAGCTCGGCGGCGTGCGGCTGCCAGGCCAGGGTATCGAAGGCGGGCTGGAGCTGGCGGTACACGCTGTCGAGGCTCATCAGCACCTCGTTGGGCAGCAGGCCCACGGTACGGCGCTGCAAGTCGGCCAGGTCGGTGGCATCGGCGGCGGCGGCCAGGTAGGCGGGCGCGGTGCTGGCCTGGCTGCCGATGCGGCCGTCGGGGTAGTCCTGAAACGGGCTGCTGACTTCCGTTTCGAGCTGGCGGTAGCGCCGCAGCCAGCGCTGGGCGGCCGGCGTGTTGAAGCGGCTAGCCTCGAAGGTGCGGCGGTTGCCGCGGTAGCCGTTGCCGGCCGCCGCCTGCACAAAGCGCACCAGGCTATACACCCGGCTGACCTCAACCGTGGCGGCGGGGCTAGCCGGGCGGGGTGGCACAGGTTGGGCCACCACCAGGCTAGCCGGCAGCAACAGCCACAATAGAAGGATTTTCAGATACCGCATGGGCGCAAAAGTAGCGGCCCGCGCGGCGCGGCCCACTACGTTGTTTTGCGCTATATTTGTAGCTCTGCCCGAGCTATGCGCTATTCCTTTTCCCAGTTTAAGCAGTTGCTGCGAGTGGCCCTGGTGGCCCTGCCGGTATTGCTATTGCTGGGCCTGAATGGGCGGACCATAAGCTTGTTGCGCCCGGCTAGCCCGGCCCGCTCGCTGGTGAGTGCTGCTCCGCGCGCCACCGTTATCAAGCAAAAAGTACTGCTCGAAGCTGCCTCGCCGCTGGGCAGTTACGTGGCCCCGGCCCTGGTGCCAGGGTGGCTGCCCAATACTGCGCCCGCCGCCTGGTTGCCGCGCCTGGTGCGCCGCGCCGTGGCTACAGCCAGCTCCAATACCTCAAGCGCCTTCGTGGCGCAGCTGTGCCGCCAGCGGCTGCTGGGCACGGCCTTATCGCCGCAGGCACCCTAGCCACGCGGGCGAGTCGGCACATTGGTGAGGTAGGTTAAACCACTCATCAGGGCTGAATTCCTTGCCCTTATTGGTAATCCAACCTGTTTAATTTCTACTTTATATTTCAACGCAATGCGTTACAAAGGACTCATTATCACGCTCACGCTCATCGTATCGGTGCTGTGCGCGTACTTTCTGTTTTTCACCTACGTCTCGCGTGGGGTGCAGGACAAGGCCGTGGCCTACGCCACGCGCAATGGCCAGCTCGATGAAAACAAGCGCCAGCACTACCTCGACTCGGTGTGGCGTGCGCCGGTATTCGGCAACTACACCTACCGCGATGTAAAGCAGAGCGAGCTAGGCCTGGGCCTCGACCTGAAAGGCGGCATGCACGTGACGCTGGAAGTTTCGCCGGTGGAAATCGTGCGCGCCATGTCGGGCAACTCCAAAGACCCGGCCTTCAACAAAGCCCTTGAGCTAGCCCAGGAGCGCCAGAAAACCAACTCGGGCACGGCCTTCACCACCCTGTTTTACCAGGCGTATAAGGAAGTGGCTCCCAACCAGCCGCTGAACCGCATTTTTGCCAACTCGGTCAACAAAGACCGCAAAATTGACCTCAACAGCACCGATGCCCGCGTAATTGCCGCCATCGACAAGGAAGAGGAAGACGCCATTGGCCGCTCGTTCGATATCCTGCGCAAGCGCGTGGATAAGTTTGGCGTGAACCAGCCCAACATTCAGCGCGTGAAAGGCACCGGCCGCATTCAGGTAGAGCTGCCCGGTGTGGATAACCCCGACCGCGTACGCAAGCTGCTGCAAGGCCAAGCCAAGCTCGAATTCTACGAAGTGTGGGGCCAGAACGAGGTAGTTCCTTACCTCGGCCAGCTCGACCAGATTCTGACCGCTAAGCAAAAAGCCGCCGCGCCGGCTGCCACCGCTGCTACTACGGCCGCTGCCACGGGCGACACGACCTCGCTAGCCGCCCAGCTGGCCAAGAAGGCCCCGGCCGCCAAAGCCAACGCCGACTCGGCGGCCGCCGCCAACCAGAAAGGTGGCGTGCTGGCTAGCCTGCTCACCATGCCCGGCGCGCTGGGCGTGAACCTGCGCGACACCGCCCAGATGAACCGCCTGCTACGCACCGACGAAGCCCGCAGCGTATTGCCCAACACCATGGCCCTGCTCTACACCAACAAGCCGGTAGAGGCCAATGGCCAGCAGTTTCTGCGCCTGGTGGCGGTGAAGAAAGACCGCACCGGCGCCATCGCCGCGCCCATCAGCGGCGAGGTGGTGAGTGACGCCCGCCAGGACTACGACCAGACCGGCCGCCCCGAGGTGAGCATGAGCATGAACCCCACCGGCGCCCGCAAGTGGGGCAAAATGACCGGCGCCAATATCGGCAAGCAAGTAGCTGTGGTACTCGATGACGTGGTGTATTCGGACCCCGTTGTGCAGAGCGAAATCACGGGGGGCAACACCAGCATCTCGGGCAACTTCAGCATCGACGAAGCCCAGGATTTGGCCCAAGTGTTGAAAGCTGGTAAGCTGCCCGCGCCTACCCGCATTGTGGAAGAAGCCGTAGTTGGCCCCTCGCTCGGCAAGGAAGCCATCAATCAGGGCCTGTACTCGTCGCTGGCTGGCCTGGTTATCATCATGGTTTTCATGACGTTGTACTACGGCCGCGCCGGCCTCGTGGCCGATGCCGCGCTGCTCTTCAACATGTTCCTGATTTTGGGCGTACTGGCGCAGTTCAGCACCGCGCTCACGCTGCCCGGCATCGCTGGCTTGATTCTGGTAATTGCCTCGTCGGTAGATGCCAATGTGTTGATTTTCGAGCGTATCCGCGAAGAGCTCGACCACGGCCTCTCGCTGCACGATGCCGTGAACAAGGGCTACGACCGCGCCTTCTCGGCCATTTTCGACTCGAACGTGACCACCATGCTCATCGCCATCATCCTGGGCTTCTTCGGCACGGGCCCGGTGCAGAGCTTCGCCGTAACGCTCGGCATTGGCGTGCTTACATCGTTCCTGTCGGCCGTGTATGTGTCGCGCCTCATCATCGAATGGTTGATTAAAGGCAAAACCACGAGCAGCATCACCTTCTCGACCTTCCTCTCGCGCAACCTGTTCCAGAACGTCAACTTCGACATCGTGGGCAAGCGCAAAATCGCCTACGCCGTGTCCACGATTATCATCGTAGTAGGCTTCGCGCTGATGTACGTGCAGGGCGGCCCCAACCTGGGCGTTGACTTCAAAGGCGGCCGCTCCTACGTAGTTGATTTCAACAAAACGATGGTGGCCTCCGACGTGCGTAACACCCTGGAGCCCACCTTCAAAGGCACCGGCCTCGAAGTGAAGCAGTACGGCAGCCCCGACCGCCTGCGCATCACCACCAGCTACCTGGCCGAGGATGAAAGCCAGGCCGCCGACAAAACCGTGGCCGAAGCCCTCAACCAGGGCCTGAGCAAGTACCAGGCCGATGCGCCGGTTATCCAGTCAACCTCAAAAGTGGGCGCCACCATCGCCGACGACATCAAGCGCACCTCGTTCCTGTCGCTAGCCCTCACCCTGCTCGGCATCTTCGTCTACGTGCTCTTCCGCTTCGAAAAGTGGCAGTATTCGATGGCCGCCGTAGTCGCGCTGTTCCACGATGCGCTGCTGGTTATCGCTTCCTACCCCATCGCCGCCGCCTTCGGCCTCAAGTATGAGATGGACCAGATTTTCGTGGCCGCCGTGCTTTCCATCATTGGCTTCTCGATGAACGATACCGTAGTTATCTACGACCGCATCCGCGAGTACCTGCGCAACGACCCCAAACTAACTTTCGCCCAGGTAGTAAACCCGGCCCTGAACTCGACGTTCTCGCGCACCATGATTACGTTCACCACGGTATTCCTGGTGGTGCTCGTGCTCTACATCTTCGGAGGTGAGACGCTACGCTCGTTCTCGTTTGCCATGATTATCGGCATCATCTTCGGCACCTACTCGTCGCTGTTTATCGCCACGCCCATCATCCTCGACACCTACGGCAAGAAGGAAGAGCGCGAGCGCAAAGCCGCCGGCGAAAACATCACTAGCCTCCCCGGCGAAGCGCCCAAGCTGAACACCGCTACGGTATAACCCTATCCGTTCCAACGCTTTTAAAAAAGCCCGGCCCTAGCGGCCGGGCTTTTTTTATGCCCAGCAGCCAGGGCCGCTAGCCCGTGCTTTTGCGGCGCTGGCCCATCAAAGGCTGCTGGTAAAATGGCCGGCCCGGCTAGGGTATCATTCACACAGGAAAGCACCTTGGCCAGCGAAAATTACAAATTTTCGCTGGGCCGCAATCCTAGTTTTGATTCCCCTCGTAGGTTCGCCCCACTCGGGTAAGAGCTAACCTAGTTTCCTGGCAAGGTATAAAGCCCGCTAGCCCTAGCCAGCCAGCCAGGCTGGCTGGCTAGGGCTTTGCCCGACAGCATTGAGGCACGCTTTACTGTTCAGCTGCTCTGCTATAGGTTATTTCCCGACTTCGACCCGCTTTTTATCCTTCTGCTTGCTATCAACCTTTTACCTTACGTGAAATTATTTACACTGCTGCCGATGCAGGCGAGCCTCGGAATTATGCTATCGGGCCTGGCGCTGCTGGGCGCGTGCACCTACGCGCAAGAGCGCATTCCGGAGCCGGCCTGCACTTCGATGCCCGCCGTGGTTTCGTACAAAACGGATGTGCTGCCCATATTAGTAGCCAAGTGCTACCGCTGCCACAGCGCGGCCAACTACAACGCCCCCACCCCCAACGGCTCGGGCGGCGCGCTGAACATGGAGTCGTTCGCGGCGCTCAAAACCTGGACCCAGCCCACTGGCGGGGGGCCTAGCTATATCGTGGGCAGCATCCGGCAGCTGCCAGGCTACAACGCCATGCCCTTCGACGGGAAGGACGGCCCCGACGCCTGCCAAATCGCCACCATCAAAGCCTGGGTCGATGCTGGTGCGCCTAATAACTAAGGCGTTGCACTTCGTTCAGCAGCTATTTGGCGGGGCGGCCAGGCTGCCGCGCATAGGGCGCCTGGGCTTTTTGCTGGCAGGGTTGGCGCTCGGGTTCGGCAGCCCGCACCGAGCCAGGGCGCAGGGCAAATACATGACCCGCGCCGGGCACCTCTCTTTTTTCTCGGCTTCCATTATGGAAGATATTGAGGCCCGCAACGATAAGGTGGCGGCGGTATTTGACCTGAGTACCGGTCAGGTCGCCTTTTCGGTGCCCGTCCACGAGTTTCAGTTCAAGCGCACCCTCATGCAGGAGCACTTCAACGAGAACTATATGGAGTCGGATAAATTTCCGAAGGCCACCTTCACCGGCCAGCTCCTCAACGCGGCGCAGGTGCTGAAGCAGCTGCCCGGCGCCACCCAAACGGTGGAGGTCGAGGGCACTTTTACGGTGCACGGCGTCACGCGCAAAACCATTGTAACGGGCACTTTGCAGCTGCGCGATGGCCAGCTGGCGGTGTTTGCCTACTTCAACCTTGCCCCGGCTGACTACTCCATCGACATTCCGCTGCTCGTGCGCGAGCACATTGCCAAGTCGGTAAGCGTGCGCGTCAACCTCACCTGCGACCCTGTAACGCCCGCCCTGGTATCACAGCCCTAATCGTCTTATCGCTAGCTTCTTTATGAAAAAAATACTTACCCTTTTCGCTCGCCCGGCGCTGCTAGGGCTGTTGCTCGCCGCGTGGGCTGCCCCGGCGGCGCAGGCGCAAGCCGATTTGCTGGGCCAGCTTGAGCAGGAAACCAAGCAAGACCAGCCTTCGCAAGTCGTCGATGCCACGTTTAAGGCCACGCGCCTCATCAACGGCCACACCGTGCAAACGCCCGGCGAGGGCACGATGGTATTCCTGATTTCGCACCGCTTCGGCGCGCTCAACAGCGGCGCCTACGAGTTTTTTGGCCTCGACCAGGCCACGCTGCGGCTAGGGTTCGAGTACGCGCTCACCGACCGCTTTGAGGTGGGCGTGGGCCGCTCGTCGCTCAATAAGGTCTACGATGGCTTTCTGAAATACAAAGCAATTCAGCAAACCACCGGGGCGCACGCCGTGCCGGTGTCGGTCACGCTGTTTACGTCGGCCGCCGTGATGACGCAGCGCATGAACAACGGCATCGACTACACGCTGGGCAAGCGCACGGCCTATACCTACCAGGCGCTCATTGCCCGCAAGTTCAGCCCCGATTTTTCGCTGCAATTCATGCCCACGCTAGTGCACCGCAACTTGGTGACAAATGAAAGCGAGAAAAACGACGTATTCGCGCTAGGGGGCGGCGGGCGCTACAAGCTCACCAAGCGCTTCTCGCTCAATGCGGAATACTACTACCTGCTGCCGTCTTACACCGCCGACCACTACCGCAACTCGGTGGCGCTAGGGGTCGATATTGAGACGGGCGGCCACATCTTCCAGATGCACGTGACCAACTCGACGGGTATGATTGAGCAGCAATTTATTACCCAGACTTCGGGCAATTTCTTCGACGGCTACATCTGCTTTGGCTTCAACGTGAGCCGCAACTTCACGGTGAAGCAGCGGGCCCGCAAAATCTAACGGCTAGGGGCTAGCCCACAAAAAAGCGGCCGGCTA
>Ga0265797_10008206_pt1 | contig 13999 bp, 12 predicted proteins | sample P2T30metagenome_FD_192433 | JGI IMG/M metagenome (GOLD analysis project Ga0265797, IMG submission 192433) | Plant litter microbial communities from East Loma Ridge, Irvine, California - P2 T30 | ecosystem: Environmental > Terrestrial > Plant litter > Unclassified | place: USA: California... | reverse complement strand
TCCTGGACTAGCACCTCGACATCGACTGTGGATGCGTCTCCAGGCTAGCATCGCAATTGCTGCTATTGCTGGTGCTGCGCAGCCCGACCGATGGCTGATGATAGCGCATCCTACTTAGATGCCAACATATCCTGCCTCTAGACATGGCTTGCGGCACGGTCTTGTTACTCAGGGCTCTACCTCTTCCCATTGATCGACTCTGAGGATCAATATCACACTACTATCCCGTCTCATCCTCCCGTCTTGATGAGCGTTGCCACCAACACAACTTTTCTTATTTCGTCTGTTGTGCTTTCGAAGCCTTTTTCATTATGTCGTCGAACAACATCTTTCCTACCATGACCGGAGACATCTCACCCGAGCAGCTGTGTGGAGATATCAACAACAACGTTCTTGTCAGTGCCGATTGGTACACTCCAGTGCCGGTATGCATGACCGCATCCTCCCTGATTCTTCAATATCACATCACAACTAACACTCGGGATCAATTAGTACGCCTACGAACAGCCTTACTTGACGCCATTCCCGTCGTCAACCGTCGAGCCGCAACAGTGGAATCAATACGCACGTGCATCTATCCCAGATGTCAACATGGTGACCTATCCTATGGCTCAACCCTCGAGTCTGTTCCACGCACCAATCCAGCACGCACCAGGCAGGCCACGGAGCAGCCCAAGCACGTTTGGTCCATCACCAGAACACCTAGACTGGACGCCATCAGCAGGTCTTGGAATCCAGTACTCAACTGCGGCTGGCCAACCAACACCGTTGACTTCGACCTTCCCACCAACCACAGCATTCCCGACATATGAAATGCCATTCGAGACTCCTTCGCCCCCTCAGCTCCAACAACCTCAACCGCGACGACCATACCAATCTATTGCTCCCAACCCAGCAGGAATCGCAGCAACCAAGCGCCAACGGGACGAAGACGAAGCTGCCGCTTTCACGACAGGTGACTCCCGCCCGCCCAGCGGCAACAAGCGACGACGCACCACCTCTGCAGCCGCCGATACACTATCCGACGATGATCGACTCCTCATCCAGCTTCGAGAGACCGAAGCACTCCCTTGGAAAGACATTGCAGCCCGCTTCTCCGAAGGCAAGGACGTTGTCCACACTACTGCCCGACTGCAAATGAAGTACAAGCGTCTTCGCCAACGCTTCCGCGTGTGGGAGGAACAAGACGTGTACGCCTTGAGGGTGGCAACAGAGTACTACGAAAGATGCAAGTGGCAGATCATCAGTGCCAAGGTATGTCTGATCCATGTTAGCAGTGCTGCTATCAGAAAACATATACTGACAGCGCCAAACAGATGCTCGAGCACGGCGTCACAGAACGATGGCCATCTCGCCACTGCGAACAAAAATGGCGCGAGCTGTCCTCAATGGCAGCGGTGGTCAACAGCACTACAATGTCAATGCCACAATACTCCAGCCCTCTAGAGACCCCAATGGCCTATGTTGGAATGCCATACCAGTGAACCTTACGCTCTGATACCCGCGACTTTTTCTTGGGGGTTGAGCTTGCGGTTTGCATTTGTTTTCTTTTTCTCTTTCGACGGAAAATTCTCTCTTCTGCTTTTGGTCGTTGCTATTCAATGATACCCACATTCGCTCGCGGACATCGCACTTTTGGAAAGGGAAGGGAAGGCCGGACTGGTCAGGGATTGGATCGGAACGTTCTCGATGGTGAGGACAATATAGACGCCGGAAGTGGGAGGGCTGGGATTGGGTGCCCTCGGAGACAAGGACTCTACCTTGCTTGTACATAACACAGCCGCACGGTACGAGATCAATAGGAGACCTGGTGATCAAGAACACTTTCTTGGAAATCATTGGCTGCATGTGATTTCGGCATCAAGATTTCATGTCATTTACTTCATGCAGATACGACGAAAGTGTCGAATCTGCTAGACTGTTTGCTCATGAGCATCGTGCTTCGTGCACAAGTCTAACCCCTTCCAGCAAGGGCGATGGCCTCGATCTCGACGGGCACGCCCTTAGGCAGCTCCTTGACGGCAACGCAAGAGCGAGCAGGCTTGTGAGTAAAGTACTTCTCGTAGACAGAGTTCATCTCGGCGAAGTGGTCCATGGTGGTGATGAATACGTTGATCTAAAAATACATGTGTAAGCAATTAAGGTTGCTTCGAGAGAGGTCCAGATCATCGGTTTACCTTGACAGTGCGGTTGATGTTGCTGCCGGCGTCTTCAAGGATGTTCTTGAGCGCCTCGCAGCAGGCCTTGGTCTGGTCGGCGATGCTACCTCCAACGAGGTTGCCTTGGGCGTCGGCGGGGATCTGGCCAGAGACCCAGATCTGGCCGGCGGCTTCAATGGCTTGGGACTAGAATCTGGTCAGAGCTGGAATTTGTGACGACCCAAGTCGTGTCTGCGGAAAACCATGTTGACGAATATCCGAGGGAGACTTACGTAGTGTGCCACGGCTGCGGAAGCATTGTCAGCAAGCTGTTTCCAAGATATGTGATCACATAAACAAGAAGCACTCACGCTGGGCGGCCCTCTGGCTGGAGATCTGCTTGATGTCGCTCATTGTTCTTGTTTGTGAAGAAGTCGCTGGTTTATGGAATTGAAACTTTTGAGGAGCGACGGAAGTGGTTCTTTGATAAATTCGAGGGATAAGAAATCGTACAGGCTGGGTCAAGATTCGTTGCGACATACCTCGAATAACAATTGCTGTGGACAGCTTTATCTTAAGCCGAAGCCGGAGCGGAGCTCATGATGTTCTCGCAGGGCGCGCGGGAGCGGCTTCTCCTTGGGGCAATTGTGGGTCAGTATGCCGAATGCAGTGGGTAAAGGCGAGCGTTGCACGTTTTATAGAGTAATAACCGTGGCACGAATTGTTATTGACATGAAATATGTTAAGACTGCTTGAACTGTCTTCTGTGTCACAAAACATGAATTGCATGGAAATGAGCACAAAGGCAGGACATGGAAAGTCGTCTCTATCGTGGGTATTCTAGAAATCTATATCTTCGTCGGGCACGAAGTTGCGGCCATTTGGCACGTCCTCGACCACTGCCTCTGGCTCCTCACCAACCTCTTCGTCAAGATCCTCAATGGCATATGTCAAGATGGCAGCGATTCCGGTCAGATCCTCAAGCCGCCTACCGCTCTCATGCATGCTGCTCAGCACGCGAACCTCTCCGCCTTGCTCTTTAACTTCATCAACGAGCTTCACCCAGCGTTGTCTCGTTTTCACATCCTGAGCGCGGAACAGCGAATTCGAGATCAGAAGCGAACCGCCGCCCTTACCTACTGCGCCTCGTTCTACGGCAGCCTCGACCTCTTTAGGTCCATACCAGGCCCTTGCGTCATCTTTGCGTAGCAGCTCAAAGAAGCGGTCCATGAGCTGTGTCTCGCGGGCGAACTTGGTGTCGCTGAGCTTGCTAGTCACAGCTGGGCTACTGAGTACCTCTGCCAGGCTGTGCAGATGGCCGGATGCAGAGTGGGCGACAGTGATCTTCGGAATCAACTGCTTGAGATCCTTGTCGCTGCTTTCCGAAGCCTTAGTCTTGATAAATTGCTGCAAGCTACTGGCGGTGAAACCTGGACTTGCAAGCAGTAAAGGCTTGGGATCGCTCAGGTCGATTTGGCGGAGCACCGTGTCGAACGTGGTTTGGAAGAACCTCTGCAGCGCCTTGTCGTGGTCTGATGAACCCGCTCGCTTCTTCGGCATGTTGACTTCAATCCGTTGTCGCAGAATGGTCTGGTGGTCGGTCACCAAGCAGATGTTGGCCAGGCCCTCCTGCAACACGACTGCCCACAACTGCGCCTTCGCATCTTGGTTGATCGCTTCTTTCAGCGTGTCTATCGCAATGCTGTCCCAGCCGTCCGCCTTTTCTAGCGTGAAGTTGCGCTGCAGCTCCAAGTCAAGTGTGTGGTAGCTGCCGAGCTTGACATGCTTGTTCTCCTCCGCCACGCGTCCTGACACATGCAATTGTGAAGCGTAAGAGTCAAAGTCCAGCTTGGTCACACGGATGGTGAGGACCGTTTGTACGCGCTGAGTCGAGGTGCTTCCAGCCGCCGATTCTGTTGTAACCTTGCGAAGGGCGGAGGCTCGTAGGAGGTCGTTCTCGCGGATCAAGTTGTAGCAATGCCACTAGGCAAAAGTCAGCGTCTAACTTTGACAGAACATCTTCTTGAGACGGACTGGCTCACCATATCCTCAGGCTCTTCAGGAAGCAGGGTCGCAGTGCCTGAGCCATCTTTCTCGATGATGTTTTGCTTGATAAGACGCATTTTGTAGTTGAGTCGCTGGCAGACGCAAAGTATGTGTGTAAATTGCTCGCAAGCAAATGCTGTCAATCAGACAGATATATGTCGGTGTGCAAGGAACAATAGTAATAGTGATTGTACTTTTTGTGTGTGTCATCCATATGGCTTTAGGCCGCTTTGCTGCACGCATCCCACTCTGTCAAGTGCTGCCCCGCTGTGTGATGACGTAGGCATTCTTCGCTGTTTGGTGTAACACAGCAAGTGCATCTCATGCATGCACACTTCCATTTGCACAGCATACCTTAGTCATTGATCAAACGAAAGGCTGTCCGAGCATCGAATTTCTTCGATTAATGATATGAGAGCAATCTCTCGCGTTCAACTGACAACAAACCATCTCACCCACACCATTTCAAGATCCTTCGCAAACGAGGCTTCAAGCATGAAGCTAGACATGAATTCGACACTTCGCATGAAGTCTGGTCACGAGATACCAGTGCTCGGCTATGGTATGTGCACGATGTATTTGACCCTCAACGACTCTTTCAGCGGCAGCCAATGGCCCTCCAAAGTCCTCGCAATACGATCTGTGCTGATCGCGAATGGCTCACAGGTGTATATCAAACGTGAGTGGTCCATCAGAGGATTGTGCAGACCGTCATCTATCGATGTATATGTGCTCCAAGAACAATACGATGCTTCTGAAGTTCGTTGCTCACTCAGTGTGATGTACTGACACAATCACCAGCCCAGCAGATGTAGCAGAGGATGTTGTGAGCCACGCGATAAAATCTGGGTACCGCCATGTTGACTCGGAGCATGTCTACCGTAACGAAGAGCCCACAGCGAAGGGCTTACTTGGTGCTGGTATCCCAAGAGAACAACTCTTTTACACTTCCAAGGTTCCGCCGAAGTGCATTAATTACGAGGATGCGAAGAGGTGTATTGACGAGAGTCTCGAGAAGACAAAGTTGCAATACATCGACCTATACCTGCTCCATGCACCTTATCATGGAACGAAAGGTAGATTGGGAGCATGGAAAGCGCTCGTCGAGGCTGTTAAAGAGGGCAAAGTGCGGTCTATTGGTGTCAGCAACTTTGGAGTACACCACCTAAACGAGTTGGAGCAATGGCAACGGGTAGGTTGCATGGCCGCGGTTCTTCAAACACCCCAGCTCTTCAATCAATCAAGGATGCTGACTCGGTCAGGAACAATCTCCAGATGACGCTGGCATCTTGAGTGTCAACCAAGTCGAGCTCCATCCATGGCTCGCTCGTCCTGACATCGTTGAATGGTGTACCCAGCGTGGTGTCGTCCTCGAGGCCTACTCTCCTCTTGTTCGCGCGACGCGTGGAGAAGATCCTCTGCTCAAACCTCTCACAGCCAAATACAACAAGACGCCCGCACAGATCTTGCTCCGTTGGGGCCTCCAGAAAGGCTTCGTCGTTCTGCCGAAAAGCGTCACTCACTCGAGGATCGAGGAGAACACGAACGTGTTCGATTTTGAACTCAGCGCTGTGGACATGGAGAGCCTGAATACTGGTGAGTATAGCCCTTGCACATGGGATCCAACGACTGCAGAGTTGGATGCATAGGTTCTCCCAGTAACGCTGAAATTCTTGCTGCGAGGGTGTACAGGTCTCGAAGTCCACTGTGGAATATTAGCACAGTCCTCTCATGCGGATCGCGGAGCTCTAGAACGGCATGATGCAGTCGAACATGAATGTAATGCCAAATCATTTCTGTCTTGCAGTGACCTCTCATCATCGCAGACTCATTTTGCCAATGCGATCATCTCAAAGAGGGGCTCGATGAAGGCCACCTTCCAGCATTGATGAGTCCTTCGTGACGACAGCTTTACCGCGTAGTGCTTCCAACGAGAGCATGTGATTCCTGCGCTCCAAGTGACTCCACCTCGGCTCTTCCGCATGCTGAGACAGTAACCGTCCATCCTGAAGCCGATGCATCTAAAGCCGAGCAATCCAGTTCGGCCGGTGTGGTGGGTAGTGTTGATGAATACCGCCGACTGTGGATACTACGTTGGCTGATATGTCGCGTTGAAGGGGTATCCAATTCTTCGAATGTCATTACACTCCAACACCTCCATGTAACAGTCCGTCAGCCAAGCGACCTGACAACACTTTTACGTAGCTGAGACAAAAAACACCAGCAAGCCATCGTCATGAGCAACGTTACACTGCCTCGGCACAATATTTTCCACATGAGCTGGATAGCTTTCTCCACACCAGGACTGCCGCGATCGGCATGGAGAAGATCTTCCAGACGAACCTTCCGTCTTCACAGCATCGTGTGACCTCTTGCGTCCTTCAGATCGCCCGTCTGACTGACGACATGGTGGTCATCGTCGGGCATACCACGGTCCAATTGCGTGCAAAGAGTATAGTGTCTATAGCCTTGACTCAGCGCCTTCGGCGTGAGGGCGTGAAGAGCTTGTTGTTCTGTCCAGCCTCAAGCGGCCTAGTGCAAGGCGAAGCGTTGCGGAGAGAATCCGGAGTCACTGCGGGCTGCGAGCTACCTCCTATGCAAGATGGGCTATACGGGCACATGGGATTTGACAAGGCTGTTAAGCTTGAGCCCTGCCATACCGCACATACTGCTTTGGGCGTGCACCCGACAGCAGCACCGGTATCCGGCGTCGCACAGCAAGGTGGCAACGCGTTGTTGCGCGATTGGCATGTCAAGATCCTCGCTGCTGGAAGCGATGCTGCTGTGACCCGGCTCTACTGCGTGGCTTTCAGGCATTTTCTCGAGTGTGACGTCCTGACGACGGTGCGATCAGCGAGATCAGCCAGCCTGGCACTTGCTGATTCTGTCCGCGTGAGCGTCCCGGCGCGATGGGCCCCTTGCCAGCCGTTGCCCAAGCTGGCAGTCTTCTCGTCGCTCACAGGTGTCCCATGTGTGCCCTTCGTTGGCCAAGCGCCCCGAAGACGGCCTTCTTCCAGCGCATGACAACCCGTTAACCCGCCAGCGCATCCATCGACGCAGGGAGCGAGAGCGTTCAAGCCTGCCGCACGCCTCCTCCGCTTGCTGCGTCCAATGGCGAGTCGTGCCTGGCAGCGCCACTCCATCATACCGGCTGTCCCTGGACCCTGCAGCCGTGCGGTTTTCTTGCAGCTGCGAGAGCTGCTGTCTTTTGCCTGATGGCCCGGCTGACATCGCGACGTAATTTGTTGCTTCCACCGCTTTTCACATCCGAGTAGTCTGTCGATCGACATATACCATTTCCTGCCCGAGACGCCTGGTCTGTGGGGATGCTGACACGGGACATGGTTTCAGCGGGGTTCGCTCAGAGAAACGGTCTCCTTGGTCACACGCCGGTGTCTCACTGGCTACTGGGGTGGCATTACCAAGGCGAAGCCATAGGCGCTTCTCTGTGGTCTAGGGGATCGACTAGGTAGATCGTGGAGGGTAGCTTGTATGCCTGTTGACGGTGATCAGTTCAAAAAGCTCGAGCTGCCCATGTTCGAGGTGGTTGATATTTTTTGTTCAAGACATCCATCCTCCTGCTTTTCACACCAGACATCATCTTCAACTATCCTCACAACGTGAATGGGCCTTCAGCTTGTCTCTGATATCACTACAACAATATACATACTCTTGGATCACTCATCATGATCTTTTCAACGAAAGTCACCACGTCTGCGGTGGCTGCCGCAGCTTTACTTGCGACAATTGGCAACGCAGCTCCTGCGAGTCCCCTATCCCGTCTCAGCAAGAGAGATCTACCCTTCGATTTCGGCAACGAAAAGGTTAGGGGTGTCAACCTCGGTGGATGGCTTGTCCTCGAGCCTTGGATCACTCCTTCGATCTTTGAAGCTACACCAGGCAATGTCGTAGACGGTAAGAGAAATGCAACACATCGAGCTTGTGGAGGGTATCTACTGACACCTGGACAGAATATACTTACGGCGAACAATACGGTTGGGACTCGGATCGCCTCCGAGACCACTGGAACTCATGGATCACCGAAGATGACTTCAAGGAGATCGCCTCTGTTGGACTCAACTTCGTTCGTCTCCCGATTGGATATTGGTCCATCATTGGTGGCCAAGGCGCTCCTTTCGTGTATGGTGCATACGACTACGTTGGAAAGGCAGTTGGCTGGGCTGGCAACCACGGCATCAAAGTGATGCTTGATCTTCACGGCGCTCCTAGATCCCAGAACGGCTTTGACAACTCCGGTCAACTCAAGAGCACTCCCGAGTGGACCCAAGGTGACTCTGTGGAGATTACCCTCAAGGCACTTAACAAGCTACGCGACGACTTTGGAGACAACCCCAATGTTGCCTCCATCGAGCTTCTGAACGAACCTCTCGGCCCACAACTTGACATGGACACTGTCCGCCAGTTCTATATGGATGGTTGGGGAAACCTGAAGAGCACCAACGTTGCCGTTGCTTTCCACGACGCGTTCGAAGGTGTTACATCCTGGAACGACTGGGGCTCTGGCATGTGGAACCTGCTGCTCGACACCCACCACTACGAGGTCTTCGACTCTGGCGCTTTGGCAATGAGCCCTGACGAGCATGTCGGCACCGCTTGCGGCTTCGGTGGACAAATGGCTAGCAACAACAAGTGGACCATCGCCGGCGAGTGGTCAGGTGCCCTAACTGATTGCGCAAAGGTAAGCAAAGGCCTATCCTCCTTTGACATAACTTCGTAACATACTAATCGCATTGCAGTGGCTCAACGGTCGTGGTATTGGCGCAAGATACGACGGTACTTACAACAAGGGCGGCCAAGGATCCTCATATATCGGCTCATGCGACGGAAAGTACACTGGCTCCGTCCAAGGCCTCAGTGATGCCGACCGCTCCAACATCAAGCGTTTCATCGAGGCACAGTTCGTCGCGTACGAGAAGGCTGACGGCTGGATCTTCTGGACATGGAAGACTGAGAGCGCACCTGGTAAGTTCTGTTTCCAACCTCTACATGATTGGCTATCTTGCTAACTTGAACTTCAGAATGGGACTTCCAGGACTTGGTCAGGAACGGCATGATTCCTCAGCCACTCAGCTCAATGAGTAAGTCCGCCTGCTCTTATATGAACCACGACATGTCTAACACATCTTTCTAGACTACGGCATTTGCGGTTGATCGCCGACTCACACCATGAGAGTTATAACCCAATTTCGTCTTTCCTACACCTCATCCTAGCGACCGCTGTCTCTCTTACACAGTGAGCGACCGGTCGCCTCCACTTCCACAATCGCTTAACGACATTATGACCGGACCAGGATGGTATTATACCCATTTGTATCTGTACAATCGCTTATAGAGAAGGTTCTGTCCTTGAAGAGAAGAAGCAAAGGACATGTTTCATGCGGACTTGAATGTGGATGGTCAAAAGCTGCGGGCGTCCTCACTCAGCGTGTCTGGAGGCTGGTTGTAGCGCGGTAGTTTGTTAAGAAATCGTTGTTTGTCTGCCATTGCTGGGATAGCGGAGGGATCGTGATGCTAGGCAGTACTCGACTGCTGTATGTACATACTTTGTCAAAAGTCAAAGATTTTTTGCCATGAACTCGTCTCACAACCAAAATAGCTTTCCACGCATGTAAGCTGCATTTCCTTGGCCAAGAACTATAGTTCCGCATCATGATTGGCGATATTGGATGACATCTAGCGGTATCGGCAACTGCCATAGTGCTTCTCACTCCATAAGGTACTACCGATTTAGATACGAACCTAAACTCAGGTCGCAGCAGACGACTGATTGCGCCCTGACAAGACCTTCCTCTCTCGCGGTACACGCTATGTTTCAACTCTGCGCACCCGCACATCAAGCTTTGCAAATCCACAACACAAGGTGACTGACCAGTGTGAGCGTTGACCGGATGGTTGCGCTGCGCGATCCTTGGTGTTGACGTCGCAGAGAGATCGCTGTCCTAGCAACTTCGCTTCTCGTCTGCGAAACAGAAGAACCCGCTTGAGACACAACGGAGCTGGTGGCTATGCGTACGCGATTCAATGTATCTGTCCAGCCTACCAGCGTGCCAAGTCGTATTCACGTACAGAAGTGCTTCGCCAAACTTCGCCTGGTCGTGCGAGCCGTTATTGCATGTAAGCAGTTCTGATGTGCCTGCAGAAAATATGACGCTCATGACTGCCGTGGCCCCTTGTGCTTCACAAGCACTATACCAGCTCGTGCTTTATGGGGTTTGCCGCCTGGACCTCGGAGGCGCCGTGTAGCGGCGTGTCCGTGTGGTATGGCGTGCGCTGCGCCTGTCTCAAGCGCAGCAAGTGGTTTTGCAACGCAGCGCCCTTCGAACTCTCCATTCCTCCGACGTACATTCCAGCTACGCCATTGCAACGCCCTCCACGCGCATCGACTCCCAAATGGCGCATCAGATCGATCTCGTGGGGAATAACGAGCGGCGGACAGTTGACCGCGCCGGTGTAGAGTTCGAGAATAGCCCGGCGCCAAACGCTGGCGGAAATGAGTCGCTCTGTAGCGAGGCCACTAGCCCCCTTCGAGACCCCATTGGGTTTCATCATAGCAATCTTACTCGCCCGGCGTGTCTGGGGGAGAGCTGACCTGACTCCTTCCCGTCGAGCCCGTCTCCTAAAGTCGCTGGCTCGAAACGATGCCATCTTCACGCTGGTCTCCGTTTGCGACGAGGCCATAACGGGAAGCGAAAGTGCAATTTGCCAGTTCCTTCGCTCGACGCGCTATCGAACGCCCCCTCGAGGCGAATGGGTTATTTGTAGGTACACTCATCCATCTTGCATTCCAACCTTCCCTCTTGCTCTTCTTCCCTAGTGACGCCGTACGCATACACTCCTTGAGACATTCAACTCTCAGCCACTCTTTACCACCCACCACCCCATACTTAACTCAAGACACTCGTTACCTTACACCACTCATTCACTCTCTCGAACTATCATTCTTTGAACTTACCACCTTCCACCCAACAAACACACTTTAAAAATGTCTCCCTCCATGTTCGGTCTTTTCACCGCAGGCCTCGCCGCCCTTGCTCCTCTGGTCTCTGCCTACACCACTCCTACTGGCACTGGTCCCGTTGGCAACCCCATCTCCCAGCCTGGCCTGAACACCATCGTCCCTGTCGACAAGAGCTTCACCATCACCTGGGACCCTACCACTGAGGGCACCGTCTCTCTCGTCCTTCTCAAGGGCCCTGCCGAGAACCTCATCCCTGTCTACGCCATCGCTGAGAAGATCGAGAACAGCGGCAGCTACACCTGGGAGCCCAAGAGCGACCTCGAGGGATCTGACGGTGCCAAGGGCTACGGCATCCAGCTCATCGACGACAAGACTGGCCAGTACCAGTACACCACCCAGTTCGGCATCTCCAACGACAAGCCGGTTGCTCCCTCTTCCTACGCCGCTGCTCCCTCTTCATACGCCGCTGCTCCTTCATCATACGCCTCCTCTGCGGTCGTCTCTCACAGCTCTGCCGTCAGCTCTGTCGTCGAGTCTGCCTCCACTGTTGCTCCCGTCTCCACTTCTGAGATCGTGGCGATCACCAGCTCCGTCCCTATCGTTGCTCCCATCACCACCGCTGCTCCCTACACCATCCCCAACAACGCTACTGCTGTCCACTCTGCACCTTCGTCCTTCTCGACCGGCGTCGCCAAGCCTACCGGCGGCAACACCACCAACATTGAGCCCTCCACCGGCTCTGCCTCCAACATGGCTGCCAGCTTCGGTGGTCTTGTCCTCGCTGCCGGCGTCGCTGTCTTCGCTTTGTAGACGCGCACCAACAGTCTCTTTTGACAAAAATGGTTTAGTTGCATACTCTTCTGTACAAAACCAATTATCACGGCATGCATGCATGGGCAGCGAGGCGTTTTTCACTTCTTCTTTCTAACGGCGAATTCTTTTCTATGGCTGCAATGGCCATGTAATGCGACACAGACTGCGCTTACACGTGTTTCCTTTTTATCATAATCATGACGGCAACCCAAGGTGGTGGCGACTGATACCCAGGCACCAAGGTGCATGTCGAAGGGAATACATTAATCAATTCAATTGAACATGACATTGAAACTTCATGATAGCAGTGCTTTTTCCATGAACGTGCATGTGGTAATAATTATTCCGTTCATTTGGGGCACTAGAGGCAGTGTGCCCTGACACAGAATCCTTCTTCGTAGGAGTCGGTGGATCTCTGCCATGAATGTTCTATTAACTGTGAAGATTCCTGATCGTGGAGCAACAAAGCATCAAATCACGATCTAACGAGCGTATGCTTTTAGCTGCTTTACAGTATTTGCATTGTACAATTGCCGTCTTCACAGACCGAGCCACCTAAATGACCCTTCCAGTTGAGCGCTTACGTCCCGCAAACCCCACCTCGTCCAACAATCAGCACTGTCAGCCCTGCCGATATTACAAACCACCGTACACCAAGCGCATCATGATAACTATGAGGCCACCCCGCACGAGAGCTAGGCTCTTGTTCACCTGTTCCAGTCCTCGAAACAATCCTTCCAGCGCCAGCCTCAATACCTCCCAAACACCACAGCCATGAGCCCTACAGACCCACCCCTCCCGCTCTGGATCGATGGCAAAGAGGTCAGCACCTCGGCGACATACGACGTCTACAGCCCCAGCACTGGCGACAAGCTCTGGACTTCCTACGGCGCCTCAGCAAAGGAAGCCACTGAAGCCGTCGAATCCGCGCAGAGAGCTTTCAAGTCATGGCGCAAGACGAAGCCCGCTGAGAGGCGCAAGATCATCCTGAAGGCAGCCGACATCATCGAGGCAAGAGCAACGGAGCTGGTTGATTACATGAAGCAAGAGACGGGAGCGCTGGATGGGTTCTCAAACTTCAACATCTCGACCACTGTAGAGGTGTTCCGCAGTATTGCTGGTCTGGTGGGCAACATCAATGGTGTCATCCCTCAGACTCAGGCTCCTGGTACCGGCGCGTTCGTCTTCAAGGAGCCCTACGGCGTGATCTACGGTATGGCACCATGGAACGCGCCTTACATCCTTGGTAGCCGTGCATTCATTTACGCGCTCGCGGCGGGAAACACAGTCGTGTTCAAGGGATCTGAGTTGAGCCCTCGCACTGCATGGGCCCTTGGCTCGGTCATGCACGAGGCTGGCCTGCCAGCGGGCGTGCTGAATGTTATTTACCACCGCCCAGAAGACGCGGTCTCCGTCTCGAACACTATCATTGAACACCCTTCCATCAAGAAGATCAACTTCACCGGATCAACGGCTGTAGGCTCCATCCTTTCGTCCAAGGCAGGCAAGGAGCTCAAGCCTGTGCTCATGGAGCTCGGTGGCAAGGCTTCAGCCATCGTCTGTGAAGATGCAGACATTGAAAAAGCCGCCTTCCAGTGCGCGCTTGGATCCTTCTTCCACGCTGGTCAAATTTGCATGGCTACCGAACGTATCCTTGTGCACAGCAGCATTATTGACAAGTTCGGAGAGGCATTGAAGTCGGCTACGGAGAAGGTCTACCCACCCTCTGCCGATGCGCCCGTGCTCATCGCAAAGGCTGGTGTTAAGAAGAACCGTGAGCTACGAGAGGATGCTGAGAAGAAGGGCGCAAAGGTACTGTATGGCGATCTTGGTTCCAAGGAGGAAAGCGAGCACCGCATTCGTCCTCTCATCCTCAGTGGTGTCAAGAAGGACATGGATGTCTTCTACACCGAGTCTTTCGGTCCCACTGTCAGTTTGATTGCAATCGACAGCGACGAGCATGCAATCGAGCTTGCGAACGACACGGACTACGGCTTAAGTGGAGCTGTGTTCACGGAGAGTC
>Ga0265797_10008205_pt1 | contig 14000 bp, 14 predicted proteins | sample P2T30metagenome_FD_192433 | JGI IMG/M metagenome (GOLD analysis project Ga0265797, IMG submission 192433) | Plant litter microbial communities from East Loma Ridge, Irvine, California - P2 T30 | ecosystem: Environmental > Terrestrial > Plant litter > Unclassified | place: USA: California... | reverse complement strand
TCCAGCCACGCCATCGCATAGCGCATCGCAGGGTAATCGAGGTTGCTCCACAAGACGCCGTCGCCCGGCGCCAGCCGATGGTACTGGCCGATCAAGACCTGCATCGATTCGCTCGCGCTGCGCGTAAGCAAAATCTCGTGCGGCTCGGCGTTGATCAACTGTGCCAGCCGGGCGCACAACAGCGCGCCATGCCTGACAGCGAGCTCGCTCCGCAGGAACGGGCTCAGGTGGATATTGAGGTAATCGATCGCCCCGACCAGTGCGGCCTGCACCGGCTGCGCCATCGCGCCAAAATAACCGTGCTCCAGGTTGACGATGCCATCGGGTGGCTTTGGATACAGGCCGGCCAGTGCCGGCATCGACGGGAGCGGGGTCATGCCGGTCAGCCCCGGATCCGCGCCACCAGCTTGGTGGTCGAGCGGTCATGCTCGAAATCGATCGCCACCGCGCGGCCGCCATACGCCAGCACCGCCTGCCCCTCTGGGATCTGGTCCATCACGTAGTCGCCGCCCTTGGCATAGATGTCGGGCCGGCCTTCCTGCACCACTTCGAGCGCCGTCTGTTCGTCGAATTCGACTACCAGGCTGACCGACTCCAGCGCGCCCAGCACCGCCATGCGATCGGCCAGCGTGTTGTGCGGGCGATCGTCGCCCTTGCCCAGCCGCTTGACCGAGGCGTCGGTGTTCACCGCCACCACGAGCGAGGCGCCCAGTTCGCGCGCCTGCGCCAGGTAGGTCACGTGGCCGCGGTGCAGGATGTCGAACACGCCATTGGTCAGCACCACCGGTTTCGGAAGGGCGGCAATCCGCGCAGCCAGCTCGGCGCGCGTGCAAAGTTTGTTTTCAAAGGTTGGCATAAGCAAGCAAAAAGTCAGTGTTTGGGCGTTTCTTCGTCAGGCTCTTCTTCGATCGCCATCGACAGTTCCGACGGTCGCGCCGCACCGGAGGGCTGCCCCGGTTCCTTGCGCTCGCCCGACAGTTTCACTTGCAGGCGCAGGCCATTGGCCGAATCGGCATTGCGGATCGCTTCGTCGTAGCTGATGAAGCCCTTGTTGTACAGCTCGAACAAAGCCTGGTCGAACGTGCACATGCCCAGCTCGCGCGACTTGTGCATGATCTCCTTGATGCTCTGGAAGTTCCCTTTCAGGATCATCTCGGCAATCGTCGGCGTGTTGAGCAGGATTTCGATGGCCGCCTTGCGGCCCTTGCCGTCCTCGGTACGCACCAGGCGCTGCGAGACGATGGCGCGCAGGTTCGACGACAGGTCCATCAATAGCTGGTTGCGCCGTTCTTCCGGGAAGAAATTGATGATCCGGTCCATCGTCTGGTTGGCATTGTTCGCGTGCAGCGTGCCCAGGCACAGGTGGCCCGTTTCGGCGAACGCAATGGCATGCTCCATCGTTTCGGTGTCGCGGATCTCGCCGATCAGGATCACGTCGGGCGCCTGGCGCAGCGTGTTCTTCAGCGCGTTGTGCCACGACAGCGTATCGACGCCAACTTCGCGGTGCGTGATCAGGCAGTTCTTGTTCTTGTGGACGTACTCGACCGGGTCTTCCACCGTGATGATGTGGCCGGCCGAATTGTTGTTGCGATAGTCGATCATCGCTGCCAGCGTCGTCGACTTGCCCGAGCCCGTGCCGCCCACCACCAGCACCAGGCCGCGCTTGGTCATCACGACATCCTTGAGCACCTCGGGCAGGTCGAGCTTTTCGAAATTGGGGATCTCGGACGAAATGGTGCGCACCACCATGCCGACGCTTTGCTGCTGCACGTAGACATTCACGCGAAAGCGGCATACGTTCGGCAGCGAGATCGCAAAATTACACTCCATCTCTTTTTCGAACTCGGCGCGCTGCCGGTCGTTCATCAGCGACATGGCGAGCGCGCGCGTGACTTCGCCGCTCAGGCGCTGCTGGCTGAGGGCTTTCATGGCGCCCTGGTATTTCATGCTCGGCGGGAAATCAGCCGAGATGAAGAGATCGGAACCGCCCTGGTGATGCATCACCGTGAGCAATTTATGGATATAGACCTGGGCTTCCGCCGGGCCAAACGTGGTGGACATGCGGGCCTTTCACAAAAGATGCATAGGCGAAGCCTATCGGGGGATTATATCGACTATCATTCTCGTTAAACTACTATTTCATGGCACGCGCCCGCTGCTCGCTATCCGCGATGGGCCGGCAGCGCGCCAATTCGAGACGCCTACCATGACCCTGACCGAGCTGAAATACATTGTCGCCGTGGCCCGCGCCAAACACTTCGGGCATGCGGCCGAAGCTTGTTTCGTCGCGCAACCCACCTTGTCGGTCGCCATCAAGAAGCTCGAAGACGAGCTGGGCGTGATGCTGTTCGAGCGCGGCGGCTCCGAAGTGTCCGTCACGCCGCTGGGCGCGCAGATCGTGGCCCAGGCCGAGCGCGTGCTGGAGCAAACGGCCGCAATCAAGGAACTGGCCAAGCAAAACAAGGATCCGCTGGCCGGCGCGCTGCGCCTGGGCGTGATCTACACGATCGGCCCGTACCTGCTACCGCCATTGGTCAAGAACCTGATCGACAACGTGCCGCAGATGCCACTGGTGCTGCAAGAAAATTACACGCACAAGCTGCTAGAACTGCTGCGCCAGGGCGAACTCGACGCCGCCATCATGGCGCTGCCGCTGCCCGACCACGGCATGGCGGTGCAACCGCTGTACGACGAGCCGTTCATCGTGGCCATGCCGAAGAACCACCCATGGGCCAAACGCGCGGCCATTTCGGCCGAAGACCTGAAAAGCGAAACGATGCTGCTGCTGGGCGCCGGCCATTGCTTCCGCGACCAGGTGCTCGAAGTGTGTCCGGAAATGGCGCGCTTTTCGGCGCCGGGCAATGGCAATGGCATGCAGCGCACCTTCGAAGGCTCGTCGCTGGAAACGATCCGCCACATGGTTGCCAGCGGCATCGGCCTGACCGTGCTGCCGCGCGCGTCGGTGACCGACCTGAGCGAGTCGAACGGCTTGCTCGCGTATGTGCCGTTCACCAGGCCGACGCCCTCGCGCCGCGTGGTGATCGCCTGGCGCAAGAGCTTCACCCGCCGCGCCGCGATCGATGCGGTGATGCGCGCGGTGAGTGAATGTCAGTTGCCCGGCGTGGAAATGATCACGTTCGAGGCGGCGGCGTAACGCCGGCCGGGGCGGACGGCAGCGCGATGGCAACCGTGTCGTCCGCGCCGGCGGTGTCGTCGTTGTCGCCACCGGGCGCATGCCCGCCCCTGACCGCGTCGAGCTGCGCCGGCGAGAACACGATGGTCTGGGTCGGGAACGCCAGGCTGATATCGGCAGCTTCCAGCCGTTCGAAGATCGTCAGCAGCAGCTTTTCCCGAATGATCACTTGCGTGTCGAATTCGTGCACGTCGATATACGAAAATACTTCGATGTTGAACGAGCGCTCGCCGATGCTCCCAAGCCGCGCGCGGTGGCCTTCGGCCATGTTCTTTTCTTCCGCCAGAACCTGCTGGACGATCGACAACGCTTCCTTCAGCTTGGCCGACGAGATGCCATAATCGACGGCGATCACGGGATTGAACAAAAACCGGTCGCGCGCTGCGAAGTTCTCGATCTGGCGCGCCGACAGGTCGCCATTCGGAATCGTCACGATCGTGCGGTCGTTGGTGCGGATGCGGGTCGAGCGAATGCCCACGTCTTCCACCGTGCCGACGACGTCGCCCACCTTGATGAAGTCGCCCACCTGCATCGGGCGATCGGCGATCACGGTGACGCTGCCGACCAGGTTTTCCACCGTCTTCTGGGCGCCCAGGGCCAGCGCGATACCACCGATACCGAGGGCCGCGATACCGGTCGTGACGTCGATACCGAAGGTGCTCAGGATGGCGATCCCGGAAAACGCCAGCAGGATGAACTTGGCGGCGCGGCGCGCCAGCGTAATGACCGAGATGACCTGGCGCCGCTGGCTGCGCTGCATGCGGGCAATGGCCAGTTCAGAGATGGCATCGACCAGTCGCAGGCCGAACCAGACGAACGCGATCACCGTGACGATGCCGGTATAGCGCAGCAGCACCTGGCGCGCCACGATCGACACGGGCAGCGCCTCGGCCCAGTTGTAGAACACGCCGACTGCGATCAACAGGCTCACCGGCGGCAGCGCCGCCTCGAAGAAGCGGTACAGGCCGCTGGCTTCCGGGTCGGGCACGAGTTTGCGCATGCAGACCACGATCAGCGCCGACAGCATCCACAAGCCGCCGAACACCAGCACCCCCAGGCCCAGCAGCAGCGCCCAGTCCTTGAGCGGCGCGCCGGCGACAACGATTTCATCGGCCACGGGCTCGACGGCCACGGGCGCGCGCTTGGTGGCCTCGGCGATCTGGGCCAGCGTCTCGCGCGAGATGCGCCATACCTGATGCTCGCCATCCTGCCCTTTGGTCAGCAGCACCGGAATTTTCTTGTCCTGGATGACGATCTCGCCAATGCGCTCCTGCTCGACCGGCAGGTCATCATCGATTTTGCCATTGGTGTCGTTCGACAGTGTCTGGAACGCCTCGAGCGTGCCGCTATCGTCGAGCACCGCATGGAATGCGCGCGCCTGGGCGACCGCACTGGTGCGCTGGCGCGAGGTGGTCGCGGCCGGCAAATCGAAGTACAGCGCGATGCGATCGTAATCGGACTCGCCAAGGGCGCCGAGCAAGGCGGACACCATCGAGCGCGGGGTCTCGCGTTTCAGTGGATCGGGGATGGCCACCTCGGCGGCAGCGGCGGGCGCCTCGGCATCCTGGCCGGCGGCGAACGCCGGTGGTTGGGTCAGCCCCAGCAGCAAGGCCAGGGACAGCGAGACAAGTAATCTCAGCGAAAAAATTCTATTCAAAACGACTCCTTACACTTGTTGATCGCATGGCGAACGGCGCCAGCCGGACGGCAGTGACGGTGTGGTCACCATGAGGATCCGGCGAGATGGCAAGCGACAGTGCGTCGCAACCTTGACGAGCGCACTCGCGTAATGGAGGCCTGCGGATGCGCAGCGACCGGCATGCCGTGCTCGGGCGTACTCGCTGGCCCGGACGTGCGATGCGGTCGGTCTCGATGGCCGGACAGTCTTGCCCGGCACCCAAAGTCTAGCATCCGGCCGGTAGGACGCCCGCACGGTTGCTGGCGGCGCCAGGGAGCGATATCGAATCGTCGGATTTTCTGAAAGATGCTACTTTCACCAATAATTTACTATCGGTAACGAACATGCTGACAACAACCGACAGGCGCGCAAGCTTCCTGACCTCCCCCACGCTGTGGCTCATCGTGATGAATATCGGCGCCTGGATGTATCTCGGGTTACAGGGCGTCGACTGGCTGTCGCCCCGCCCGGCGGATCTGACCGCCTTTGGCGGCAATCTCGGCCCCTACACGCTCACCGGGGATTGGTACCGGCTGGTCACGTCGATGTTCCTGCATGGCGGCGCGCTGCACCTGGGCCTGAACATGTTCATGCTGTCGCAGATCGGGCCGTTGTCCGAGGCGGTCTGGGGCCGCACCCGCTTCGCGTTGCTGTATCTGCTGTCGGGCCTGTTCGGTGGGCTGGCCAGCGCCTGGTGGTATTCGAACGTGGCCGTGCGCAGCCTGGACGGCAATATGCTGCGCATGGCGCTCGGCTTTGCGCCGCACTTCGCGACCACGGTCAGCATCGGCGCGTCCGGCGCGCTGCTCGGCGCATCGGGCGCCCTGCTGGTGCATGCGCTGCGCGCCGGTGACGCGTCGAAGATCGAACTGAAGGTGATCTTCCAGGTGGTCGCGCTCAATATCGGCATGGGCTTCTTGCTGACCGGTACCGATAATGCCGCCCACATCGGCGGCGCCCTTGCCGGCATCGGCATCGGCGCCTTGCTGATGCTGCCGGGAGAACGATGGCGGATCGACCGCAAGGTGCGGTCGGCCATCGTCTTCGCCGTCAGCCTGCTGCTTCTGGTTGTGCTCGTGAAGCAGCCGCCATCCGCAGGCGTGATGGCGATTGCCAGGGCGCTGCGCGCGGCCGCTGGTCAGCCCTGACGACGGCGCGCCATCATCAGGCCGCCGAGCAGCAGCGGCAGCATCAAGGCGATCGTGGACGGCTCCGGCACTTCGGCCACGATCGAGAACGTGTCGCCGGCACGCATGCCGGTGGTGTCGAGCAGCCAGTCGCTGCGGCCATCCACCAGCGTCGGGTTACCGAACTGGAACTCGGCCGGCTCGCCATTGGCAAACGTGATGGCCGCGTTGTAGTTCGAATGGTTCACGCTGAGCGCCTGCGAGAACGCCGACACGCTGCCCGGCGCGGCGAAGCTGATGCCTTGCAGGTTAAAGCTGAACTGCGGGAACGAGATGCCGCTCAGGTTGAACACCATCGCGCTCAGGCTCAACGGCCCGCCGATATCGGCTTCCTGCAGCACGAAGTTGAGCGTCGTGCCAGTGAAATTGCCCAGCGCCAGGTCGAACGAGACGACGCCGGCATCGCTGTAGTCGGTAACGGTATTGCCAGCCGCGGTGTCCGAGCTGACCAGCAGCGCGGCGTGGGCCGAGGTCGAGAGCGCCAGCGCGGCCAGGCCTGCGGCGACGAATTTGGTCATGGTCATGGTATTGATCCTTGAATGAATGCGGTGAGAGTTACAGCGGGCCCTTGGCCCACGGACCGGAGATCGCGAACGTGATGCCCGGCGTCTGGATATTGACGAACAGGTAGCGGCCGCTCGGGTCGAAGCAGGCGCCGGCGAATTCATTGCCGCGTCCGTCGCCCGCGAGCGCCGTCGACTTGCCGGCGGCGCTCAGCTGGGCCGTCGTCAGGTTGACGTTGTTCTTCGCGAAAATATAAGCGTCACCGGCACCAGTCAGGCCCATCAGGCGCTGGCCGAAGCCGTAGCTGTCGGTGATCGGGCTGGACGAGTCTTCACAGATCAGGAGGCCGTTACGCGGGCTGACCGCCAGGTTGTCCCCCATATTGCCGATCAGCGGGCTCGGGCTCGAGTAGATGCACTTGAGGGTCTGGCTGGCCAGATCCAGCTCCCAGATCGCACCGCGGCTGACGGGGCCGCCCGACGTATCCATCACGTACAGCTTGCCCTCGGTGTAGAAGATGCCTTCACCGCGGTTCATGCGCAGCGCGCCCTTGGCCCAGCCCTGGTTGAACGGGCCGGCGGCATTGCTGATTGCCTGGCCATTGAGGCCCACGCTGTTGCCACGGTTGGCGTCGGGATTCGGGATCGACACCCATTCCAGTTCGTAGGTCAGGTCGACCGACGCCGTGGCCAGGTTGACGTTGTCGACGCCCTTGACCTTGGCCATCTCGAGCACGCCGCCACGGGCCAGCGAACCGGCGGCGCCGGTCTTGATGTCCGGCACGTAGCGATAGAAGCCCGACTTGCCCGACGAATCCTCGGTCAGGTAGACGTTGCAGTTAATCGGGTCGACGGCGGCGGCTTCGTGCGCGAAGCGGCCCATGTTGACGATCGGCTGGGCGCTGGTCTGGCGCGGATCGGCCGTCACTTCAAACACATAGCCGTGCTTCTTGCCGCCGGCGGTGATGGCGTCCGAACCGATTTCTTCGCAGGTGAGCCACGTGCCCCATGGCGTGACGCCGCCAGCGCAGTTCTGCTGGGTGCCGCCCAGGCTTGGCGTCGTGCTGACCCAGTCGCCGTCGCGGAACACCAGGTTGGTGGTACCACCGCACGAGCGGTTGGTGGTGGACGCGTTGATCGTGCCGCCATCATAGAAGCTGTAGGCGTTGATGAAATTACCAGCCGCTGCACTGGTGATTTCATGATTGCGCACCAACACTTGCTCGGTGCTGCGGCCAACCTTGCGCGTGACGATCACGCCCATGCCATCGTGGCCGCCCGGGCATGGCCGGCCGTCGCTCATGATGTCGCCGCGCCAGCCATAGCTTTTATAGGTAAAGCCCGGCGGCAGCTGCAGCAGCGGCAGGCCGGTGCTCAGGTCGTTCACTGGCGCGATCGGGCCATAGGCGCTGTCCACCAGCGCGGTGACGCCATTGGCGGCCATGGCTTCGCGTGCGTGCAGCGCGGCAAAGGCGCCGACGAACGGCAGCGCGCTGGCGCCGGCGATGCCCTTGAGCAGATTGCGGCGCGACGGCGACGTGTTGTGGTTGTTCATCTGTAGTTCTCCATTTTTTTAGGTCCTTGCCACCCCCGGTTCGGACCGATGCATTAAAACAAACGGAGATGTCAACCTAATGACAACAAAAAGACAATTTTCTGGCGTAACAGAAGCCAGGCCCGCTGCGCCCGCGTGCCGTCGGCAAACCGGCTAGAATCGCTGTTCTTCACTCAACAGTTCTTGCAAAAGACGAACAAGATGAACAAGCTGGCGCTCTATTTCCGCCTGATCCGGGCCGACAAGCCGATCGGGATTTTGCTGTTGCTGTGGCCGACGTTATGGGCGCTGTGGATGGCGGCCGGCGGCGTGCCGCCACTCGATGTGCTGGCGATCTTCGTGATCGGCACGGCCCTGATGCGCTCCGCCGGCTGCGCCATCAATGACTACGCCGACCGCGATTTCGACCGTCACGTCAAGCGCACGGTCGACCGTCCGCTCACAAGCGGCAAGATCCGTGGCTGGGAAGCGGTGATGGTGGCAGCGGTGCTGGCGCTCGCGTCGTTCGTGCTGATCCTGCCGCTCAATGCGCTGACCAAGCAGTTGTCGGTGGTGGCCGTGGTCGTTGCCGGCACCTACCCGTACTTCAAGCGCTTTTTCGCGATTCCGCAGGCCTACCTGGGCATCGCATTCGGCTTCGGCATCCCGATGGCGTTCGCCGCCGTACAAGGCGCGGTGCCGGGCGTGGCCTGGTGGCTGCTGGTGGCAAATGTGTTCTGGGCGGTGGCCTACGACACCGCGTATGCGATGGTCGACCGCGACGATGACATCAAGCTGGGCATGCGCACGTCGGCGATCACCTTCGGGCGCTTCGACGTGGCCGCCATCATGCTGTGCTATGGCGTGTCGCTGGCGATCTTTTTGCTGTGCGGCTGGTCGCTGGGCCTGCGCGGGTGGTTCGTGGCCGGCGTGGCGGTAGCGGGCGCGATCGCGCTGTACCACTATACCCTGATCCGCCATCGCGACCGCATGAACTGCTTCAAAGCCTTCCGCCATAACAACTGGCTGGGGGCCGCACTGTTCATTGGTGTCGCACTAGATTATGCATTAGGTTAATATTGTCCGAAATGCATTCATTGCTGCTCCGGCAGTTTGACCGACCATCACACCAAGAGGCCCGATATGATCGAAAAAATCCCGACCCAGACGAATACCCGCGACCAGCTCGTCAGCGACCTGAAGACCGTCATCACCGACGCGGAATCGTGGCTGCGCAACGGCAGCCAGCTGACCGGCGAAGAACTGAAATCGGCCAAGGCCAAGTTCGAGCAGACCCTGGCCTCGGCCAAGGTCGGCCTGATCCACGCTGAAGAAACCGTGGTCGAACGCACCAAGGTCGCCGCCAAGGCCACCGACGAATACGTCAAGGACAACCCATGGAAGTCGGTTGGCCTGGGCGCTGCCATCGGTGTCGTGATCGGCATGCTGATCGTCCGTAAATAAGATGACGATCACCGCGACCGTCGCGAGAATCGGGTCCAACCTGCTCGCCATGCTGCGCACGCGGCTGGAGCTGGCAGCGCTCGAACTGCAGGAAGAAACGCACCGCCTGTTCGGCTACGTGGCCTGGGGCATCGCTGCCGCATTCTTCGGCGTGGTCGCGGTGCTGCTGGCAATCCTGTTCGTGCTCGTGCTGTTCTGGGACACGCACCGCCTGCTCGCCGTTGGCGGCATGACGCTGTTGTTTGCGCTGGGTAGCGTGCTGGCGTTCTTCAAGGTCCGTGGCGACCTGACGAGCCGTGGCCCGATCATGGCCGCCACGCTGGCCGAACTGCGCAAGGATGCGCAAGCTGTCAAAGGAGAACCGCTCGATGACTACAAACATTGAACCACTGGCGGTGCGCCGCCGCTTGCTGGCCGCACAGTGCGCCGAACAGCGCGCGCAAATGTCGGCCGACGTGACGCTGCTGCGCACGCCATCGGCAATGGGCGGCACCACGGGCTACGTGGTGCAGCACAAGAAAGCCATCCTGACTGCCGCCGGCGTGGGGCTGGGCATCCTGGTGACCAAGCCGACGTGGGTGGTCGGCGCAATCACGGCCGGGCTGTCGGTCTACAAGCTGGCGCAGAAGGTGTTGCCGGTGCTGGGGTGGCGCAAGTTCGAGGTGCATTGAAGCGTTTCTGGTGTGCTGAGTGACTTGGGTTCCCGCCTGCGCGGGAACGACGGTCTTGAGGTGAGTGGCTACAGATTCTTATCGCAGCCCGCACCCTAAAAACCGTCGTTCCCGCGAAGGCGGGAACCCAAGCTTGCCCGCCCATCACCTTCATCAATCCTTCCCCAACTCCTCCCCCAATTCCCTCCCCCTCGCCGCAGCCGCCTGCATCGCCGCGACAATCGCCCCTTTCACCCCCGCCGCCTCCATGCTCTCGATCGCCGCATGCGTCGTGCCGCCCTTCGACGTCACGCGCGCACGCAACACGTCGACCGCTTCAGCCGACTGCGCCGCCAGTTGCGCCGCGCCCGTGAACGTGGCCAGCGCCAGCTCGCGCCCCTGTTCCGCATTCAAGCCCATCGTGCGCGCCGCTTCCTGCATGGCCTCCAGAAAATAGAAGACATACGCCGGGCCGCTGCCCGACACCGCCGTCACCGGATCGATCTGCGATTCATCGTCCAGCCACACGGTCTTGCCGACCGCGCGCATGACGGCGTCGGCCTGTTCGCGCTGCGCCGCGCTCACGCCCGGCTGCGCGGCCATGCCCGTCACGCCCATGCCGATCAGCGCCGGCGTGTTTGGCATCGTGCGCACGATGGCGTCATAGCCGCCCAGCCAGCGCGCCAGGTCGCTGCTGCGAATGCCGGCAGCGATCGACAGCACCAGCTGGCGCGTCAGGTGCGGCGCGAGCGACGCGGCCACGTCGCGCATCTGCTGCGGTTTGACGGCCAGCACCACCACCTCGCTGTGCTGCACCTGCTCGTCGAAGTCGGCGCTGTCGCTCGTACTGGTGCTCACGCCATACTCGCGCGCCAGACGCTCCAGCGCCTCAGGGTTGCGGTCCACCACGTGGATGTTCGCGCCCGATCCCGCGACCTTCACGAGTCCGGATATCAAGGCTGCCGCCATGTTACCGCCGCCGATAAAGACAATCTTCATATGTGATCCTGGTTAGCTGTAATTGCGTGCGCCAAAAATGGCGCTGCCGATGCGCACGATGGTCGCGCCCTCGGCAATTGCGGTGGCCATGTCGCCCGACATGCCCATCGAGAGCGTGTCGAGCTCCAGCCCGTCGGCGCGCAGCGCGTCGAACAGCGCGCGCACGCGGGCAAAGGCCGCGCGCTGCTGTGCTTCATCGGTGGTGGGTTCGGGAATCGCCATCAGGCCGCGCAGGCGCAGATTGGGCAGTTGCGCGACCTCGCGCGCTAGGGCCGGCAATTCATCGGGCGCGGTGCCGCTTTTGCTCGCCTCGCCACTGATGTTCACCTGCAGGCAGATATTGAGTGGCCCCAGTTCGGGCGGACGCTGTTCGGACAGGCGCTGCGCAATCTTGAGCCGCTCGACCGTGTGCACCCAGGCGAAGCTGGCGGCGATGGGCCGCGTCTTGTTGCTCTGGATCGGACCGATGAAATGCCACTCGACCGGCGCTGACGGTTGCGCCTGCGCGACGCTTGCGATCTTGTCGAGCGCTTCCTGCAGATAGTTTTCGCCGAACGCCAGTTGGCCGGCGGCCATCGCATCCAGCACCGCCTGCGCAGGGAAGGTCTTGGAAACCGCCAGCAATCGGACCTCGCTGCGGGCACGTTCCGATGCCTTTACGGCATCGGTGATTGTCGCTTCGACAGCTTGCATGTTCCCGGCGATTATGGACATAATGATTTTCTATAGGAAATATTTTCGAGGCGAGCGGCGAGCATGACAAATGCGCTACTTGCGGCACAAGGATTATAAATGGACATATCGGAATTACTCGCCTTCTCGGTCAAGAACAAGGCCTCGGACCTGCACCTGTCGGCTGGCCTGCCGCCAATGATCCGCGTCCATGGCGACGTGCGCCGGATTAACCTGCCGCCGCTGGAGCACAAGGACGTGCACAGCATGATCTATGACATCATGAACGACGGCCAGCGCAAGCAGTACGAAGAAGTGCTCGAGTGCGACTTCTCGTTCGCGATTCCCGGCCTGGCGCGCTTCCGTGTCAATGCATTTAACCAAGAGCGCGGCGCGGCTGCCGTGATGCGCACGATTCCGTCCAAGATCCTGTCGCTCGAAGACCTGAACGCGCCGAAGATCTTCGGCGAGCTGGCGCTCAAGCCGCGCGGCCTGGTGCTGGTGACGGGTCCGACCGGCTCGGGCAAGTCGACCACGCTGGCGGCGATGGTCAACCACCTCAATGAACAAGAGTATGGTCACATCCTGACCATCGAAGACCCGATCGAGTTCGTGCACGACTCCAAGAAATGCCTGATCAACCAGCGCGAAGTCGGCCCGCACACGCTCTCGTTCAGCAACGCGCTGCGCTCGGCGCTGCGCGAAGATCCCGACGCCATCCTGGTCGGCGAACTGCGCGACCTGGAAACCATTCGCCTGGCGCTGTCGGCCGCCGAGACGGGCCACCTCGTGTTCGGCACGCTGCACACGTCGTCGGCCGCCAAGACGATCGACCGTATCGTCGACGTGTTCCCGGCCGAAGAAAAAGAGATGGTGCGCGCGATGCTGTCCGAGTCGCTGCAGGCCGTGATCTCGCAAACGCTGCTCAAGACCAAGGACGGTTCGGGCCGCGTTGCGGCGCACGAAATCATGATCGGCACGCCGGCCATCCGCAACCTGATCCGCGAAGCGAAGATCGCCCAGATGTACTCGGCCATCCAAACCGGCAGCAATGTCGGCATGCAGACGCTCGACCAGAACCTGACCGACCTGGTACGCCGCAACATGATCTCGTCGGTGGTCGCACGCAGCGCCGCCAAGATCCCCGAAAACTTCCTCGGCTAAGGGGCTTCGATGGAACGCGACCAGGCTACCAAATTCATGTTCGACCTGCTGCGCCTGATGGTGACCAAGGGCGGCTCGGACCTGTTCATCACGGCGGGCTTTCCGCCGGCGATCAAGATCGACGGGCGCATGACGCCGGTGTCGAGCCAGCCGCTCACCAGCGGCCACACGGGCGATTTGGCGCGCGCCATCATGAACGACAAGCAGTCGGCAGGGTTCGAGCTCACGCGCGAAGCCAATTTCGCGATCACGCCGGGTGACCTGGGACGTTTTCGCGTGTCGGCTTTCATGCAGATGGGCTGCGTGGGCATGGTGCTGCGTGTGATCACCACGGCCATCCCGAAGTTCGAAGACCTGAGCCTGCCCGACACGCTCAAGGACGTCGTGATGACCAAGCGCGGCCTGGTGATCATGGTCGGCGCGACGGGGTCGGGCAAATCGACGACGCTGGCCGCGATGGTCGGCTACCGCAACGAGAACAGCTACGGCCACATCATCACGGTCGAAGACCCGGTCGAATTCGTCCATCCGCACCGCAACTGCGTGATCACGCAGCGCGAAGTGGGCGTGGACACCGACAGCTTCGAAGCGGCGTTGAAGAATTCGCTGCGCCAGGCGCCGGACGTGATCCAGATCGGCGAGATCCGCGACCGCGAGACGATGGAGCATGCGATCGCGTTCGCCGAGACGGGCCACCTGTGCCTGGCCACGCTGCACGCCAACAGCGCCAACCAGGCGCTGGACCGCATCATCAACTTCTTCCCCGAAGAGCGCCGCCAGCAATTGCTGATGGACTTGTCGCTCAATTTGAAGGGGCTGGTGTCGCAGCGTTTAATTCCGAAGAAGGAATCGAAGGGACGCGTGGTGGCAATCGAGATCCTGCTGAACTCACCGCTGATTTCGGATCTGATCTTCAAAGGCGAAGTCCACGAGATCAAGGAGATCATGAAGAAGTC
>Ga0265797_10008204_pt1 | contig 14000 bp, 11 predicted proteins | sample P2T30metagenome_FD_192433 | JGI IMG/M metagenome (GOLD analysis project Ga0265797, IMG submission 192433) | Plant litter microbial communities from East Loma Ridge, Irvine, California - P2 T30 | ecosystem: Environmental > Terrestrial > Plant litter > Unclassified | place: USA: California... | reverse complement strand
CTCTTTTTTCTTCAACCCTTCGTTTCCGCTATCTTGCGACAGCGCCTGCGTCGGGTGAAGCGAGACTATAACAAAGGTGTGACAGTCCTTGCAAGGCCAATCATGTGAAGTTGCCATGCACCTCGATAGCCATGAGCTATCGATAATTTCAAAATAATTCAATTTTCACTGTTGATGAGAATGACTATCATTTGCTTCATCCATGCATGTGCACAGTTGAGAGGAAACAGAGATGGTCGTCGCAGCCAAGAAAACCAGCCAGATCGTCACCCACATGGCGATTGCCTTCACGATTGCCTACATGATGACTGGCTCGATCATGTTCAGCGGCCTTGCCATTGTTATTGAACCTGTCATCAATGTTCTTCTCCTGCCGTTCCATGAAAAAGCGTGGGCCGCCATCCGCGCCCGTGCCCGGACCGAACGTGACCGGTACATGAAGATCGTCGGCGAGAAGCTGAGCCAGACTGCGATGCACATGGCGGTCGCCTTCGCTGTCATCTACTGCGCGACTGGCTCGGCCGCCTTTGGAGGCATCGCCGCAATCCTCGAACCGGTCTGCAACGTGCTGCTCCTGCCGATCCACGACCGCTTCTGGGACAACCTGGAATTACGTCTGAGCGCCCGCTCCAGCGTCGCCTGATTCCTCCTGCGATACGCGCATCGATATGCACCCGGGCGACAGGCCCGCACCAGGCAGACCGCTCATGCCCTAAAGTTCCCACTATGCCGCCGGGTTCTGACGTCGATCTTGAACCTGGCAAATCGAACAGGTGCGTACCTCGGCGTCGTTCAAAATGCTTGCGTTATCTTTAACAAAGTATAAGATTCGTCCGATGCGGTAAATACATCAGCGTTCAAGAAAGATGTGTCCCGCATGAGCAGTCCAAAAATAACGGCCGTGACATCGTCAACGCCGCCCAGGACGCAGGAGACATCATGCTGGAAGTCGCTGCAGAACACGTCAAACGTGTCCGCTCGGTAGTTCTTGGGCGGCTCGCAGTCCACAATGCCGCCGGAATCGCGCCAGGCGCGGTCGGCGCGCATGCTGGCAGCCTCTCGCACACTGCCCCGGCGCCGAACCGCATTACACGGTCCTGGATCCGCTGTCTCAACGATTACCAGCTCGATCCCGGGTCCAGCCACGAACCGGAACTCGTATCGCACGCCGACCTGCAGGAGCGCCAGGAGCGCCTGCTCGACATGCAGGCGGTTGCCAAAGTCGAGATGGCCAACCTGTACCAGCAGCTGGCCGGGTCCGGCTACGCGATCATCCTCACCGACCGCGATGGCGTGCTGCTCAATTTCTTTGGCGATCCAGCATTCACCCATGCCGCGTCCCGCACCGGCTTGATGCCGGGCGCAATCTGGACCGAGCGCGTGCAGGGCACCAATGGCATGGGCACGTGCCTGTTCGAGCGCCGTCCCGTCACCGTGCACCAGGACGAGCATTACCTGTCGCGCAATATCGGCCTGTCGTGTGCGGCCGCGCCGATCTTCGATCATGACGGCGAACTGGTCGGAGTACTCGACGCTTCCGGCGAATCGCACCTGGCGCAGCAGCACACCCTGGCCCTGGTCAGCATGTCGGTGCAGATGATCGAGAACCGGGGATTCCTGCAGCGCTTCCGGCATGACTACATCATGCGTTTCCACAACCGCCCGGAATTCATCGGCACCTTGAGCGAGGGCGCCCTGGCGCTCAGTGTCACCGGCAAAGTCATGGCTGCAACGCGCAGCGCCCTGTTGCAGCTCGGTTTGAGCGAGCGCGACGACGTCGTCGGCCGCGATATCACGGAACTGTTCAACATGACGTTCTGTGGCCTGATCGACTCCAGTGCGAAAAAGGCATTTCATCCGGTGCCGGTGTTCGAAACCCGTCACGGCGCGCGGCTCTTCGCCGTGATGTTGCAGCCGGTATCATCTTTCGCAGCGCCATTTTCTGCAGCGGCATCGACGACGACTGCTGCGACACACGCCAATGCCGGGCGCCGCGAGTCCGGCGGCGCCATCGCAAACGTCAGCGTGCCGGCGCATTTCATGCCGCTCGACGCGCTGCAACTGGGTGACCCGTGCATGGCTGCAAACATCGCCACCGCCAAGCGGGTACTCGACCGCGACATCGCTGTCTTGCTGCAGGGTGAGACCGGCACGGGAAAGGAAAAATTTGCCCGGGCAATCCATCAGGCGAGCCGCCGCGCTTCTCGTCCCTTTGTCGCAATCAATTGTGCGTCGATACCGGAAGCGCTGATCGAAAGCGAATTGTTCGGCTATCGGTCGGGTGCGTTCACCGGCGCCAGCAAGGACGGCCAGCGCGGCAAGCTACTACAGGCAAATGGCGGCACGCTATTTCTCGACGAAATCGGCGACATGCCGGTCGCGCTCCAGGCACGGCTGTTGCGGGTACTCGAGGAGCGCGAGGTAACCGCCCTCGGTAGCGAGAGCGCGGTCAAGCTCGACATCCGCCTGATCAGCGCAACCCACTGCGACCTGCCGCGCAAGATGGGCATGGGCGAGTTTCGCGCCGACCTGTATTACCGCCTGCAAGGGGTGACGGTCACGTTGCCGCCGCTGCGTGATCGTGCCGACCGGCGCGCCCTGATCCACCAGCTGGCGGCAGAAGAAAGCGATGCCGACTTCCCGGTCGAACTCGATCAGCATCTGCTGGCGCACATGGAGGGGATGCACTGGCCCGGCAACGTGCGCCAGCTGCGCCAGTTGTTGCGCACGATGATCGCACTGCGCGAGACGGATTGCCTGACGCTGCGCGACCTGCCGCCTGCCTACGTCGCCGCCCCCGCTATCGCCAGCGCAACGGCCCCACCCCTGCACGCCACCGGTGCAGCGCCAACGCATCCGCCAGCCACGGCACCCCATCCGGTTTCGGCCAGCGATGCAGCAGCGCATTCTCTCCTGAGTCCCCTGGAACGCGCCGAACGCGATGTGCTGCTGCGGGAACTGGAACGGCATGCGTGGAACCTGAGCGGAGTCGCGCGCGGACTGAACATCAGCCGCAATACGCTGTACCGAAAATTGCAGCGCTTCGATATCAGGCCACGCGACCGACCGCTCATTCACTGACGGCGATAACGCATTTTGCAGCATCCCTCCCGCCCGGCACGCGCCGGGCTTGCCTGGTCCGCATCGGCATTCGCGGGCAGGTGCGCCTGGCCGTGGCGAGGCATGCCCCTTCTGACATTGATTACGGAGATCAATCGCGATGCGCCGTCCTGCCCTGTTATTCGCTGTCACTGTCTTCACTGTATTTTCCTTCTCGGGGGCACTGGCGCCAATGCGCGACGCCATGGCGAGGCCCGACGCCGTGACTGCAGCCAGCGCCAGCCGGGCGGCGCCGGCCCTGCCTGCAGGCACGCCACTAGCGTATGTCCCGAATGAAGGCGCCGGCACGATTTCGGTCATCGACACCAATACCGACCAGGTGATCGCCGAGCTGCCGGGGGGCAGCAAGCCGCGTGGACTGGCGATCGCGACCGACCGGCGCTGGCTGTATGTCAGCGACCAGCCGAACAATCGCCTGCAACTGGTCGACCTGTCCCGGCGCCGGCTCGGCGCCGCCATCGCCCTGGGAGAATCGCCCGAAGGCGTGTCCATCTCGCCGGATGGCCGCTGGGTCGCTGCGGCCCTCGAAGGCCACAACAGGATTGCACTGACCAACACGCGCAGCAACCGGCTGGCCCATGCGATCGAGGTGCGTGGCAAGAACCCTGAACACGCGGTCTTCAGTCCCGACGGCAAACTGCTGTTCGTCAGCGCCGAAGAAGGCGACGCGGTCGACATCGTCGATTTCACCAAGCGCCAGCAGGTGGCGCAGGTGGCGGTTGGCGCGCGTCCCCGCGGGATCGGTTTCCTGCCGGATGGCAGCCGCGCCTATGTCGCCACCGAGAATGCGAACGAGGTCTTCGTCATCGATAGCGCCAGCTTCGCGATCGTCGCACGCATCAAGGCCGGCCTGCGCGCCAACGGCATTGCAGTGCATCCCGGCGGCCGTGAGGTATATGTCTCGAATGGTGGCGACGCCAATGTTTCCGTCATCGATACGGCCAGCAACCAGGTGGTGGCCACCATCCCGGTTGGGCAGCGCCCCTGGAATATGGCCCTGACGCCCGATGGCAAGAAGCTGTATGTGGCCAATGGCCGCTCGAACAGCGTCTCGGTGATCGACACGGCGAGCCGAACGAAGCTGCGCGACATAGCGGTCGGCAAGCTTCCCTGGGGGGTGGTGATCCGGTAGACACCGTGCGGCGCTGCCGCAGCATGTTGCCGCATTCATGTCCCGCCAGCGTCGACGCTGACGGCGCGGCGCCGGCCGGGCGGCACCGGCGCCGGCAAGGCCTTCGGTTCCTTGAGCAGGTCGACTACCAGGCCGGCCGGATTGCAGCCGATCGAAGCATGCAGGCCGGCATAGGCAATGCTCGGATGGGGATTCACATCGAGCACCACGGCCCCGCGTGCGGTGAGCACGAAATCGACCCCGACATGCCCCCACAGGCCGGGAATCGCTGCGGCGACCTGCTGGCCCAGTCGTGCGAGCGCGCCGTCGTCATCCGCCAATCCATTGACGACACTGCCGAGCACGTGGAAGCGGTTGTCGCGCATCGCCACGCGATCCAGGTTGCAGGCCAGCACGCGCGCGTTACCGTCGCAACAGATTAGTGACAGGCTACCCGGCTTGCCTGCAACAAATGGCTGCAGCACATAGCCGTCCGCAGGCCTGGACCGGATCCAGTCCAAGGCCGCAGCGCGATCGCAGAACAACTGGCTGTGCGTGCAGCCAGCGCCATCATCGGGCTTGGCAACCCATGGTCCGGCCACATGGGGAACCGCCGCGTGCGGACTATAGGTTGCTGCGACCGGGATGCCATGCGCGGCCAGGATCCGTGCCAAGCCGAGTTTGCTGGCGGTTGCCGCAACCGCTTCGGGCGCGCTGCCGAGCAGCATTCTCCCCGCACGCAACACATCACCCGACACGCGTTCAAGGGTGACGCGGGCCGTCAGCGCCAGCGGCCACACCGCATCGGACGCCAGGATACACGCCGGAGTGCGGGGACCAGCATGGCGCCATGAGGTTCGCGCATGCAACGGCACCGCCATATAGCCGGCTGCGCCATCCTGCACAAACCGCGCAGCGGTCAATGCCTGATCCGGCAATGCCGCCATGCCCGTGACCGGCATCAGCTCCACATCGGGCAGCGCCGCAAGGTCGGCCATCAGTGCATGCAGCAAGACAGTGTGCCGGCGCAGGAGCAGTTGTGGCAAGGGCTGGGTTGGCACGCCGGCGGAAGGGCCGGCCAGTATGCACACTTTCAAGCGTCCCATGGAAGAGCTCCGGCAGATGGTGCGCTACAGGCGCTGTGGTTGCGCGCCTTCCGTACAGGTGAATTGGTTTCGTTGCATCATCATTGGATCTTCGTTGCAGCTTCATTGCAGCATCCTCGCGGCACCATCGCGGCGTCATCACGGCGCCGGTGGCCCTTGCGAAGTACGCAGCGCCTGGCTCCGTCCATCGAGCAGCGGAACACCATACTCCTCGAGAATCACATTGATCTTGTCCTGGTTGGCAACGATCAGGCGGTCGATCGTCTGCCTGAACGCCTTGTCGCCATGTCGCACCGCCATGGCAATATCGAAATCCAGCTTCATGCCGGGACGCGCACCGAGCGGTATCGCGACGATCGGGACCGAACGTGTGGTGCGCGCGAAGTAGCCGGCAATCGGCCCCCATACAAACGCCACGTCGATCTTGCCTTCGGCGAGATCGTGTTCGATGATCTCGCCCGGATACTGCGCGGCATCGCCGGACTGGATCTGGTACCACGCGATCTGCTTCATCAATTGGTTGTCGAGCAACCAGTCGGACAGTGGCGACGCAGTGAACACGCCGAAGCGCAATTGCCCCCGCTGCGCCGGCGACAAGGCCAGTATGTCATCGAGGTTGCGCACGCCATCCAGTCCCTTGTTACGCCCTTTCACGTACACCATGGCGTAGCTGGAATGGTAATAAGGATGGGTGGTGGCGGCCATGTCGAAACCTGACGGTACGCCGGTCACCAGATCGCATTTGAAGCGGTCCGAGTGCTCCTGTTTGGCGCGCAAGGTATTGCGGATGAAGCCGATGCGTTGCGGGAACCAGGTGGTTTCCAGCTTCCAGCCCAGCTCCTGGGCGAACAGCGCGGCAATCCGGTTTTCAAAACCGCTCTGCGAGCGGTGCGAAAACGGCAGGTTGTTGGGGTCCTGGCAGACACGCAGCACCTTGTCCTGGCCTGGACCGCTCGCGTCGGCGTCGGGCGCGGCCGCCGGCGGCGCGGCGGGTTCCGCGACGACGGCTGGCTCAGCAACGACGGCCGGGTTCGCGCCCCGCGCGTCAAGCGGGGCCGGCGACTGCGCGGCGCACGGCAGCGCCACCCCGACCAGGAGGAAAAGCATGCAACGGCGCAGGCGCCGGATGGCGGAGGCGATGTGCGCCATGCTGGCGGTCGTGCTCGCCCTCATTTTCCGATCTCCTGCAGGCGACCTGGCTCGATGGCGCCATCGGAACGTCCCTTCAGATAGGCGTACAGGTTGTCGATGTTCTCGACCACCATCTTGCTGCCATCAAAATTGGGCATCCCCTTCTCGATCCGGCCCTTGAGGACGACTTCCTTGAACTGGTCCTTGCTCAATACCTTCAGGCTGCCCACCAGCGACGGGCCGACCATGCCCTCCTGGGCGGCCCCATGGCAGCGCTCGCATGCCAGGGCGCGCCAGGTGCGCCAGCCGCTCAAGGTGTGGGCATCGACCTGGGTGCCGCCGGTGACCTGGTAGGGCGCCGCAGCGCTGGCCTGGGCCAGTGCAGTCGGCGGAACGAAACAGACTGCCATGGCCAAGGCCAGCCTCACTGTCATGCGTATGCTCATGTCGGCTCCCAGCGGCTCAGCGGTCCGGGAGCGCGAACACGGTCAGCACGCCGCCCAGCTCGGTGTACTTGGCGAGATCCTTGTAGCCGCCCACGGCGCCCAATCCCTCCGTCCCCTTGGTCAGGCCCGCCGCCAGGCCGATGCCGGCCCAGCCGCCAATGCCGGACAGCACGCCGATATACTGCTTGCCCTTGTATTCCCAGGTCGTGACGTTGCCGATGATGCCGGACGGCGTCTTGAACTTCCACAGCTCCTTACCGTTGAGGTCGACCGCTTTCAGGTAGCCCTCGAGGGTGCCGTAGAACACCACGTCACCTGCGGTGCTCAGGGCGCCGCTCCAGACCGAGAACCGCTCCGGCTTGGACCACACGATCTTGCCGGTGCCGGCATCCCAGGCGATGAAGTTGCCCATGCCGCCGTGGCTGCCCGGCGCCGCATACATCGACAGGGTCGAACCCACGTACGGCTGGCCGGCCGTGTATTCGATCTGGAACGGCTCGTAATCCATGCACACGTGGTTGGTCGGCACATAGAACAGGCCGGTCTTTCTCGAGAAGCTCGCCGGCTGCTGATCCTTGGTGCCGAGGGCCGATGGACAGATGCCCTTGGTATTGACATCCGGCCCGCCCTTGTCGGTACTGTACTTGGCGACCACCTGGGGCCGGCCGCTCTTCATGTCGACATGGGTGGCCCAGTTGACGACCGGGTCGTATTTTTCGGCGACCAGGAGTTCGCCGCTCACCCGATCCATGGTATAGGCAAAGCCGTTGCGGTCGAAGTGCACCAGCGCCTTGCGCGGCTGGCCCTTGACCTTGATGTCGGCCAGGATCATCTCGTTGACGCCGTCGTAGTCCCACTCGTCATGCGGCGTCATCTGGTATACCCATTTCGCCATGCCGGTATCGAGGTCGCGCGCGAAGATCGCCATCGACCAGCGGTTGTCGCCGGGACGCTGGCGCGGATTCCAGGTGCTCGGATTGCCGGTGCCGTAATACAGCAGGTTGGTGGCAGGATCGTAGCTGTACCAGCCCCAGGTGGTGCCACCGCCGAGCTTCCACTGATCGCCCTGCCAGGTCTTGAGCGAGGAGTCGGGACCGATCGGCGCCATCTTGCCATCGGTCCAGGTCATGGTCTTGGCGGGGTCGACCAGCAGGTCCTTGTCCGGTCCGGTACTCCATGCGGTCCAGAGGATCTTGCCCGTGTCGATGTCATGCGCCGTGATGCGTCCGCGTACGCCGAACTCGCCGCCGCTGATGCCGGTAATGATCTTGTCCTTGAACACATGGGGGGTATTGGTGGTGGTTTCGCCCCGCTTCGGATCGCCCACCTTGATTTTCCAGAGTTCGTCGCCGGTCTTCGCGTCCAGCGCCACCAGGGTGGTGTCGGCCTGCTGCAGGAAGATCTTGCCGTTGGCGTAAGCGACGCCGCGGTTGACCGTATCGCAGCACATCACCGGGATCACGGCCGGATCCTGCTTTGGCTCGTACTTCCAGCGGATGCTCTGGTCTTCGAGCGAGATCGCGAACACCTTGTTGGGGAATGGGCTGTGGATGTACATCATGTCGCCCAGCACCAGCGGCCCGCCTTCATGGCCGCGCAGCACGCCGGTCGAGAAGGTCCAGGCGACGGTGAGGTCGCGTGCGTTCTTGCTGGTGATTTGCTTGAGCTCGCTGTAGCGGTGATTGTTCAGGTCGCCGGCCTGCATGGCCCAGACCTTCGGGTCCTGGGTCAACTTGGCGACATCCGAATCGGCCGCCGTCGCCGCACCGGCAGCCAGGGCGAGGCATGCGCTCCAGCAGGTGAATCGATTTTGAAAAAGCATGATTGCGTCTCCTGATGTTTTTATAGAGTCCGGCACGGTAGCGCTGCATGACCGGCGCCGGCCGGCCAGAGTCCTGCACGATGCGACCTTCACGTCGATCACGTCCATGACGTCGAACGGATCACCACGTCGATCACATCAACTACATTGACTACATCGACTACATCGACTACATCGACCGCGTCTTTCAGCGCGGCGCGAAGGCGCAGGCCCGCCGCGCCCCGGCTTCGATCTCCCTGAACTTGCCCGCCATATCCTTGACCGATGCGGCGTCACGGAACAACCCACCGCGCTCGCCACTCAGGCCCTGGTTACGCAGGGCAACCGACATCGCCACGAAATCGTCATAGGCGAGCACCTTGGCGAGGCGATCGACCGCGCACGAACACTTGTAGAGGTATTCATATTTGCCATCGTGCTGTTGCATGCACTCGAGCACGTACTCGACGCGACCGCTGGTTGGAAAGTCGTCGGCCCGCGCCGTGGACGGTGCTGCCAGCGCGACCAGCAGGGACAGGAACGTCAGCAAATGCGATGGTTTCATCCAGGCCTCCAGTCTCCGTTGCGATCGGTTAGTCCTCGAGCACGCCGCTCTTGCGGGCGGCGTGGGCGGACAAGGCGTCCATCAGCGGCGGCGACAGCACATCGTAGGGTGGCAGTCCGATGTCCCGCAGCCGTGCGCGCACGGCGTCCATGCTCTCGGGGCGGGCGCCGGACTCGATGATCGACGACACGAAGGCGGCAAATTCTGGCGCGGCCCAGCCCCGCTCCGTGGACAACTCGGGATGGACGAAGTCGAGGCCGTGAAAGGCATGTTCGCGGTTCTCGATGCGGCCAACCATGTGCACGCCGCACACTTCGCAGGCATGGCGCTGGATGGTCGCCGCAGGGTCGACCACCTTGAGCTTGTCGGCATTGGCGGAGATGTTTACCTGCTCGCGTGCGACCACCGCCACCTGCGAAAACAGCGCACCATCGGGTTTCCAGCACTTGGTGCAACCGCACACGTGGTTGTAGCCGACCTGGGCGCCGATCTCGACCGTCACCTGGTCGGTGGTGCAATGGCAGGACAATGTCCCGCCCGTGAAGCCCGCGATGGTCGGCGCGATACCGTGATCGACCGCGGGATGAATCGTGACTGGTTCACTCATGACAACCTCTCTCTCGATTGGTGGTGGCAGGTCAGAAAAAGCCCAGCGGCTTGGGGCTGTAGCTCACCAGCAGGTTCTTGGTCTGCTGGTAGTGGTCGAGCATCATGCGGTGGTTCTCGCGGCCGATACCCGACTGCTTGTAGCCGCCGAAGGCCGCATGCGCCGGGTACAGGTGATAGCAGTTGGTCCAGACCCGTCCGGCCCGGATCGCGCGGCCCATGCGGAAGGCGCGCGCGCCATCACGGGTCCAGATGCCGGCCCCGAGTCCGTACAGGGTGTCGTTGGCGATCGCCAGCGCTTCGGCTTCGTCCTTGAAGGTGGTGACGGCGGCCACCGGGCCGAAGATCTCTTCCTGGAAGATGCGCATCTTGTTGTCGCCGGCGAATACGGTGGGCTGCACGTAGTAGCCGCCGCCCATCTCGCCGTCGAGCTGCTCGCGCTTGCCGCCGAACAGCAGCTTGGCGCCCTCCTGCCTGCCGACATCGAGGTAGGACAGGATCTTGTCGAGCTGTTCCTGCGACGCCTGCGCGCCCAGCATCGTGGCCGGATCGAGCGGATTGCCCTGCCTGACCGCGGCCACGCGCGCCACCGCGCGCTCGATGAAGCGTTCGTAGATCGACTCCTGGATCAGCACGCGCGACGGGCAGGTGCAGACCTCGCCCTGGTTGAGCGCGAACATGGCGAAGCCTTCGAGACACTTGTCGAAGTAGTCATCGTCGGCCGCCATTACATCGTCGAAGAAGATATTCGGCGACTTGCCACCCAGTTCGAGCGTAACGGGAATCAGGTTCTGTGCGGCGTAGCCCATGATCAGGCGGCCGGTACCGGTTTCGCCGGTGAAAGCGATCTTGGCGATGCGCCGGTTGGCGGCCAGGGGCTGGCCCGCCTCGAGTCCGAAGCCGTTGACGATATTGAGCACGCCCGGCGGCAGCAGGTCGCCGACCAGTTCGGCCAGCACCAGGATCGAGGCCGGCGTTTGCTCGGCCGGCTTGAGCACCACGCAGTTGCCGGCGGCCAGCGCCGGCGCCAGCTTCCAGGCCGCCATCAGGATCGGGAAGTTCCAGGGGATGATCTGGCCGACCACGCCGAGCGGCTCGTGCAGGTGGTAGGCGTAGGTGTCGTTGTCGATCTGCGAGATCGAACCTTCCTGGGCGCGGATGCAGCCGGCGAAGTAGCGGAAATGGTCGATCGCCAGCGGGATATCGGCGGCGGTGGTCTCGCGGATCGGCTTGCCGTTGTCGATGGTTTCGGCGGTGGCGAGCATGGCCAGGTGCTGCTCCATGCGATCGGCGATTCGGTTCAGGATCAGGGCGCGCTCGGCCGGTGAAGTGCGGCCCCAGCCTTCGGCGGCGGCATGCGCGGCGTCGAGTGCGAGTTCGATGTCTTCGGCGCCCGAGCGCGCCACTTCACAGAACGGCTGGCCCGTGATCGGCGTGATGTTGGGGAAATAAACGCCCTTCACTGGCGGGACGAATTTGCCGCCGATGTAGTTGTCGTAGCGCTGCTTGAATGGATTGGTGACGCCGAGCTTGTTGATGTCCGCGAGATTCATGTCGTCCCCTTGTTGTTGTCGGTGTGGGTGCATCCAGTCTCTGCCGATACCTCTCGCAAGCACCGTGCCAGCGCGCCTGCACAGGGAATGGGGCCAGCACGCTGCGCCAGGAATGCCACAGGTGTTCATGCATTGCGCAAGACCGGTACAGGTGTGCCGCCAGATTCAGAAGCGGTAGCGCAGTCCGGCGACCAGCGTGCGTGGCGCGCCGGGCGCGACGAAACGGGCGTTGGCGGCGTCGCCGGGCTCTTCGTGCGGCCTGATCAGGCGGCCATGCGGGAACAGGTCTGGCGCCACGGTGCCGAAGGTTTCGTGGCGGCGGTCGAGGACATTGCTCACGCGCATAAACAGCTCCCATTGTTGCGCGGGCCGGTAAGTGGCGCGCAGGGTGAGCAACCCATGGCCAGCGATACGCCAGTCGGCGCGCTCGGGCGCTTCGTCTTCTTCGGGGTCGTCGATCAAGCCGTCCTCATTGCCATTGGTGACCAGGGACGACACCACATGCAGGTCGGCGCCCAGGTTCCAGCGCGGATCGGGTTCCCAGTCCAGCGCGAACTTCGCGGTATGGCGCGGCAGCGCCGCGATCGGGGTGCCGCTGCGCACCCGGACATGGCGCGCTCCTGTGAACAGCTCGCCGTCGGCATCGTAGATCGCCTGCAAGTAGCTGTAGGACAGCTGCAGGCCGAGGCGACCGGATTGCCGGCTTACCGTTGCATCCAGTCCCTGGCGCCGGGTGCGCTCGAAGTTCGAGAAATAACCCTGGCGCGAAGGGGACGTGAAGAACAGGATGTCGTCATCGCTGACAGTGCGGTGCAGCGACAGCGCATAACTGCCGCTGTCGCTGCCGCCCCCCGTGTGGCCACGCACGCCCGCTTCGATGGTGCGCGCCACCACCTGCTTCAGGTAGGGATCGGCCTGCAGGCCGACCGGCAGCCGGCACGGGCGCTCGGGATCGGCGCAGCCAAGTTCGATCACGGTGGGGACACGGTTGCTTTGCGCAATGTTGGCGTAGACCGTCGCCAGCGGGCCGAGGCGATGGGTCAGGCCAAGCGCCGGGTTCAGGCGTGAATAGGTAAATCGTTCGGTGGGTTGCGTGCCGTCCTCGTCGACCAGGGTGTTGGTAACGCGCGCGCGGTTGTAGCGCAAACTGGCATTGAGCTGGGTGCCGGCGGCCAGCGTCAGGCTGGCCGCGGCATACACGCCATAGGTACGCGACTTGCCGCTCACGCCCGACGACAGTTCGGATTCTTCGGCGGGATCGCCGATCACTTCGCGTCCAGGCGTCATGAACGCTTCCTGCTCGTATTGCATGTAGTCGACATCGCTGTGATCGATGCTGGCGCCGACGTCAAGGCGGGCCACGCCGCGCCTGGCCGTGAACGCAATGCTGGCACCTTCGCTGTCCTGGCGCGTACTGGTCGTATTGAGCACACCGGCATGCAGGGCCACGCCTTCGTCGCGCGTGTAAGCGCACCCGTCCGGCTCGAGTGGTGCGCCATCGGCGTCGAAGCCGTCCTCGCAATCCTCGACGTAATCGTCGTAGTCTTCGCTGGCGTCGCCGTTGACGGTGTCGCGGCGGCTGTTGCGGGCATAGGCGACGGCGTTCAGTTCGCTGTCAGTGCTGAAACGGTGGGTGAGGTTGAGCGTGCCCTGGATCAGGCGGTTGCGGGTGGTATCGGGATGGGTGTACACGGCGCGGCGATCGTCACGGTAGAGCAGTTCCGGCAGCAGGCCGTTGCCCAGCAGGCGGCTGCGGCCGCCCAGGAACGATGCGCTCAGGTCAGTCGCGCCCAGGGAACGGCCGATCTTGACAAAGGCATTCGCCAGGTGACCGTCGGAGTGGTCGCGCCAGCCGTCGTCGTCGAACAGCGTGGCGCCGGCGAAGCCATGCCAGCCACCGGGATGGCGCCAGCCATACGCGAGGTCGGCGCGGCGCCGGCCACGGTCGGTCATGGACAGTTCGGCTTCGCCGCCGGGGTGCGTCAGCCCGGACTTGGTCGTGAAGGCGAGCGCGCCACCCAGCGTGTTCAGGCCGTACAGCGGATTGGCGCCCGGGATCAGGAGCACGTTGCCGATGGCTGCTTCGGGCAGCATGTCCCAGTTGATCACGTCGCCGAATGGTTCGTTGACGCGTACGCCATCGAGGTAGACGGAAATGCCCTGTGCGCTGCCCAGCACCGGAGAGGCGCGAAAGCCACGAAAGGTGATGTCGTTCTGGAAGGGGCTGCCGGATACTTCGTTGGTGTTCACGCCGCTCAGGTTGCGGGCCAGGAATTCGCTGAGGTTTTCGCCGCCGGATTTCCGGACGCCGGTATCGGTGGCGGTTTGCACTGGATAGGGCAACAGATCGCGGTCGATGCCGGGGCCGTTCAACGGCGCGATACCGACGATCTCGACTTTGGCCATGCTTGCGGCGGGTTCGTCCGCGGCTGTGGACATGCACGGTGCGAGCAGTGCAGGCATAAGGAACGCGCTCGAAGCGCGCAGGCTCTTCGTCATTGGTCTCCCCTTTTTTATTCTGGTCTGGTTTGTACAGATCAGCAAAGGATGTGCCATGCGCT
>Ga0265797_10008203_pt1 | contig 14001 bp, 12 predicted proteins | sample P2T30metagenome_FD_192433 | JGI IMG/M metagenome (GOLD analysis project Ga0265797, IMG submission 192433) | Plant litter microbial communities from East Loma Ridge, Irvine, California - P2 T30 | ecosystem: Environmental > Terrestrial > Plant litter > Unclassified | place: USA: California... | reverse complement strand
TCACCTAGATGGAAGGGACGCCATTTCGTACTGTGGTTCGATGGGACGGCTGAACCAAACAATCCAATCACCCCTCGCCGAGCACATTTCGAGGCCATCTGTTGTGTCTGAGGCAGTTTTTGAAAAGTGGAATTCACTAGCCTACCGACTCAACATTCTACCTTGCGTGTCGGTTGAATTGAAAAGCTCCAGCCCACTGCGTCTTGGCTTTTCAAAGCGCCCGCATACGTTCGACATGCTCCGAAACTTCCACTTCGTGCAGTGTGAGTATCTCGATCAGAGCATTGCAGCACTCTTACCGCCGTGTAGTCATTTCACATTCTTTGCCAGCCACTCTTCCCACTGATCCTCGCTCCAACCGCTCGAGATCTCGTTGTTTACGACGCCGTCAAACACTACGGTTGGGGTGACATGTACGCCCGTCAGTCGATTCGCCTTGACCTGAATCTTGACGTCGTCCGTGACTTTGTTGCCCGTGTTCAGACCGCCGTCTTCGCCGGGCTTGTCGCTAATCTCCAACAGGTCATACACCTTCTTCTCGTCTACGCCAACGCTGCCAGCAATCTTGGCTAAGCGCTTGTATGTGTTGTTGCGGGTCTCGTTGACAACGTTCACGTCGAAGAACTCTTTTTGTTGGTCAAACAACGCGGCACTGAAGACATAGAACTTGGAGGGGTCGACTTTTTGAACGGCATAGCCGGCTTCGTGAACGAGGGTGGAGGATGGGTGCCAGGGCTGAATTTGCTGGCGGAAGATGGTCACGACTCGGTCGCCGTACTTCTCGAGAAGGGTCTTGCGGAGGTTCGTCTTGTAGATCGTCTTGAACATCTTCTCGCTGAACGGGCAGACATAGTCGAGATCTGGCGCACGGTCAGCTCTATTGATAATCCTATGATTAGACGATACCTACAGAGCTCTAGAGTATGAACGGCCTTTGGTGTAAAAGCGCCTGAGGCCAGCTTTTGGCCCGCGAACTTTGGTGCTAAAGCCATTGTGAGTGGGCAGAAGATTGTGTTACTGAGGTATCAGAGGGAGGCTGTGTCAGGAGTATCGGGAGATCTGTTGGATGAAAGTTCGAAGGAAAGCACGCAATGATTAGTTTGTATGGCTCGAGGGGTAGCTTCGGCCATGCATGACGACAGCGGCCCCTGCCTTACTCAGCTGTGGTAGCATCAACCTTCCACGACTGCATTTCCATCGCTGGATATCTAAGCGTTAGCATGTCACCCGGGGTCGGCATAGGTACAGAACGTGTTTGATATTGTTCCGGAGTGGTATGTGTGGTCTGACAGAGCCAGCGCAAATGGTGTGAAGTCAGGGGTCTCACCATAGCTGCTAAGCTTAACTCCAAACTCCGGCTTCCGAATCACGGCCACACGCAACCACTGTACCTCTACAGCATCGACTCCACGATCAAGTGAAGTCCACACTCACTGCCCGATTTGCCGAGACTCTGATTGCAAACAGTTGTCATGCCATCAGATGACGACCTACTTGCACGCCTCAACGCGCTCAAGCAGTCGAGCGTGAGCCTGCATCCCAATTACAGCTCTTCGATCACCCCCTCCAACCCACCAAACCCTACAGACGACCTCGCATCGCGATTTGCGCGTTTGGGTTCTGCGTCACCATCGTTTTCTTCACGACCATCACGAGCAACTTCTTCGAATGACGTAAGCGCGCCTACAGCGGCGCCTGGTGCGCCAGGTTATCTCGAGGGTATCGGTGACAGAATTGGTGGAAGCAAAGTCGATTTCAACGAGGAAGATGAGAAAAGTCTCGAAGAACTTCTGGGAGAGCTCAATGGCGCTGTTGGCGACCGCAAGGACTGGGACATGTCGCATAAGGAGCAGCAGGACGTGGGCAGACTCTTGAAAGACATGAAGAAGATATTGCCAGAAGTTGTGAACAGCAGGGCGCAGGGCCCTGAAGGCCAGCCTACAACGTCCGAATCAAGTGCGAAGGAGGAGCTCACAGATTGGCAAAGCATCGAAGTCAATGTTGGCGATGGAACAGTCACAGCTGGCGAGGACAACGACACAGATTCAGATCGCGGCGATGATACTGAGGGAAAAAAACCTTCTGAGGATGAAGAAGCTGATGATGTGATCGCGAGAGTCATGGCCGAGCTAGAAATTAGCAAGAAATACGACCCTCCATCACCACCACCAAGGGACGCTGGCTCAGATGCAGGAGATCAAAAGACCGACGGAGCACCTCAGAAAGATGATAACACCCTCACTCTCCCATCTGCCCCAACATCTCTCCCCGAAGACGACTTCGAGCGCACCAAAGCCATCGAAGACACCTTCACAGCACGCCTCGCTGCCCTCTCCGGCCCTCAGACAGATTCATTAGGCCTGCCGTCAGCACCATCGTTCTCGCCACGGAAGAAGCCGCCCATCCACTCGAACATACAAAAGCGCATTGATGATGAAATCGACACGTGGTGTATCATATGTCAGGATGACGCAACGCTTAAATGTCTAGGCTGCGATGACGATCTCTATTGTCAGCTCTGCTGGAACGAGGGCCATCGTGGAGAGGGTGCTGGGCTCGAGGAGCGGATGCACAAGGCGGTGCTGTATGCAAGGAGAAAGAAACAGGCTGCTGCGTGAGCGCAACATTCAGCACGGCTTTTATCAAGTCACAATGCGACTAGCGGGGTTGGTCTATGATGACAAGAACTAGGTGTTGGCAATCACTTTTGCACTCCGCTTTCATGACAACATATGAAGGGGTGGGTCTATGGCTAATTCAGAACGACTCCACAAGAGGTCTATACCCTTCAGGTGTCAGCGTGCACAGCTTCTCTGACATACTAGCAGGCTGGTAACCTTTAGCCGACAGGTCTGATACGTGGAGCCGCTGTCACGTTAGTACTGGGCGTTTCTTGATGAACTGGTGGTGCTCGAAAACTGTAAACCTGTCCCAAAGGGTTGGAAGTTGCTCATGTGTGGTCAATCTTCAGGGCGGACATCAGTCCACCGCTTACCTGGCTCAACGTCCGATACCGAGAGACAATGACGACTTGAGTCTAAGTGGCTGCAAAGGAACTCTTGACGCTTCGTGTGCATCAAGTACTTTCCACGCACTACCATCACGCAGGTCGAACATTTCAAGAAACATTATCAAGCTACTGTCTAGCAACACTCCGCGCTTGACAGCAACCTTGCCAAACCTCTGTTTCGTCAGCGTGACTTTTGTAAGCGATCAAAATATTCCTGGCCTCGGGGTCCTGGCTTGGCTATGGATTGGAGCTTTCCTTGTAGCGAGAGGATGGCGAGAAGATTGGAAGGGTGTACGATAAGACGGTGTTCCGAAATACTGCAGATCTGGCGCAGGTCTCTGATGACGACGTATTGCACGATGTCACCTCGACCATAGTCAGGTACACATGGCGTTCATAAACGAGCGAAGCAGTACTTCGGCCTTCTCTCGTGGACCATCAACTTTCGTCCGCTATACATCTTCTCTGACATTTGCTTTTGGAAGCACCCGCGTGGCCATCTACATGCCTTTTTTTATGTAGAGGATGAATACCAGCAAAACGCTTTCGCGGGTGCATATGTGAGATGAACAAGCATTCACCTCAATTCTCTGACTACTTTGGCTGACAAATTCAGCAATCTCTATACATTGATGCACGATGTGTAACCCTACAGCCTTCACTGCCATTGTGTGGATTTGGATTCACCATGCAGCGTCCAAGATCTTGGGAGGTGCGTCAAAAATGTCATGCCTCCTCCGTGCGTATAAGCTGGTCATTCAATTCCTCAGCAGCACCCTATCCACATCCAACAGACTCGGTCACAACTCCCCCTACACCTCAGCAACCGCAAACAATACCAACGATGGATGCTGGATTCTTGAGATGGCACGCTCGTTTCATCAGCGAGGTACGCGGGGAAGGTACAGTCGACCTCTCTACCACCTTCATGAACGATGCTGTCCAACTAGAGAACGAATAGGCTCGTCGCCAAGAGATTGCTCGTCGTTCTGCCATCACTACACGCAACTCCACCGCGTCGCCATTGCTAAGCCTTCCAGCCGAGGTCCGCAACGAGATCTATGGCTACGTACTTGAGGTGCCCGAGAACCCCAAATACGTTGTAAGCAGCCAGGATCCCCTGGGCGTAGCCAAGACAAAGCCACTACGCCGCCTTGCACTCCTGAGTACGTGCCATCAGACCTACTATGAGACTGCACCACTTCCATTTCGCAATGCGAAGTTCACTATAACATCCATGGACACCTCCAAGCACCTTCCCACACTCAAGCTAGCAACCATGACGAAGCTGCACCTTTGCCTCTCCTACACAGAGGCTGGTAAGGTAATCCGTCAACTGGAGGAACTGGAGATTCAAGGAAAGTCTCTGGCCAATGTACTGCCGTGTGTTAAGGTGGTAATTCTTCATCTTCATCGACACCAACTACGTGAGAAGCCCACCAATGACGGAGGGCCTTCTGCCAACAAAATTCGTGCTCTGAAGAAGTGGTTGGCTGATGGCGGAGACGTTACTGTCGCTGTCAACAAGCTCAATCCTTGTTGGGCTCACGTAGCCACGTAGTCTATTGACGCGAAACCGTCGCTCATCAGTCTCAATAACTAGTGCGTTTGGAAGCAACATTGGCGTATCTGAGCACAGTTCTATTCGTCATCATTTTCATGATAGATATCAGCATTTGGAGTTTTTCTCGTAGTAAGTAAGGTGGAAGTCTTAAATTCAACCTCATGCTCTATCACTTTGCTCTATCACTTTGCTCTATCACTTTGCTCTATCACTTTGCTCTATCACTTTGCTCTATCACTTTGCTCTATCACTTTGCTCTATCACTTTGCTCTATCACTTTGCTCTATCTTCCTAGCATCTACTGGCTCGAATTCAGCACACTTGTCTCGACCTTGTCAATACAATGGCGTTCTCAAAGAACTTGCATGAGGCAGTCATGGGCGCAGACGACCTGGTTGATCTTTCGTGCACATTCATCAACAGCAAATTCTACGAACAGCTCCATCGAGAAGAACTAGCCAGCCTCGCAGCCCGAACTTTCCACAACGCCACCGAGTCGCCTTTACTTGCTCTCCCCCCCGAGTTGCGCAACATGATCTACGACTATGTCACCAGCGAGAACGAATACCACTTGGTCCTCACAAAACCGCGCACGAAGATTCTTGAACGTAAAAGAGCCGCAAAGAAGCGCGGTGCGTCCCCCAAATCACCTCCGCAGCAATCGGCGCGCCTCTTTAGTCTTTCGAGTACGTGTCGGCAAACCGACTACGAGACCAAGCCTCTCCCTCTACCCAACGCGACAGGACAAATTCGTAATCTCGGCGCGATAGTATACCTACCCAGCCTAACTCCAGCTCAGCTCTCAGCCATCACAACGCTCCGCATCGCCTTCGATTTCGGGATGAGAGAAGACGACGTCCGTCTAGCGCATGTATTGCCCTCCGTCAAGCATGTCATTATGCTCTACGAAGAAACGGAGTGGTCGATTCGCAATCCCACAAAGTTCCAGGAAGCTGTAGAGCAGGACCGTGAGCGATTGGAAGAAAGTGGACTGATTGCTGGTGATATGGAGATTACGGTTCAGACGACAGCGGTGCGGCCGTTTAATGTTGTAGGTGGGGTAGACGGTAGGACTTGTTAGTGATGAGTTTCGGAAACGGTTGCGGGCGCATGAGGCTGGGGATCGGTAGGTATGGTTTGATGAAGTGGATCAGATGGTGCGAATCTATATTTTCTTGAATTATCTTTCTTTTGTGTTGTACACATGTAAGGACTTTGAGTGCATTGATTTACCCGGCCAATTGTTAGCATTTGAACGTTGCTACATGTGAAACGTGTGTTCAGTCACCCTCGATATGCAAGCTCGACTCCTCCATCTGTCCAAGCCCAAGTCTTATTTAGATAAGAACATAATTCTTTCTCATATTAAGCAGGTAAGCTAAGTGCTGGTTACGTCGGTGTGGCACTCTACAATGTCACACCTATCATTCAGAATGCGCGCAGGCATCTCTTTAACTTAATTACGATCTAAAAATAATATTAGTAAGAAGTTGTTATAATTATATTGTAATACTACAAGCCCACCTCAATCTCACCTTGGATCTCCCTAACAATCTTCACGCAAATTTGTCAACTTCCCACTATAAACCAGTGTCCAAATCGCCAGCATGTACACACTCCTCAGAATACCGCAACCTCATCTACACCCACGGACTTCACCAGCGCCGGCATACTCCTCACACGCCGTCAAATCCACCACGAAGCGCGATTTCTTCCCTTTGCACTCAACGTTTTCGACTTCCGCACGCCCGGAATATTGGAGCATTTAGCGGTAACATCAGTATTCGCAGCATTTGGTTACGAAGTGTATGATTATGGCCGGCGCTAGCGCCTATATTGATGTTTCGCCGGATCACGGTGGACTTGGAATCAAATTTGAATGTAGGCACGGAGTCAGAACCAATTTACATATGGGCGTAGACTACCATCGCTCGAATCTCATTACTTCTTCCCATCAACCTTCCACCTAACCACCCCCTCAGCCTCCCACCTCTCCTCAAACCTCTCCTCCAAAACCCTCAATCTCGAAAAAAACACATCATCATCCACATACGCGCCCTTCAACCACCTCTCCCCCTTCGTCGCATCAAACGCCCTCCTAGCATGCAGTACCCTCCTATTATCAAAGACAACACACTCCCCCTCATTCAGCCTGTACTCAAACAAATTCTCCTCGCTGCTCAGAAATCTCTCGTACTCGTGCGCGGCCGTGACAAACGAGCGTAGCGAACTCGCTTTATTGCTGCCGATGCGCGCTTCGAAGGGGCCTTGGAAGGGTGGCGACCAGTTGATGCGTCTGATGGATGTGTTGGTTGGTTCGCTGTATTTTGAGGTCGAGTGGAGGTCGATGACGGGGCGTGTGAAGTGGTAGTGGTATGTGGGGTGGTGGTAATGATAGGTGACTGGGAATGTGCTGAGTGTTCTGAACATTCCTGCGCTGCGTCGTTGGAGTTGGTTTGCGGCGTGGAAGGAGTCGCTGAAGAAGGATTCGCCGCCGGGGGTTCTGGCGCGTAGGGAGTGCAGGAGTTGGAGATGTGGGGGGTTCGCGGTGTATAAGAGGTCCATGTGTAGGCCTAGGAATTGCGGTGTGTAGGCGATGTTTTCGGCTTTGGCTTTGCTGCGGACGTCCCAGGTGCGGCCGTAGAAAGTGTCTTTGAGATTGCCGATGCGGGAGGCGAGGTGCACGACCGATTCTTCTGATTCGGGCACGTTTCTGAGAAAGAGCAGGCCGTAGCGGTTCAGGTGGGTGAGGGCGTCGAAGAGCGTTTCGTCCGAAGACATGTATGATTCGTAGTCGACCCATTTGTTGTCTTTTGTGATTCTTTGCTTGTCCCAGAGGACCTTTTCGTCGTGCCTTACGCCACCTCGGAGGTCGACTTCGGTGTGGAGGGCTCGTTGGAGCCATTCAAGAGAGTGTCTTGTTCGGTGCTCTGCGCCATAACCTTTGACGTCACTGCTCCACTCCAGCTCGATGGAGGGCCCCTTTTGCTCGTCGACTACAGATTTGAAGCTCCCTTCTAGGTCTGCTGGTATGTCTGAAGTCTGGAAGAGCTTTTGCTTGCTGTACGGATCCATGCACTGTGGACATGTGCAGCTGTCTCGCAGAAACACTGTGTCGAACACCTTGGGCTCGCCATCGATTGAGACCGCTATGTGCTTCGCTGGCTTCCCATCGACTTCACCAACACTAGTCTCGTCGTCGAGTAAAACATCCTGCTCTTTTTTCTGCTTCAAGTCCAGTTCCTGCTGTGCCTTCTCTTCCGCTTTCGTCGCTCGCGTAGGGCCATGGGTGTCGCGCGTCCAATTGGCGTAATTTGCTGCCGCCGGAGACCTGCTCCAAAAGTTCTTGAATGAAAACTGCCGCTTCTGCCCGGAAGAACTACACTTGCAGCAGCGCACAACACTCCTCGTAGAAACAGCTCGCAAGGGAAGCTTTGTGGTGATGTTCAGGGACATGACGTGCAGCTGTCGATTCGTGTCAAACGTCGCACGCAGAGCCGCGGGGCAGCCTTTCCTTTTCAAACGCCGACGACTTGGAAACTTTCACCCGAGACCGAGGTAGCCCACGTCGACATCGTGCCCATTTCTCCGGCGCATCGCGATACTTAGCTTCCTTTTATACCAGCTCGGCCGGCAGTTGGTGTAGCGTGCGGTGTAGCGGCACGTGTTCTTTGTCGTGAATTGACGCGCTGGGCGCATGTCTGGGAGCGTCGCACAGCTCAAGCATGAGGTTCGCGTCCTCCCCACAGCTTCCACCACGTGCTGGACACGCGCTGATTCCGTGGTGATGTAGGGCTCCCAGCAGCAGGTTATGGTTGCGGGCGCGGTGGCAGGATTGGTTTCGCGGTATGCGGTCTAATTTATATCGTATGGGCGATATTTGGGTGTGTGGTACTGACAGTGCGACAGCTTCGTGATAGCCCCCCTCGATGTCATCAAAATCCGGCTGCAGCTGCAGATACACTCGCTGTCTGAGCCCTCGAGCTACCGCAACCTCGATGGCCCCGTCTACAAGGGCACGCTGGGCACGCTCAAGCAGATCCTGCGCGAGGAAGGCCTCACCGGCCTGTGGAAGGGCAACATACCGGCCGAGCTGCTGTACCTGACCTATGGCAGCGTGCAGTTCTCAGCCTATACGAGTATCTCCCATCTGCTGGAGACTATCCCGCCGCCCTATACGTTGCCAAGTTCTGCAACGTCCTTCATCAGCGGCGCTACTGCTGGAGCTGCTGCCACGACCGTCACATACCCACTCGATCTGCTGCGCACGCGATTTGCAGCGCAGGGCAATGATCGGGTCTACACGTCCATCCTGGCATCCGTCAAGAGCATTGCTCAACATGAAGGCGGGAGAGGGTTCTTCCGCGGCCTCGGAGCGGGCGTGAGCCAGATTGTTCCGTACATGGGCTTGTTTTTTGCGAGCTACGAAAGTTTGAAACCTGTCATGGCTGGCACGCCGCTACCATTTGGCAGCTCGGACGCCGTAGCAGGCGTCGTTGCCAGCGTCCTCTCCAAAACCGCCGTCTACCCGCTCGACACCACGCGAAAGCGCCTTCAAGTACAGGGCCCACACCGAGCGCGATACGTGCATCGAAACATTCCTACTTATACTGGCGTCCTCATGACGCTGGGTCATATATGGAAGCACGAGGGCAGACGTGGCATGTATCGCGGCTTGACTGTCAGTCTGCTCAAGGCCGCGCCGGCAAGCGCCGTCACAATGTGGACGTATGAGCGTGTGATGGGTCTCATGCTAGCTTTCGACGAGAAGCACAAAGTTGATTGATCTTCTGTCAAAAACGCTACAGGACATCGCTTCAAATCTCAACCACAAGAGGAACTACGGCTTCACCAACATACCAATCTCCCCCTCTTCGCCCCTCCACTCAACCTTCACCAACGGCACCTCCAAGAAATCCAACACCCCTTGCTTCGTCATCTGCCCTCCCCAGCCCCGTCTCTTCAACGTCCGCTCTAGTACGAATGCCAAGTCCAGAAGCGCAGCCTCAAGTTCCAGTGTCTCGCCATTCATACCCGGCACCACGAACGACAATTTCAAATTTGGGGCAGTACGCGCAGCGATATGGAAGGGTGTTGGTGGTTTTGGCAATTGCGGGATGCCAGGCCGGGCCCAGAGGGATGGCGAAATGCTTGGACTGATGGCGGACACAGTCTCGAATCTAGTGATTAGCTCGTTTTGTTGGCGATTGTGAGTCGTTAGTTGCGCGTTGGTGCTGCTGAGCTCCTGGATTTTGGCGGTGTTGGCGAAGGCTTGGGCTTCGAGCTTGGCTAGGCGGTTGGATTGGGACATCGTGGTGATGGTGGGTCGTTGGCGGGCAGACGGAGCTTGAGTGTATATATGGCGCCATCATGTGAAGATGAGGAACGGAAAATCAATGGTGATGGGGAGACTGATATATGTATTGCGACGCTTGTATCAAGTCCTTGACGTATCCCATTGTGCATCTTCACACATTTTACGACATGTATACGACGCTGAGCAGACTGTCACTACCAGCACACTATAAAACCCTCAACAAAAATGCGGTTTAATCCACACACTTACCACCAACACTGCGAATCCACGTCAACGACAAGCACTCGTACAATCGATTCTAATCCAGAAGTAAACAACTACAACTAGCCACGCAACACGCTCAACAAACAGCAACGAAAATGACAGAAAGCTCAGCCGTCAACAACGGCTGGGAGTGTAAGGACTGCGGACGGTAGAGTTATCATGATAAGTGGTGGTGTGAGTGGTTTACGAGGAAATGAGTGTGTATTTGTAGAGAGGAGGGAGATTGGTGGGTTGGTGGGTTGGAGGGTTCATGATGGGTATGCATCAAGTGCATCGTAGTTTTATCGGTCTCTGAAGAATACGAGTGGGTTTTTACTCTGCGTTGTGCTATGTCAACTTAAACACAGCCATCGGAGAAATACTTACTTGGTAGCAGTGACGTGAAGATACGAATACTTCTCTGAAAACACACTGCCAACGTGCCTACCGGTAATCGAGTACAAAAACGCCACCGCTGCCGAAACACTGCAGGCTAGAGCATACGAGCGAAAAATGCTGGGGTATTTGTTAGATCAAAGTAGCCAATAATAGCTACAATTATTGTCCTTTACGCAGATCAACGCGTTCTAATCCAACAGCGCACTCCCTGGACATATTCCGATTTTCAACTCGTATGTGACAACATGCAGTACGATGACTTGTCGTCTTCCACGTGCACCACCATCAATTCAGGTCGCACGTTCATGCAGCAGATCATGAGATCTAAGATGAAGTCCATGATTTCATTGATTCATACACGCATTGCGCATGTGACTACTCAAGGTGAAGAATGCTAGGGCGTGAGCATTCCTACATCTCCATCGCAGTGCCCCACCATCTATTTGCCAGAAGAGTACTTGGCGCCTCCATTACCGTCATTGTAGTAAGTAGAGCCCTGCCCGCACATTAGTCCCTATCTCCACACACACGTCCGGACTCAAGCAACTTACGTTAGGGTTGGAATAGTAGTAGGAGCCATCGGTGTTTGAGTAGTGGTACGAGTTGGAGTTGGAGGCGCTGGAGCCGTAGTCGCGAGAGCAGTAGTGGTTGCCCTACAACGAAGTGTCAGCACAAGTTGGGACAACAAGAGGTGCGGATCGAACCTGGCTGTTGTTGCCGGAGCTGGTGGTCGTGTAGCCTCCGCTGCCGGAGTTGCTGGACGCGCCGGCTGAGCCGGAGCTAGAGGAAGTTGAGGAGCCTTTGGTCATAGTGATGGCTGTGGATGTTTGTGAAAATGGTGTCCGGGTGTTTGCTGCGGAGAGTTGAGAGTTGCGTGCGTTGAGAAAAGGAAAGTCAAGAGCTGGGAAGAAAGAAATATCGAGGCGAGGATATAGGGACCCGTGCCCCGCTGGGGCCTTCCGGACTTACTCCGCTGTGATGTCGCGATAGTTGCCACCTTGCCGCTAAAGGCGTTAGCGCGTTACGAAATCTGGGGTCGTGGGTGGGTGTTCCCTGCGAAGGTGACGTAGACCAAAAATCACAGCCTGACGAAGATGAAGAAGAGCAGTCGGCTACACATTTCATGGGCTCAAGGGTGTCGATTGTTCTCAAACGTCCTGCCACTATTACACCAAACAAAAACCATATTCGTACCGGACGCCAAGCACAAAACTTGCCGCCGCATAGCAGCAACAATCTCGTCACGCTCTCCCTTGTGCATCGGTACCTCTGCTCAGTCGAGTGAGACGTATATCGTCATCGTGTCTGAGTCGCCTCTTGATGTATGCTTCGTAGGACATCCAAAGGATAAGAGTGATTCCGATCGAGACGACGATGACAATGATCGCCCATCGCACAAGGTAATTGCTAGAGCCAGATGTTCCAGTTGTTATTGCCTCGGTTGTAGCTGAAGATTGAAACCTGTGGTTCTCCATGGCGTTTGCACATAGAAGAGATGTGGCGGAGAGCTGTACGCAGATTCGTTCTAGACAGCAGCGACCTCTCGATCCAAAGTCCGCCTCGAAAGTTCCGCCGCCTGCCTGAGGTTTAGGTATGAGACCTGATGTCGAACGGGCAAATCGCCGACCCAGATGAGCGCTGGCCCGTTGACAACAACAACGCCCTTCTCTCGCAATTGCCGCCAGCGACCCGTGTTCTTGATGTGGTGGAAGCAGACCCAGCCGACAGCGATGATGGCTTCAAAAAACAGAATGCTTGCGACAGCGACGAGGATCCAGATCGTATCTTGATGTACTGGGTATTTGGCGGACGTCGACTGTGGAGAAAGAGGCGTATCGGCGAGGAGGATAGCGGGCATGTTGGCGGCGCTAGGAGGAGGACTGTAGGGCGTCTTAAAAATGAGTGTGAATGGATGGAATGACGGCGATTGGTGGGTGTTGAGGCGTGCATTGGGGAAAAATTGAATTCATTTGCGCGGTGTTTGCGCGCTAACACGTGCCATGCCGACAGTGAAGGTGTGAGAGCGGCGCAACAACATACTTGACGTCATTCGAAAGCCAGTGGCTTTGCGCTTTCAATTGGGTTCGAGACCTGGAATCTGATGTTCACTGGAGAATCAGGCGCCATCATTCAATACTGCTTGCGATACTGGGCTAAGAACACAAGCGCCCTGATACTACCTCGCCGCACTGCAGCTCCGCGTCGTGGGACCACATGACTTCGAATTTGATTGCAATTTGCTCGCTCACAAGAACATTGACACAACCAAGTAAAGTGTCTCAAGTGTCAACAGAGCGCGAGTCGGTATGCCCACGATTTGCGATGCAGGTATGAGCGCAAACCAAAGGTAGCTACGCCATCCCAGAATCCTCGCAAGACATCCAAATCGAGTTTTCACGGCCGTGAGCGTCGGCGAAAGAAGACCTGCGTCAAGACGACACATATAGAACCAAAGATCCCTACAAAATACCCAATAACTTCCCATGCAAGAATCTCCCAGCAAATGCGGAGTCCTCAAAAGCAAGCAAATTGATGTCTCCACAGTGTTTACGAATTACTTCCGCCGACTCCTTCATCCAATCCAGTACCCACAGTGGATTGTCTTCTTCCAAAGGCCTGGCAGCGAGGTCGATGCGTTGTAGACCTTGCAGCTTCGCGAGCGCAGTCAGGTCTTCTTCATGAACTGATCGGCTCCAACGAAGAAGCCTTTCCCCCGCCAAGTTTGAAACACCAACGTCGTTACTAGGGCGAGTTTGAGGGGTGGAAGGCACTTGACGAAGGCTCGGATATGACGTATAGAGAAAAAGACGAACATGTTGGTGGCAAACACAAGATTCGAAGCCTCGGTATAGATCTGACGATTGGCGCGAAGCAGAGCCGTAGCGTTGAACTCAGTGTTTGCTGGGTATAGGCGCACCCGTTTGGGGCTACCCAGCTCGATTATCTGGAGTATATTGCCGCTGAAAAGGTAGCCGTAGATTTTATTGCGGAGCTCAGGAGGTAGAGCTAGGAACGGAGAAGTGATATGAACGTCTTGGGCGTGCTCGCTGAATGTTATCAGCCTCCATGGCATTGACTTTTTTGTTTTCATTACTGATCTTGGAGACTTCACAGCTCGGATAATGGTCGTGAGCGCATTGCCCATGATGAGTGAGTTGTGAGTAGAGTAGTGGATGTGAGTGAGGGCGAGATAGCTGAAATGTGAGAAGGTGGAGACTACATCAGCGCCTGAGACTCGGCTGAGTCTGTCTCACCGCGCACGTGCCGCGTTGATTCACTGCTGTACAGCGTCCCGTGACGCTTGTCAGTAGGATGTTGTTAGCTCTTAATGCAACCACGATACATACTTCAAGATGGAAAGATTCGCCATTCATTGCGAAGAGTTGGTTACTAAGTCTGTCCATATCAGTTCTCTCACTCAATTTTCGGGCTTGTAGCATCGGATCGGTTCGAGTTATGAAATATGAA